>Ga0209596_1000596_pt1 | contig 33295 bp, 27 predicted proteins | sample M_130807_MF_Meta_FD_187314 | JGI IMG/M metagenome (GOLD analysis project Ga0209596, IMG submission 187314) | Freshwater microbial communities from Lake Montjoie, Canada to study carbon cycling - M_130807_MF_MetaG (SPAdes) (version 2) | ecosystem: Environmental > Aquatic > Freshwater > Lake... | reverse complement strand
CGACGCGTCCGCACACTCGCCAATATCGTCCTCGGGCTGCATCAAGCGCCGCGCCATCGCGGGATTCACGTCGGTGGATTTGTACTCACGCACGAACCCCTCAGCACCGTCGTCCCCATTGAACCCGCCGCGATGGACGCACGCACCGTCATCCAGTGGGAGAAGGACGACCTCGATCCCATGGGTCTCGTGAAAATCGACCTCCTCGGGCTCGGCATGCTCACCGTGCTGCAGGACTGCCTCAAGTACATCCGCGCCACACGCGGTGTGTCGATCGACCTCGGGCAACTCGACATGCAAGATCAGTCCGTGTACGACGACCTGTGTCGGGCCGATACCGTTGGCGTATTCCAAGTCGAGAGCCGCGCGCAGATGAACACCTTGCCCCGCCTGAAGCCGCGCTGCTTCTACGATCTCGTGGTCGAGGTCGCACTCATCCGCCCCGGCCCCATCCAAGGCGACATGGTGCATCCGTATCTGCGGCGCAAAAACGGCGAAGAAGCCATCACCTACCCGCACCCGTCGCTCGAGCCAATCCTCAAGCGCACCCTTGGCATCCCACTCTTTCAAGAGCAAGGCATGCAAGTTGCGATTGCCGCCGCGGGTTTCACCCCCGGCGAGGCCGATCTCCTGCGCAAAGCGATGGGGCACAAGCGCAGCCGCGAGCGCATGGCTTCCATCTGCGCGAAAATGATCCGTGGCATGGAGAAGAACGGAATCCCTCCCGACGTCGCGCAACGCATCTACAATCAGATCAACGCCTTTGCCGACTACGGATTTCCCGAGAGCCACGCCGCGAGCTTCGCGCTGATTGTGTATGCAAGCGCCTACTTGCGGCACTACTACGCCGCCGAGTTTCTGTGCGCCATGTTGAACGCGCAGCCTATGGGATTTTACTCGGCGGGAACACTCATCGAGGACGCGCGGCGGCATGGGGTGCAGGTGCTCCCAGTGGACGCCACGCGATCGGTGTGGGATCACACGCTCGAGTGTGCGGACGGGACCGTGGTCGAACCGCACGACGGCGTGATCACAGTGCGGCGTCCTCGGCGTCCTGCGGCTCCGGCGACTCCTGCGGTCTCAGTCGAGGGTGAGACTCCCCTTCGCGATGCTCTCGGACCGCTCCGCGGTCCTGCGGCCGCATCGCTGCGGGAAGCCTCGCCCTCTCCTTCCAGCGAAGGACGGGGGCGGGAGGGCGTGGCCCCCGTCCTAGAGAAGCGGCCGCAGGACGCCGCAGGCGTCCGAGAGCTTCTCGTAGACGGGGACCACGCCCGACCAAGCGGACCAAGCGGACCAAGCGGACCAAGCAAGACGAAACCCGCCGTCCGACTCGGACTCCGCAGCATTCGCGGACTCGGCAGCACAGCACGCGGGAAACTCGAGGCCGCGCTCGCCGAGGGACCGTTCACGAGCATTCAGGATCTCGTGCATCGCAGCGGCCTCGACCAGCGCGCCCTGCGCTTCGTAGCCGAGAGCGGAGCGCTAGATCCCTTCGTGCGCGAGGAGACCCCACACCGGAGACGGCGCGTGGCCTTGTGGCGTGTACTCGAAGCTGCAAAGATCGACCCCAACGCGCTGCCGCTCTTCCCCGAGCGTCCCGTGCCGAGCACCCTCCCCCCACTCTCGGCGCCGGCGCTCACCGAAGCCGATTATCGACTCACCGGGCTGTCGTTGAACGGGCATCCCATGCACCACATGCGGGCGCTGCTCGCCCCCAACGGCATCCTTACGGCGCGCGAAGTCGCGCAGCAGAAGGACGGGGCCCGCATTGGGGTCGCCGGACTCGTGATCTGTCGACAACGCCCCGGCACCGCCAAGGGATTCGTCTTCCTCACGCTCGAGGACGAGACCGGGATGATCAATGTCGTCATCACCCCGCAGCGCTTCGAGCAGCAGGCGTTACTCATCTCGCGCACCCCGCTGTTGCTCGTGCGCGGCACGCTGCAGATCGAGCAGCGGGTAGTGAATCTGAAAGCCGAGGAGTTTCTGGCGCTCGGCGACGGCGCAGGGGCTGAGCATGTGCGGAGCCACGACTTCCGGTGAGTGGCAGGGACACGTGGCAGGGACACGCGGCAGGGGCACGCGGCAGGGGCACGCGGCAGGGGCACGCGGCAGGGGCAGCCGCTGCGACAAGATCCACCGACGAGGGTACCCCGAACCCGCATCTTATAGTAGCCTTAGGGGTAGCAGGTGTAACCCCTACCACGCTCTCCATGCGCCGTTTCATCGCTCTGCTCGCCCTCTTCGCCGTTGCCGTGATTGCTGCCTGCGACCACAGCGTGGTCGACCCCGTCACGGTCGCCAATACGACCTTCGTCTCGTCGCTGGGGATCAACCTCGCGAACTACACGTCGACGTCCAGTGGGCTCTATTACCGCGACGTGACCGTCGGGACGGGCGCAGTGGCCGACACGGGGCTCAAGCTCTCCGTGCGCTACACTGGCTACCTCAAGAACGGCGTGGTGTTCGATTCCAACACCACCGCCACCTCAGCGCTCCAGTTCACCCTCGGCCACGGCGAAGTCGTACAGGGATGGGACCTCGGCGTCAAAGGCATGCGCGTCGGCGGTCGGCGCAGCCTGCTGATTCCTCCGGCGCTCGGCTATGGCCAGAGCGGCAGAGGCTCCGTGCCAGGGAACGCCGTGATGGTGTTCACCGTGAACCTCGTCAGCATCCCGTAGGACGCAGCACTCAGCGTTTCTTGGCGAGGATGGTGCCGCGGCAGGTGGCGGCACCACAGTGGCAGGGGAATCGTTTTTTCGCAGCTGGGGTGTGCCGCTCCTCCAGCATGTACGCGTAGTCGTAGGCGAGTTCCTCGCCCGGCTCGATCTCGCGGATCGTCTCGATCCAGATGCGACCGTCCTCGATCACCGCATCGCAGTTGGGATCGCACGAGTGATTGATCCAGCGCGCGTCATTGCCGTTCACGGCCGCGTCGATCACCACGTCGTCGTCGATCGCAAAGAGGAAAGTATGATGGCGCACCGCATCGTCGTCCGGATAGCGCGCATCAGCCTGCGCCGGGGTGAGTCGCTCCCCCGCATACTCGATCAGACGGACCCCTTCGGGGATCCCCGCTCGAGCGAACGCCCCAAACCCCTGCATGGGGGAGGCTCTGATTTCCACGCAGCGCCAGTACATAGGTTTATTTTCTCCTTATGACCACACCAAAGCAAATCCCGCCCTCCGAGTGGAAAGGCGTTGTCGGAAAGTACCAAGGCGGTGACGCCATTCGGAGCCTGTGGCAGCTGGGCTCAACGCTCACGCTGCTCGTGCTCTCGTTGGTACTGATGCACTGGTCGCTCGACCGGAACAGCTGGCTCACCATGGGGCTCGCGCTGCCGACCGCCGGGCTGATCATCCGCACATTCATCATCATGCACGACTGCGCCCACGGCTCGTTTTTGCCATGGCCAAAGGTGAATGACGCGGTCGGGTTCGTGACGGGCGTGCTTACCCTGACCCCGTTCCACCAGTGGCGCCGCGACCATGCACTGCACCACGCCTCGTCCGGGGACTTAGATCGCCGCGGCTACGGTGACATCGCGACGCTGACGGTCGAGGAGTACGAAGCGCGCTCCGCAGTGGGGCAATTTTCCTATCGACTCTTCCGCAGTCCGATCGTCCTGCTTGGCCTCGGACCGCTGCAGATGATTGTGTTGCAGCGCCTCAAGTTCAAGTTCGACATCGCCACAGGAAGCCGGCAGTTTATCAACGTATGGCTGACGAATATCGCGATTGCCTCGCTGGTCGCGCTCTTTGTCCTGACCGTGGGATACAAGGCGGTCCTTCTCGTGTATCTGCCGGCGTACTATCTCGCTGCGGCGTCAGGGGTGTGGCTCTTCTACGTGCAGCATCAGTTCGAAGAGGCCTACTGGGCCGAGCACGGCGAGTGGGATTATGCCACGGCGGCCATCACGGGAAGTTCGTATCTCCGACTCAACCCGGTATTGCAGTGGTTCACGGGAAACATCGGCCTGCATCACGTGCATCATCTCGGTCCGCGCATCCCGAACTATCGGTTGCAGCAAGTGCATAACGAGAATCCGGTGTTCAACCAGGCGCATCAGATCACGCTGATTGAGGGCGTGAAGGCGCTGCGATTAGCACTGTGGGACGAGCAGGCGCGCCGGATGATCCCGTTCAAGGAACTGCGTCGCCAGCGAGTGGCGCGATAGCGTTTATCGTCTAGCAGTCGGGCACGGGGCATTCCCTGTGCGATGCTCTCGGACCGCTCGGCGGTCCTGCGGCCGCATCGCGTCGGGAACGCCCCGTGCCCTCCCTTACATGAAGGCTGCGCGGTTGGAACAACTGAGAAGCGAGCCCTCGCGACACTCGCGTCGCTGTTGAATGACTCGGCGGGCAACCGCAGGCACCGCGCCCGAAGCGCCGGCAGGAAGGAGCCAACGCTCCCCACAGCGAAGCGGCCGCAGGACCGCGTAGCGGTCCGAGAGCTTCGCGAAGGGGAGCGCTGGCTCCGCCCTGAGTAAGCCGCCCGAAGCCCGAGACGAGCGAACCCGCTCAAATCTGCGTAACGTTGGAGTCGCCACCCTCACGAGGACTCCATGATACGACTCCCCCGCCACCTCGGCGCCATCGCGCTCATCTGCGCCGTCGCCACGACCTCGCTCCACGCGCAAGACGATACCCCCACCATCGTCTCCAAAGCGCGCGCCATCCACAACAAGGTCATCAAGATCGACACGCACGTGGACTTCTCCCCGCGCGCGATGACCGACACCACCCCGAACTACGTCACGGGCACCACCTCACAGGTGGACATCCCCAAGATGGAGAACGGCGGACTCGACGCGGTGTTTTTCTCGATCTACGTCGGGCAGAATCAAGACTTCACGCCGGCCGGCTACAAGAAAGCGCTCGACTCCGACCTCGAAAAGTTCGCCGCCGTGCATCGGCTCGCCGAAAAGCTGGCGCCGAACCGGATTGAAATAGCCTACACCGCGGCCGATGTCCGCCGCATCATCAAGGGCGGCAAGAAAGTCGCCCTGATGGGCGTCGAGAACGGCTACGGAATCGGCGAGGACATTACCAACGTCAAGCGTTTCTTTGATCAAGGCGCGCGCTACCTGTCACTCGCGCACAACGGGCACAGCCAGCTCTCCGACTCCAACACCGGCGAAGCCGACGGCGTCTGGAAGTGGAACGGGCTCTCCCCGCTTGGCAAGCAGGTCGTCGCCGAGGCCAATAAGTACGGAATTATGCTCGACGTGTCGCATCCGTCCAAGCTGTCGAACCTGCAGCTGATGGCGCTCTCCAAGGCCCCGGTAATCGCCAGCCATTCCGGCGTGCGCGCGCTCTGTGACCACAGCCGCGACATGGACGACGAACTCCTCCTCGCGCTCAAGAAGAACGGCGGCGTGATGCAAACCGTGGCCTTCGCGAGCTACGTGAAGTGCGACAAGCCGAGTGCGGAGCGCACGGCGGCCTTCGCGGCGCTGAATAAGGAATACGGGCTCCCGGACGCGACGGGTGTCGCCGGCGGCGGCCGCGCAGGTGGTGGCGGTGGTGGTCGTGGAGGCGGAGGCGCAGGTGGCGGTCGCGGCGGTCGCGGTGGCCCGCTTGCGGCGCTCGACCCCGAAAAGCTCGCCGCCTATCAGGCCAAGACCGACGACATCAATACCAAGTACCCAGCCCCCCGCCGCGCCAATGTCGAGGACTTTGTCAATCACATCGACTACGCGGTCAAGCTCATCGGCATCGACCACGTCGGCATCAGCTCGGACTTCGACGGCGGTGGCGGCATCGACGGCTTCAACAGCGCGGCCGAATCGTTCAACGTGACCCTCGAGCTCGTGCGCCGGGGCTACACGGAAGAGCAGATCGCCAAGATCTGGGGCGGGAACCTGCTGCGCGTCATGGAACAGGTGGAGAAAACGGCAAAACAGCTCCAGGGCAAATAGCCCCAGAGCTGCTTCAGACGAACGAAAGTCTTGGCTTGCGGCTTACGCTGCAGGCCGGGGCTTCTTCGTTTTGCCGCGGCGACGAGCGGCCGCTGACTTGATCGCCTTCGCCTCGCTCGGCTTCGTGTAGTGCCGGCGCTTGCGCAGCTCCTTCAAAAGACCAGACTTCATAACCTTCTTTTTGAAGGTCTTGAGCGCCCAGTCGAGCTTGTCGCCCTCATCGAGCTTGACTTCGATCATCCGATCCGCCGTCCGTAAGAAAAGAGGTTTCCTCCCCCGAATCGTGCGCTGCGGCCGCAGGAACGGGACGGGGGTCCGGGCAAAAACCTCTCTGCCCAGCCTCGTAAGGTCGCCGGGAAGGCCCCCGAAGTCAACTCTTAGGGCTAAAAAGGGTTAGATTCCGGTCTATGCCTTCCCGCCCAACCGATTCAGAAACTCCAGCCCCGGGCGGATTCTCGACCCTCGGCCTCGATCCGCGTGTTGTCGCCGCCCTCACCACCTTGGGCTACGAGGAGCCGACACCGATCCAGCTCGCTGCTATTCCCGTCCTCATGCAGGGACGCGACATGCTCGCCATGGCCGCCACTGGTACCGGCAAGACGGCCGCTTTTGCCCTCCCCCTGCTCCACCGACTGACCCCGGACGCGCCGCCGCGTGAACGCACGGCCGCCCTGGTCCTCGTCCCGACGCGCGAGCTGGCCATGCAGGTCGCCGAGGCGATTCATCGCTACGGCAAGGCGCTCGGCGCCGTCGCCATGCCGGTCTACGGTGGCACCCCGATGGACGTGCAGATCCGCGCCCTCAAGCGTGGGACCGACGTCGTCGTCGCGACCCCGGGACGTGCCCTCGATCATATCCGTCGCAAGACGCTACATCTGGCCCACGTGAAGACCGTGGTGCTCGACGAAGCCGACGAAATGCTCGACATGGGTTTCGCCGAGGACCTCGAAGCCATTTTGGCCGAGTTGCCGTCAGACCGTCAGACGTGCCTCTTCTCCGCCACGCTGCCGCCGCGCATCGACAAGATTGCCAAGTCGCACCTGAAGGATCCGGTGCAGATTCGCATCGACCGCGAGGCCGTGCAGGCCGGCGCATCGGCCCAGGTGCGGCAGATTGCGTACATCGTGCCCCGTGCACACAAGATGACGGCGCTCGCCCGCGTGCTCGATGTGGAGCATCCGGAGGCGGCGATTGTCTTCTGCCGCACACGTACGGAAGTCGACGAGCTCGCGGGCACCTTGATCGCGCGCGGACTCCGCGCCGAAGCGCTGCACGGTGGACTCAACCAAGACCAGCGCGACCGCGTGATGAAGAAGTTCCGCGGCGGAAAGTGTGATTTGTTGATCGCCACCGACGTGGCGGCGCGCGGACTCGACGTCCAGCACGTGACCCACGTGGTGAACTACGACGTGCCCTCGGCGAGCGAGGCGTATGTGCATCGCATTGGCCGCACGGGCCGTGCGGGGCGCACCGGCGTGGCGATTACCTTCGCCGAACCGCGTGAGCACCGGATGCTGCGCAACATCGAAGCCGCGACCAAGCAGAAGATTGAAGTGAAGCCGGTGCCGAGTGTGGCGGATCTTCGCGCCAAGCGGCTCGAGCACACGCGCGAGGTGTTACGCGAGACAATCATGGCCGGCGAGTTGGATATGTACCGCACGGTGGTGGAATCGCTCTCGGAAGAGTTCGACATCATGGACGTGGCCGCTGCCGCCGTGAAGCGCGCAGCACCGCTGGACAATGGTGGTGAGGAGCAGGAGATCCCGGCGGTGGAGATGCGTCCAAGCCGCGGCGCTCCTCCGCAGTTCGCGAAGGGCGTGGCGCGGTATTCGCCGAGCAAGCCGCGTCCGAGTAGCTCGCGCACCGCACCAGCAGCGCGCGCGACACCGGTGGCGAAATTCGGAACGGCTGATGCCACCGCGAGCGCCGAAGATCTGGCGCCGCGCGCGAGCAAGGGTGCGTTTTCACGTGGCGGCGGCTCCAAGGCCAAGATTTGGGTCGGCGCAGGGCGCAAAGCCAAAGTGCGTCCCGGTGATGTGGTCGGAGCGATCGTGAACGAAGCCGGTGTGGCCGCGACGGCACTCGGGACGATTACCACGTCGGACCGCTTCACCTTGGTGGAAGTGCCGGAAGCGATGGCAGATCAGATTGTGAACGCCATGTCGAAGGCGACGATCAAGGGGAAGAAGGTCTTGGTCCGCCGCGATCGCGCGTGAGCGACGCGTCCGCACGACGTCGGGTGCTGCTGGTCGGAGCCACCGGCGTCGTGGGAACGGAGTGTCTGCGACAACTCGCTGCCGATGATTCAGTCGCGCAGGTGCGAGCGCCGGTGCGTCGGCCCATTGCCGATGCGCCGGCAGCGCCGAAGGTCGAGGTGGTGGTCACCGACATGAACGCAATCGAGTCGCACCCTGCGCTTTTTGCAGTGGACCAAGTGGTGTGCGCACTTGGCACTACGATCAAGGTGGCAGGATCGCAGGCGGCGTTTCGTGCGGTCGATTACGAACTCCCCCTCCGTATAGCGCGACTCGCGCGCGCGCAGGGAGCAAGGCATTTTCTGCTCGTCAGTGCGCTCGGTGCATCGGCCGCGTCCGGCGTCTTCTACAATCGTGTGAAAGGAGAACTTGAGGACGCCCTTGGCGCACTCGGGTTCCGCTCGCTCACGATCGCACGCCCTTCGCTGTTACTCGGGGACCGCGCGGAGTTCCGGTTGGGTGAGCGACTGGTGCAACCGTTCGGCTTTCTTATACCGCCCCGCTGGAAACCGGTGCACGCCCGCCAAGTGGCGGCCGCGCTCGTCGACGCCGCGCGGCAGGACCTCGCGGGACTGTGCGTCATGGAGAACATTGCACTACGGCGGAACTGAGCCGCAGGCTCCGCCGCGCCCTTTTGAATCGAGGAGTAGCGTCGTGATTGATCAGTGGATGCGTGTGTCGCAAGCGCGCCGAGTAGTGGGTGCGGTTGCGGTGTTGGTGGTGGGAGGGTGTGCGTCGGCGAGCAACGCTGGCAATGGCGTGGCCCGTGTCACCGCGACATCGCTGCCCGCAGCCAACCACACGCTGCTCGCGGGGCCGACCACGGTGGCGTGGGGCAACTACGACGCCACTGCGACCCCCGTGCTGCGAATTAAGTCCGGCGAGGTGGTCGATGTCGGCACATTTCTCACCTCGAGCCCCACGCGCCTCGAAGCGAGTGGCGTGAAGCCCGCCGATGTCGAACAGGCGCTGCGCGACACGTATCGGGACTTTCCGCAGAACAAGCGCGGCCCGGGCGGCCACATCCTCACCGGCCCGATGTACGTGGAAGGCGCGGACTCGGGCGATGTGCTCGAGGTGCGTATTCTCTCGATCGATCTCGCGATTCCGTACGCCTACAACTCGTTCGGCCCGACGAGCGGTTTTATTCCCGAAGATTTCAAGTACGCCAAGACGCGTATCATCCCGCTCGACAACGCGGCGGGCGTCGCGCACTTCGCGCCAGGAATCGACATCCCGCTGCGTCCCTTCTTCGGCTCGATGGGTGTGGCCCCGCCGAAGGCGATGGGCAAGCTGAACAGTGCGCCGCCAGGAATCCACGCGGGGAATCTGGACAACAAGGAGTTGGTGGCCGGCACGACGCTGTTCATTCCGGTTCACACCGCCGGCGCGCTCTTTGAGATCGGCGACGGTCACGCGGCCCAGGGGAATGGCGAAGTCGACATCACGGCGCTCGAGACCTCGCTGCGCGGACGGTTGCAGTTCGTGGTGCGCAAGGACCTCAAGCTCACCTGGCCGCGTGGCGAGACGCCGACGCACTGGATCGCCATGGGCACCGACAAGGACTTGGTGATTGCCACCAAGACCGCCGTGCGCCAAGCGATCGACTTCTTGGTCACCATGAAAGGGCTTTCGCGCGACGACGCCTACATGCTGACCAGCACCGCCTGCGATGTCGTGATCACGCAACTCGTCGACGGCAATGTTGGCGTGCACGTCATGATTCCCAAGGCGATCTTCACCGCGCGATGATCGTTCTCGCCCGCGCGAGCAGCCGCAAGTGAACACCCCCCGTTGGCGTACGCGATTTGCGCCGGCGCCCACGGGGCGGTTGCATCTCGGGCATGTACTCAACGCCATCACCGTGTGGGGAATGGCGCGCGCCTTCGGGGGCTCGGTGCTCCTGCGCATCGAAGATCACGATCGGCGGCGCTGTAAACCGGACTACGAAGCCGGTATCCGCGAAGACCTCGCCTGGCTCGGTTTCACTCCCGACGATGAAGCGCCGCGCCAGAGCACGCGCGGCGATCGATACGCCGAACTCCTTGGCGAACTCGAGTCGCGTGAGTTCGTGTATCCTTGCAGTTGCTCGCGCCGCGAGATTTCCGGCGGAGCTGGCGAGCGCCATGCGGAGCTCGTGTACCCGGGGAGCTGTCGAAATCGCCACCTTGACTCGGACACCACGGCCGCTCGGCGTGTGCGATTCCCCGAGGAGACACAGTCGTTTCACGATTTACGCATGGGATCCATGGCGCAGACGCCGGCGCTCCAGTGCGGTGACTTGCTCGTGCGGGACCGTGATGGCCAGTGGACCTACCAGTTCGCGGTCACCGTCGACGACATGGATCAGGGAATCGACTTGGTGATTCGCGGCGAGGATCTACTCACCTCGACGGGCCGGCAACTCCAACTCGCGCAACTGCTTGGCCGACCGCAGCCCGCGCGATTCCTCCACCACGGGCTCATTCGGCACGACGATGGCGAGAAACTCAGCAAGTCCCGTGGCGATACCGGCGTGCGAGAACGTCGCGATGCCGGTGCAACGGCCGCCGAGGTGATTGGCGAGGCAGCGCTTGCGGGGGGACTGATCGGCCGTGCGGCTCCTGTGTCGGCGCGTGACGTAGGGGCGATGTTCGCAGAGGGTATGGGAGCCTTTGTAACGTCCGGAGCATTTGATGCGCTCGGCGGATCGAGACCCTGAGAGTTACCTCCGAGCAGCCTTTGCGGTATTCTGAACAGCGTGCGCTTCTCTTTACCAACTCCCGCCATGCGCTTACCGATTATTTTCGCCGTGGCCTGTGCCGCGCTCGTTGCCGCCCCGATTACCGGGCGCGCCCAATCGACGTTCGACGCCACGAGCATGCAGGGGATGCGATGGCGCAACATCGGGCCCTTCCGCGGTGGTCGAGTAAAGGCCGCCGTTGGCGTGCCGAGCCAGCCCAATGTGTTCTACATGGGCATGGTCAACGGCGGCGTCTGGAAGACGACCGACTATGGGCGCATCTGGCTCCCGATCTTTGATGCGCAGAGCTCCGGCTCGATTGGCGCGATCGACGTGGCGCTTTCGAACCCGAATGTGATTTATGTGGGGAGCGGCGAAGGGCTCCACCGCCCCGACCTCGCGACTGGTGACGGCATCTACAAGAGCGTCGATGCGGGAAAGACGTGGACGCACGTCTGGAAGCAAAACAACCAGCAGATTCCTCGCATCTCGATCGATCCGACGAACCCCGACCGCGCCTTCGTTGCGGTGATGGGGCATCCGTATGGGCCGAATCCGGAGCGTGGTATTTACCGGACGACAGATGGCGGCAAGAGCTGGCAACGAGTGTTGTACAAAGACGAATACACCGGCGCGGGCGATGTGCAAGTCTCGCCGAATGATCCGAACACGATCTACGCGAACCTTTGGGACGCGCAGCACGGACCGTGGGAGAACTCATCGTTCGCTGGGCCTAACAGCGGGCTGTTCAAAAGCACTGATGGCGGCAACACGTGGAAGCCCCTGACCAAGGGATTGCCGACAGCCGCCGACGGACTCGGCCGAATCGGGATTTCGATTTCGCAGAGCAATCCGAATCGGATCTATATCATCGTGGGCGCAAACCGTGGGAACGCGCTGTATCGCAGCGACGATGCCGGCGAGAGCTGGACCGTTGTATCAACGGACAACCGTATCGTTGGCAAAGCCGACGATGCGAGCGCGCCGGCCGTCGATCCCAAGAATCCGGACATCGTCTATTCGGCCAACACGGTCGCGTGGAAGAGCACGGATGGCGGCAAGACATGGGCCGCACACCGCGGTGCCCCGGGCGGCGATGACTATCAGCGGTACTGGATCAATCCGAACAACAGCGACATCATCCTGCTCGTGGCCGACCAAGGCGCGGTGATCACGGTGAATGGCGGCAAGTCGTGGAGTTCGTGGTACAATCAGCCGACCGCGGCGTTTTATCACGTGGCAGCCGACTACAACTGGCCCTACAACCTCTGCGGCGGACAGCAGGACTCTGGTTCCGGCTGCGTCGCGAGTCGCGGCAACGATGGCTCGATTGGCTACCGCGAGTTTCACCCCGTGGGGGCGTTCGAATACGACTACGTTGCGCCCGATCCGCTCGATCCGAACATCTACTACGGTGGCTGGACGGTCTCCAAGTACGACCGGCGCACGGGGCAAGTGCAGACGGTTGGCCCTGATGCCAGCGGTGGGCGCGCCGGTGCGGCGGGCGCAGATTATTTCCGCGCCGTGCGTACGCGGCCGATTCTCTTTTCTCCGATAAACAAGCACAAACTGTACTACGGCACGAACGTCGTTTGGGAGACTGTTAATGGCGGAAACAGCTGGAAGCGCCTTTCCGGTGATCTCTCGCGCTCGACGTGGGAAGTGCCGAAGAACGTCGGTCGATACATCGGCACACCGGCAGCCGCGGTCACGCGCCGTGGTGTGGTGTACGCGATCGCACCGAGTTATGTGGACAGCAACACCGTCTGGGCGGGAACGGATGACGGCCTGATCCATGTGACCCGCAACGGCGGGAAGACGTGGGCCAATGTCACGCCCCCGCAGATGGGAGCGTGGTGGAAGGTCGCCCAGCTCGACGCATCACACACCGATGCCAACACCGTGTATGCGGCCATCAACACGCTGCGCCTCGACGATCAGCGCCCACATCTGTTCCGCACGCGCGATGGCGGAAAGACGTGGACCGAGATCATAGCGGGAATCGCCGCAGATGCGCCGACCAACACGATTCGTGAAGATCCGAACCGCAGAGGGCTGCTCTTCGCAGGAAGTGAGACGCAGGTCTGGTTCTCGCTCGACGACGGCGACCACTGGCACGATCTCCGCCTCAACATGCCGGCTACCTCGATCCGCGATTTGGTCGTGAAGGACAACGACCTCGCCATCGGCACGCACGGACGCGGCTTTTGGATTCTGGACGACATCTCGCCGCTGCGTCAGTGGAGCGAGAAGACGGCCAACGATGCGGCCACGCTCTTCGCGCCGGCCACCGCGATTCGCGTGCGCTACTCGATGTACCCAGACACGCCGGTTCCACCCGATGAACCGTACGCCGAGAATCCGCCTGACGGCGCGGTGATCGACTACTTCCTGAAGAACGACGCCAAGGGCGCCGTGAAAATCGAGATCCTCGGCGAGAAGGGGCGCGTCGTGCGCGCCTACAGCAGCGCCGATGCGAGTGAGCAGCCGCGCGACACGGGTAACTGGCCGTACTACTGGTTCCGTCCGCCGCAGGCGATGGGGACCAAAGCAGGACTGCAGCGCTACGTGTGGGATTTGCACTACACCCCGCCCGGCGGCGCCTGCGAACTCCCGATTTCCGCGACGCCATTCAACACCAAGTGCGAGCCTGAGGGGCCGTGGGTGCACCCAGGCACGTACATGGTGCGTTTGACAGTCGACGGCAAGAGCTACACACAGCCGATCACCGTAAAGATGGATCCGCGCGTAAAGACTGCGGCCGCCGATCTCGCGCGGCAGAGCACGCTCTCACTCGCGCTGTATGATGCCGCTCTCGAAGCGCCTGCCGTAGCCAAGCAGATCCGCGCTGTGCACACGCAACTCACCGCGCGTGTAGCGGGCGCCACAGGCAGTCTCGCGAGCGAACTCACAGCGCTCGCGACGCGATTGGATACTCTCGCAGGCCCCGAAGCAACACAGGGTGGTGGGCGCGGCGGACGCGGTGGCGCGGCGGCGTCCGCGGTCGAATCGTTCAGCTCAATCAGCGGTAAGTTCTTGCCGGTCATGACATTGCTGCAGGAGGCGGACAACAGGCCGACCACGCAGGCGGTGAGCGTCGCGAACGAACGCCTAAAGTCGCTCGCGGCGCTCCGTGCCACGTGGACTGGGATCAGCACACGCGAGCTCCTATCGCTTAATATGAAACTCAAGGCCTCCGGTGCTGCGCCAGTGACCATCGGTGCGGCCACACGGCAGTGGCTCGATGCGCAGGACATTCGACGCGCGGTCGGCCAACCATGATTCCTTCTCCCCACGAGTGAATCCCATGCTACAGCTCGAACTATCGCGTTTCATCAACCGCGAACTCATCACGCTTCGCGATGAACTGCTCGCGTATCCCGAGGAGTCGCAAATCTGGGCGCGCCCCGCTGGCACGCCAAACTCGGCGGGGAATCTCGCCCTGCATCTCGTAGGGAATCTTCGGTGGTATATCGGGGCGCAGTACGGAGCCACGGGATACGTTCGCGACCGCGACCTCGAATTCAGTGACTCGGGCGTGTCACGCGAGGAGCTCGTGCGCCTCATTGCAACGGCGGCCGACGAAGTGACGCGTACCTTCGCCGCGCTGGACCCTGCCCTCCTCGAGCAGCCGCATCCGATTGACGTCGCAGGGAAACCCTGCCGCGCCGATCGGTTCTTTCTGCATCTCACCGTGCACCTCGCCTACCATCTGGGCCAAGTGGACTATCATCGTCGCTTGGTTACCGGCTCCACTATCTCCGTTGGCGCCATACCGTCGAGCGCGCTCGTCTCCTGAGGAATCGCATGCGTCTTCGTTTTTCTCTCGCCTGTTTGGCCGCGTTCGCACCTGCTGTGACTGGTGCGCAGAGTACGCTTTCTCCGGCTGAACAACGTATCCGCGAGACCGTCGCGAAAAGCCACGAGCAAGCCATCAGCTACCTGCAGAAGGTCGTCAACATCCCGAGCAACACGCTCAAGTTCGCCGGGGTGAAGGCGGTCGGGATGGTGTTCAAGGCCTCGCTCGATTCGCTCGGATTCACGACCAAGTGGGTGACCCTCCCCGCCGAAGTTGGGCGCGCGGGGCATCTCGTCGCCGAACACAAGGGAAAGCCCGGCGCTGTGCGCATCATGCTGATTGGGCATCTCGATACTGTGGTTGAGCCTGACGGCCCCACGTGGGTGCGCACCGATTCGATCGCGAAAGGCGTCGGCACCGGCGACATCAAGGGCGGCGACGTGGTGATCCTCTACGCGCTCAAGGCGCTTCAGGCAGCCGGCTCGCTGAAGGATATGAACATCTCGATCATCTTCACTGGAGATGAGGAGCACCCTGGCGAGCCGCTCGCGATTGACCGCAAGGACTTAATTGACATGGGGAGGCGCAACGACATCGCGCTTGCCTTCGAAGGTGGAAATCGCAGTGACGTCACGGTGGCACGACGCGGCGCCAGCTCCTGGCGCGTGACGGCCACGGGACGTCAGGGCCACTCCGCCGGTGTATTCAGCCCCAGCGCAGGCTACGGCGCGATTTACGAACTCGCGCGCATCGTGAATGGCTTCCGCGAGCAACTCGCCGGCGAGCCGTACCTCACCTTCAACGTGGGCACGATTGTCGGCGGTACCGATGTGGACTACGACACCGTCGGCGTGAAGGGGAGCGCGGCCAGCAAGCTCAACATCATCTCCAAGTCGGCGATCGCGCACGGCGACCTCCGCTTCATTTCCGAAGACCAGAAGGAACGCACGCGTAACAAGATGCGTGAGATTGTAGCAAAGCATCTCGCCGGAACCGATGCCAAGATCACCTTCCTCGACGAGTATCCCGCCATGGCGCCGACGCCAGGGAACCTCAAACTGCTCGAGTACTACGACGGCGCGAGCCAAGCACTCGGCTACGGCAAAGTCGAAGCGCTCGATCCCGGTCGTCGTGGCGCGGGGGACATTTCGTTTGTGGGTCCCATCCTCGACGGACTCGATGGACTCGGTGCCATTGGTACCGGCTCACATGCGCCCGATGAACGGGTGAATCTCAACGCCCTCAAGATGCAAACCGAACGCACGGCGATCTTCCTCGAGCGCATCGGCAAACTTCCATCCACGAACTTTTCTCGTACTCCTGCCTCGGGGAATCACTGATGCGTTCCGTCCGTCTCTTGGTATCTGTTGCCGCTGTCATTCTCGTTGCGGGTGTCGCGACGGCCTACACTCGTGAAACACCGCAGGACGACACCACGGTTATTCGCGCGTCTACCGTACTGGACGGCGCCGGTGCCACACTCAAGGATGTCGATATCACGGTGCGTGGCGGGAAGATCGTCGGCATCGACAAAGCCTCCAACAAAGCACCCGCAGGAAAGGTGATTGACCTCCGCGGCAACAAGACGGTGCTGCCGGGTCTCATCGACGCGCACTCCCACCTCACCTGGTACTTCAACGCGCAGGGACGCTACCACACCAATGCTGACGGCGAAACACCCGCGCAGGGACTCGCCGCTGCGGTCGTGAACGCGCACGCGACGCTCATGGCGGGCTTCACCACGGTGCAGAGCCCGGGATCGCCAGAAGATCTGAAGGTCCGCGAGATGGTCGAAGCACAGGGCAATGGTCCGCGCATTCTCACCTCGCTGCAAGCACTGCAGAACGGCGACACCGCGCGACTCCGGTCGCTCGTGCAGCAGCGCAAGCAGCAGGGTGCGGACCTTATCAAGCTGTTCGCCAGCGCGAGTATCCGTGACGGCGGCACGCAGACGCTGACCGCCGAACAGGTTGCGGCGGTGTGCGACGAAGCCAAGAAACAGGGGCTCCGCACCATCGTGCATGCGCACTCCGCGGAATCCATGCGCACCGTGATCAACGCGGGGTGCGACCAAATCGAGCACGGGGTGTTCGCGACCCAAGCAGAACTCGACTTGATGGCCGCGAAGGGCACCTGGTTTGATCCGCAGTGCTCGCTCGTGTTTCGGAACTATCTCGACAACCGCGCCAAGTACGACGGCATTGGCAACTACAACGAAGCTGGCTTCGCCGCGATGGAAAAGGCGATTCCAATGGCCGCCGAGGCGATTCGGAAGGCCTGGAACACGAAGGGACTCCAGATGACCTACGGCACCGATGCCGTGGCCGGTGCGCACGGTCGGAACGCTGAGGATCTGGTGTGCCGGGTGCAGAGCGCTGGTGAGCCGCCGATGCACGCGCTCGTCTCCGCCACCTCCGTCACCGCGCAGTCGATGGGACTCGGCGACAAGATCGGCCGTATTAAGGTCGGGATGGAAGCCGATATCATTGCGCTCGACGGCGACCCGCTCAAGGACATCACCGTGGTGCGAAAGGTCGGGTTCGTGATGCGAGGCGGGAAGGTCCGGCAGTAGGGTACCGATGTAGACGAGGGGCGCGCTCACCTGAGCGCGCCCCTCGTCGTTTTAAGCGACTCCGCAGCCTACCGCTCCTTCAGCGTCCCCAAAAATTCCTTCAGGTAACTCCCCCAGACTGCCGGGACCGAGTGCGTCCCATGCCCCCGCGTCTGATCGGTAATCGGCAGGAGCACGAACGTCACGTTCTTCATCCCGCCCACCAGTTTCTCCACGACGCCGAGCTCGGGCGGGTTCACAAAATCGTCGGCGGAGTTGATGGCAAGCACCGGCGCCTTCACCGCACCCAAATGCGTGGAGGGATCGTACTCACGGCTTGAATCGAACTGGTAATACATGTCGTTCGCGTCGGTGACCTTGAAGCGCGACTCCACATACCCACGAATCACCTCGTCCGCCTTGTCGCGCGACGGCGCCTGCTTCAGCTGCTGCAGCGGCGCGCTGGACATCATGTACAGGAATCCGAGCGAGGCCTTCAGTCCCGGCGGCTGGGTCTTGTAGTCGCCCCCCATCCACGCCGGATCATTCGTGATGTTGTCCTTGATTAGGGTGCGGATCATCCGGTTCCGCCCGACAATCGCCGTCGGGGCGCAGGCGAGCGGCACAAGTCCGTCCACGAAATCAGGATAGGTATAGCCCCAGACCCACCCCTGCATGCATCCCATCGACGTCCCCAACAACAGACGGAGGTGGTTCACGCCGAGCCCTTCCGTGAGCAGCACATAGTGTGCGCGCACCATGTCCTCATACGTGTACTTCGGGAACTTGGCGTGCAGCCCATCACTGGGCTTGCTCGACCCGCCATGCCCGATCCCGTCGGGGAGCACCACGTAATACTTAGCCGTGTCGAGCAACTTGCCGGGGCCAAAGAGCTCCCCCGCGAAGGTCGCGCTCATAAAAGCGCGCCCAGTGCCGCCGGTGCCGTGCAGCACAATCACCGCGTTACGCACCGTCCCGGAAGCATCCTTCCGCGGCGCGCCGAGCGTGGTGTAGTGCAGCTTCATCTCGGCGAGCTTCTCGCCGTTGTTGAACGTGAAGTTGCGGGTCACGAAATCGCCTTCCTTGCCCTGAGCGGCAACGGTTGTGGCGGCGAGAGCAAGCAGCAGAAGAGCGCGCATGTGAAAACGGGGTGAGTGGGTTCGAACGGAATCTACGGTCGCGACCGGTACCTCGCCCCATCCCCGAGGCCATATTTCGACGTCATCCTGAATCCGGTCGGAAATGCTCACGAACACCCCCATCTGGCACAACGGCCAGTCGCTCCCCCTCTCCCCCCTCGGCGGTGATGTCGAGACCGACGTCTGCGTCATCGGACTCGGCGGCTCCGGCCTCACCGCGCTCGACGAGCTCACCACGATGGGGCGCCGCGCCGTTGGGATTGACGCCGCCGGCATTGCCCCGGGCGCCGCAGGGCGGAACGGTGGGCTCCTGCTCGGCGGGACCGTCGATTTCCATCACGATGCCGTCACCGCACTCAGCCGGGACCGCGCCGCGGGGATCTACCGGCAGACGATGGCCGAGATTCGCCACATCGACGAGCAGGCGCCAGGGGTCGTGCGGCACACCGGATCCATCCGTCTGTCATCCGGCCCCGACGAGGACGCCGATGTCGAGCGCCAGCGCGAGGCCATGCTCGCCGACGGCATCAGCTGCGAACTGTACGAAGGACCGCTTGGGCACGGAATCTTCATGCCCGACGACGCCTGCTTCAATCCGCAGCAACGCTGCCGAGCGCTTGCTCGGCGGGTGATCGCGCAGGGTGCGAAGCTCTACACGCAAACGACCGCCACCAGCTACTCCGCCACTGAGGTCCGCACCGATTGCGGGACTATTCGGTGCGCGCAGGTGATCATTGCCGTCGACGGACGTCTCGAGACACTGGTCCCCGAGCTCGCGGGTACCGTCCGCACCGCGCGGCTCCAGATGCTGGCTACCGCGCCGGTCGCCGAGCGTGTGTTCCCCACGCCCATTAGCACGAGATACGGCTTTGACTATTGGCAGCAGACCCCCGATGGCTCGGTGGCTTTTGGCGGTGGGCGCGACCACTCGGTGGAATCGGAATGGACCACCGATGCGGAGCCGACGGACCGGATTCAAGGGTATCTGGAGCGTACGTTGCGCGAGACGCTGAAGGTCACGGCCCCCATCACCCACCGCTGGGCGGCGAGCGTCTCGTACACAGAGACGGGGCTCCCGGTGCTCCAAGAACTCCGCCCGGGATTGTGGGTGATTGGTGGGGTACCGGCAACGTCATGGGCGCGCTCTGCGGGCGCGCCGCCGCCCGTGCGACGAGCGGCGAGACCACCGCGTTCGCGAGACTTCTTGTGAGCCACAGCTGATTTTCTGAGCCGCGGGCCGCGGGCCGCGGGCGGCGAGGCGGCGGAGGGCGTAGTATTGAGGATGCGCCATTTTCGCCTCGCGACCGTAGTCGCCCTGCTCGTTACGCCGCTCGTTACGGCGTTTACACCCTCGGCCGCCTCGGCGCAGGATCGCTCCGCGGTCCAGCAATCCGCGCGCGAGATTTTCCGCGAACTGATCGGCATTAACACCGACGGTGATTCGGGCAGCACCACCGTGGCCGCGCAGGCAATGGCGAAGCGGCTGATTGCCGCTGGGTTTCCGGCCGCCGACGTGCAGATCGTTGGCCCCGCATCGAACGCCAAGAATTGGAATCTCGTCGCGCGGTATCGTGGGGCCGGAAAAGCAAAGCCGATTTTGCTGATGGCGCATCTCGACGTCGTCACGGCTCGGCGCGCCGATTGGTCGATTGCGCCGTATGAACTCACCGAAAAAGACGGTTTCTTGTACGGGCGCGGCACCAGCGATCAGAAAAACGGCTGTGCGCTGCTCGTGGCGTCGCTTATCCAGATGAAAAAAGAAGGTATCGTCCCCGACCGCGACCTGATCCTTGCACTCACCGCCGGTGAAGAGGGCGGGATCGACTACGTCGGGATGGAGTGGCTCGTCAATAATCAGCGACCGCTGATCGACGCGGAGTTCGCGTGGAATGTCGATGCCGGCGATCCGCAGCTGAAGAATGGACAGCGGATTGCCCGTGTCGTGCAGGCCAGCGAAAAGGTCTACGCAACTTTTGCTCTCGAAGCGACGAACACCGGCGGCCATTCGTCGCTGCCCACGAAGGACAACGCGATTTACCGCGTCACGGCGGCAGTAAATAAGATCGCGGCCTACGATTTTCCGCTCCATTGGAGTGAGATCACGCGCGGATGGTTCACGCAAATGATGAGCACCGAACCGCCGGCTGTCGGGGCTGACATCCGCGCCGCCCTCGCGCCAAAGCCCGACGCGGCGGCCGTCGCGCGGCTCTCCAAGAATGCGCTCTTCAACGCGCAGATGCGCACGACCTGCATCGCCACGATGTTCGAGGCAGGACACGCCGAAAATGCGCTCCCGCAGCGGGCAAAGGCTACGATCAATTGTCGCATTCTCCCGACCGAAACCGCAGACGCCACCAAGCAAACGCTGGCGCGACTCATCGCGGATACGGCCGTGCACATTACGCCGGTCGGGGCGATCGTCCCGAGTCCACCGTCCCCGCTCACGCCGGCCGTGCTTGCCCCGATCGCTGCGGTGACCACGCGCTTCTACCCAAAACTCCCGATCGTCCCACTGATGGAGACTGGCGCAACCGACGGCATTTTCCTGCGAAACGCTGGCATCCCGACCTATGGGATCTCCGCGCTCTTTCTTGACGTTGATGATACGCGCATGCATGGTCGTGACGAGCGGATTATCGCTGCCGAGTTTGACCGCGCGGCGGAGTATCAGCTTGCCCTGATCAAAGCATTTGTGACCAGGCCTCTCACACCACCAACGGCACCGAAGCCGATTCCCCTCCACCCCTCCCACGACTGATGCGCCTCACCCCGCTTCTCCTCCTCGGCGTCTCGCTCCCGCTGCTCGCACAAGGCGCAGCCAAGAGCGCAGCCAAGAGCGCACCCGCCACCAAGTATCCCGCAGCTCCTGCGGCTGCCATGGCTGCCATCAAGGAAGCCGACCTCAAGCGCGACCTCTACGCGATGGCGGGCGACGCCATGCGTGGCCGCGAAGCCGGCTCGCTCGACGAAATGCGCGGTTCCATGTGGGTCGCGGAACAGCTGCGCGCAATTGGCGTGAAGCCGATCGGCGACGACGGCACCTACTTCCAGTGGTGGAACATGCGCCGCACGCGCGTCTCTACGGCTGCGAGCAGCGTGAAGAGTGGCGGCAAGGCGCTCGAACTCTGGAAGGACGTCGTTCCCACGGGAAATGCCGAGGCGGATGGCGTCGGCGCCGTGGTGTTTGTCGGCGACGGAAGCGACAGCACCGTCGATATCCGCGGCAAAGTCGCAGTCACTACGATGTCTGCGCCGCCACGCGCTGTGTTGCAGGAAGGAACCAACACCTACGAATACCGCTACGCCACCAGCGCCATCCAAGCGACGACCGCAAAGTTCCGCGGCCGTGGTGCCGCCGCCGTCGTGATCATCGCCGACTCCACAGCCGACATCGCGTTCGACGGCTACGCGGCCCTCCGCTCACGCGGAACCTATGACGTCGAAGGTGGCGTGCCCCGCTTCGCCCCAACGGCCGCGGGTGCTGCAGGCGCCGCGGGCGGCGGTGGCCGCGGCGGCGCTGGTGGAGCCAATGGCGGCGGCGCAATGCCGTCCGTGGTGCTCCTTGCTCGTCGTAGCGCACTCGCGAGCTTCAAGAACGCGGGCACCATCGAAGCGCACATTCGTATGGAGCGCTTCGACTCCCCGTCCGTCAACATCGTCGGCGTCATCAAGGGCACCGATCCGAAGCTCAAGGACGAATATGTCCTCTATAGCTCGCACCAGGACCACGACGGCGTCCGCTTTGAAACCCAAGGCGACTCCATTTGGAACGGCGCCGACGACAACGCCTCTGTCAGCGTCGCCCTGCTCGCCACGGCCCGCGCCTTCGCCAAGAACCCGGGCAAGCGCTCCGTCCTCTTCGTCTACCACGGCGCTGAAGAACGCGGACTCCTTGGCTCGCGCTATCACGCTGCGCATCCTGTGGTCCCGCTGCAGCAGATCGTCGCCGTGCTCAATGGCGACATGATCGGCCGTAACAACCCGGACTCGGCATCCCTGCTGGGAATCCAGCCCCCGCACAAGAACTCGTCGGAGCTCGTGGACATGGCGCTCGCCGCCAACAACATGACCGGCAAGTTCAAGCTCGACTCGATCTGGGATCGTCCCACGCATCCGGAAGGGTGGTATTTCCGCTCCGACCACGTCCCGTACGCCCGCCTGAACGTCCCGGCCATCGAGTACTCGACCAACCTGCACCCGGACTACCACACGGTGCGAGACGACCCAAGTCGGATCGACTACGCAAAGCTGACCCGAATGACCCAGTGGATGTACCTCACCGGCTGGTACGTGGCGAACGTCGCCAAGCGCCCAGGTATCGACCCCGGGTTCAAGCTCGAACGCTAGCCCCATCGCAGGGCACTTCCTGATATTTCCAACGGGCGCTTTCGATACATTTCGAAAGCGCCCGTTGCGTTCTACCTTGCTCCGAGAGTCCCCCCATGGCTAATCACCTCGCCGACCCCGATCACAACCCGTCGTTCACCAAGGGTGTCTTTCTCGGAGAGATCCGTGAATCGCTGATTTTTCCGTTCCCCGAACTAGCCAAAGAAGAAGCGGAGAATCTCGCCGCCGTCCTCGACTCGTTCCGCTCCTGGGCAGCCGACACGGTCGACTCCAAGCAACTGGATCACGACGGCAAGTTCCCAGACGCCGTCCGCACCGGAATGGCCGAGCTCGGAATGATGGGGATGAATATCCCCGAAGCCTACGGTGGATTCGGTGCGTCGGCACTCTTCTTTAGTCGCATGTTCGCTGAGGTCGGGACCACCGACCCCGCGCTCACCGTGTACTTCGGCGCACACCAGTCGATCGGCTGCAAAGGCATTACCCTCTTCGGCACCGACGATCAGAAGCAGCGCTGGCTCACGAAGTGCGCCACGGGTGAGCTGATCGCGGCATTCTGCTTGACGGAAGCAGGCTCGGGCTCTGATGCGCAGGCGATGCGGTGCGCCGCAGTCCTGTCGGCTGACGGTTCGCACTACGTACTCAATGGTGAGAAGATCTGGATCTCCAACGCGGGCTACGCCGGCGTCTTCACCGTGTTCGCCAAAGTGCCGGTCGAGATTGATGGCAAACTGAAGCAACGTGTCACCGCCTTCATCGTCGACGCGCACGCCGCAGGCATCACCCTCGGTGCCAACGAACAAAAGATGGGAATCAAGGCGAGCGACACACGCACCGTGAGCTTCGAGAATGTTCGCGTCCCGGTCGAGGATCGGCTGGGCGACGTGGGATCAGGCTTCAAGATTGCGCTCGAAATCTTGAACAGCGGCCGACTAGGACTCGCCGCGGGTTCATCACGCGGTACGCGCGCGATTCTCGATCGTGCGCTCGTGTACGCCAAGGAGCGCGAGCAGTTTGGGCGTCCGATTGGCTCATTCGAGATGATCCAACGCAAGTTCGCGGTGACCGCTGCCGAGTGCTACGCTGCCGACGCCGCGTGGATGACCTGCGCCGCAATGGTCGATAAGGGAGGCATTGATTTTTCTCTCGAGACCGCCGCGTGCAAAGTGTATGCGAGCGAGCTCGCCTTCCGTGCCGCATGCGACGCACAGCAGATCGCCGGCGGCATCGGCTACTCCAAGGACTATCCGTACGAGCAGGCCGTGCGCGACAGCCGCATCAACTTGATCTTCGAAGGGACCAACGAGGTCCTGCGCGCGCTGATTGCGCTCTCCGGGCTCCAGCAGCCCGGCGAAAGCCTCAAAGCGCTCGGCAAGGCATTCAAGGATCCCCTTCACTCGATTGGCGCGATTGGATCGTATATCACCGGCCGCGTAAAGAAGCAGATTGTGACGCCCGAGTTCAGCATGGTGCATCCGGCGCTCAAAGAAGAAGCCGATATGGTGGCTGATGCCATCCGCGGGCTCGCCCTCGCGGTTGAGAAGTGCTTGCTCGAAAACGGGAAAGACATCATTGAGCGGCAGTTCCATCAGGAGCGTATGGCCAACGCCGCCATCGACATCTTTTTTAGCACCGCCGCGCTTTCGCGTTGCACGTGGGCCATCCAGAAGGCAGGATCGGTGGAGGCCGCCGAGGCGGATATCGACAACGTGAAGGTCTTTGTGCCAATGGCTATGCGTCGCACCCGCCGCTATGTGCGCGCGCTCGAGAACAATGGGGACGGCCGGCTGAAGAAGCTTGCCGAACGTGCGCTCGCGACCGGCACGCTCACCGTGCAGACGCCGACGGACGCGTAAGCCGCACAGCTGCTGGAATGCAACGCGGGCGCCGTGCATCTCTGCACGGCGCCCGCGTTGCAATTCGATGGTGAGACGTTAGGCCGTCACAAACGCCGTCGGCCACTCTGCCTTGTCGGAATCCTCTTCGTAGAGCTTGTCGAGGTTCACGACAATGCTCGCCCCGTCCTTGCGCACCTGGTAGCGGTCCATGGAGCGTGTGGCGCGCCCTTCGATATACTTACCGTCCGGTGCGTACTTGGACTTGTGCTTGGGGCACTGGAACCTGTTATCCCCCGGTAGCCACTTGAGTGCCGTGTTTTGGTGCGGGCAGGAGAGTGCAAAGGCATAGATCTTTCCCGCGGCGCGCGCCAAGATGACTTCTTTGTCCTTGTCGACCGTCACGCCGTCGGTAGCAGGGATTGCATACTTGGATTCGGCCATCGACGATTCGAGCGCCGAGATGAGCCGGAGCGGCATTCCCTCGGCGGTGCTGCTGATGGCCATCAAGGCTGCGGCGGCCATCGCTGCGTCGCGCAGGAAGGACCGACGTCCTACTTCACATCCAGTGCAGTTCTCGTCGCTCATGTTCGATGGAAATAATGTTCAGGCTGCGCTCATCAGCACGACGCCAATCAGTGCTGTCCACAGCCACAAAAACAGGCTTGCCCGCGCACCAATCGCAAAACGCCCCCACAGTGTGTTCTCTGTGGACGGGTTCTTAGCCAGCGCCTGCTCCGTCTTCTGGACCATGAACCCATTCGCCATCAACAGCACGAACGAGCTCATTTTTACGTAATACACCGGCGACGATAAGAAGGTCTCCGCATCGGCGAGCATCATGAGCATGCCGGAGATCACCACAATCGTCAGCGATGTGAGCACTGGGCGATGAATCGACGAAAAATCCGCCAATACCCGGCGGCGATCCTCGTCGCTCCCCTTGATCGCACGGAGTGCGGAACGGTCGGACGCCATCGCGAAGCCACCGCCCACCATGATTCCTGCGATATGGCCAAAGGTGACCACCGTTGCGAGCGGCTTGGAGTGCCCGTACAGATCCGCCCACGGCTTGGCTATTCCGACAATTGTTTCAATGAGCGACATCCGGAACTCCTCATTCAGGCGTCAACCGGAGCAAGGGGCGCCGGTGTATGCTGCTCGAACAGTCTGGAAAGCTAACGTTTGGTCGGGACGAACACACGGCGGCCTCGTGAGGGTCCCGTGAGGACCAACCATGCTGCGAACCGTCTATCACCCGTCGCCGCGTCCCCCGCCTACCGTGGAGCTCCCGGTGACGCTGATGGTCACCGTCCCCTTAGCGCTGTCATATACCGTGGCAAAGGAGGGAAGCGCAGTCGCCGACTGCCCCCCGGTCCATGCACCGGTCGAGGCAAAACGCGCCCCGTGGTTCGGACAGGTAAAGCTGCCGGACGTGATTTGCACGGTCGTTCCTTGGTGCGGGCAGGTCATCGACAACGCCGTGAATGCCGTGGCGCTTGTCCGTACGAGCGCCACGGGCGTGCCGGTACCGCTATCGACGCGTGCGATGCCGCCCACAGTCGCCAGCGCGGGAAAGGCGCTCAGTGTGACCACGAGCGACGACGGATTCGTCGGTGTCACCGGCGTGGTCACCGGTGTGCCGGCAATCGTCAGGATCCCCGTAGTCGCATCGTACTTCGTGGTATAGCTCACGAGGTTCCCGGTGACCTGCCCGCCAGCCCAGACGCCCGACGCGTTGAATCGTGCGCCATGGTTGGGGCAGGTGAAGCCCGTTGCCGAGACACTCACTGTAGTCCCCTGGTGCGGACACGACAGGGAGAACGCGGTATACGCCGCCGTGCCGGTGCGAACCACAGCGAGCGGCGCGCCCGTGCCGTTGTCGATGCGTGCAATCCCACCCACCGCATTGAGTGCCGGGAAGTTGGAAACCTTGACCACAACCCCAGCCCCAGGGCTCAGGGTCGCCGGTGCGACCGCGTCCCACACCCCCGTGCCGCACGCCTCAGCCAGCAGCGCCGCGACCACGACCAATGTTCCCTGCGCAACGAACGTGCGGCGGTCCACACCACCGGCCCCACACGCGCAGCTTCCCCCGCATCCAGCCGATGCCACTCCGTCAATATCAGCCATGGGTGTCAGTCCTGTCGAAAGGGTTTGAGCATCATGACCCACGACGTCACCGCCAACGATCCGGAAATGATGGCCGCCTGCTTATGGCGATCCCGAACATCCCCATTTTGCTTGGCTTGCCCCGACACCAGACCAACGTAGGTAAAGCCCGCATCCGCCAGCAGCATCAGCGCCGAATGGGTGGTGCGCCATCCCCGGCCGTTCGGATCCGCTCGTCCGTCCCACCAGTTCCAGGCCCCAGTCACCGTATTGGTCGCAAACAACGCCGCCACACTCGTCGCAAGGATAGGATGGGTGGTCTTCACCCACTGCGGTGCATCGGTTCCCTTGGTAATCAACGTGGTGCCTGTCACATACTGCCCCACGAACAGCGGGAGCATCGCCCAACTGGCATAGCGGTGGATCGTGAGTCGCTTCTCATACCAGTCGCTGTACTCAATCGCCACTGCTTTCTTTTTCGGCTTGATGGTGTCGCTGGCAATCACGAGCAACGGGTCTGGACTTGGCTCCACCCGCGGCGCGCCAACCGCTGCAAACAGCGGGCGCTCGGGCACATCAAGACGTGGAGCGGTAGCTGCCGTGGTGTCGGTTGCCTGCACCAGCAACGCCAGGACCAGATGAATCATGGTGGGGATTCGAGGAAGGGAAACACCGCGCGTGTACAGCACAACGGCCAGCACCCACGACGTCGCGGCCAGCGCTCAGGCTAGATTACAGCGTAAGGGTACCGACCAAACGACGTCAGCACCATCAAACAAGATAACGCGTGTGTCACAGCCTCATTCTACGTGGGGATCATCGCCCGCTCCGTGACGCACCGCACACTGCGCTGGCACCAATCGCGCAGAATCTAACACTTCATACACCGGTTGTGGCGGGGTCCGCATTCCTCCCAGTCCGCCGCGCAATCTCTCCCCCGTGACTCTCCTCTCCCTCTCCAGCGTCGGCATCGAATTCGGTGCCACCACCCTCCTCGACGGGGTGACCTTTACCGTCGCCAAGGGGGAGCGCTGGGGCATCGTGGGCCGTAACGGCTGCGGCAAGACCTCCGTCTTCAAGGTCATCACCGGCGCGCTCACGCCCACCACGGGAGCGGTCGCGCGCATGCCAGGGCTGCGTGTCTCCCTCCTCGACCAGCATCGCGACTTCGGCGACGCCACCACGGTCTGGGCCGCGGCCGCACGCACCTACGCCGAGGTGATGCAGCTCGAAATCACCCTCGCCGAAACGGCCCTCACACTGGCCGAACTCGGCGAAAAAGCCCCCGAAGCACTGCTCGAGCAATACGGGCACGACATGGAGCGCTTCGCCCACGAGGGAGGCTACACCTTCCACGCCCGCGTCGACGCAGTCCTCCAAGGCCTGGGCTTCGACGCCGAAAAAGCCAAGTCACAGCTGGTCAAAACGCTGAGCGGCGGCGAACGTGGCCGACTCGGGCTCGCCGCACAGCTCGTCTCTCCCGCCGACCTACTGCTCCTCGACGAACCCACCAACCACCTCGACCTCGAGACCACCACCTGGCTGCAGGATTACCTGCGCGAGCTCGACGAGACGGTGGTCGTCATCAGTCACGATCGTGCCTTCCTCGACGAAGTCGTCGACCATGTGCTCCATCTCGAGGGGGGCACCGGCTACACCTACCGCGGCGGTTACTCCCAGTTCGTGGTCCAACGCGCAGAACGCCGACTCGCCCAGGAACGCCAGCTCGAGCAGCAGCGCAAGATGATCGCCAAAGAAGAGGACTACATCCGGCGCAACTTGGCCGGCCAAAACACCGCGCAAGCCAAAGGACGCCGAAAGCGTCTCGACCGCCTACCGCGCCTCACCCCGCCCCCCGGCGAGAACGGCGTGATGATCCTCCGCCTCGAGTCCGACGATCGCGGCGGTGACCGCGTGATTGTCGCCGAGAAACTCACGATCCGTATGGGAGAGCGCACCCTCGTCCGCAGCTTCAGCGCCACCGCCAACCGCGGCGACGTGATTGCGCTCGTGGGGCCCAACGGCGCGGGAAAATCGACCTTCATCAAAACGCTCATCGGTGAACGCGCGCCGGACGAAGGTGAAGTAAAACTCGGCGGCTCCGTGAACGCGGCCTACTTTCGTCAAGATCTCGACAAACTCCCGCTCGACAAGTCGCTCTATGACGTGATTGGCGACCTTCGTCCGCTCTGGACCCGCGGCGCTATCCAGAACCACCTCGGCATGTTCGGCTTCTCCGGCGACGAGGTCTTCCGATCCACCCGCTCCCTCTCCGGTGGCGAGCGCGCCCGACTCGCGATGGGCATCATCGTGCTGCAGCGCGCAAATCTCCTGATTCTCGACGAGCCGACGAACCATCTGGACGTAGAATCCATCGAAGCGCTCGAAGATGCGATTGACGAATACGACGGCTCCGTGCTCCTCGTCTCCCACGATCGCGCGCTTCTCCGCGAACTGGCCACACGCGTCTGGGCCTTCAACGGCGAGAAGATGATTGACTACACCGGCACCTTCGCCGAGTGGGAGCAGGACCTCAAAAACACGGCGCTCGCCGAACGCGCGGCGGCCGCGTTGGCCAACGACACGCGCAAGGAACAGGAGAAAGCCAAGTCGAAGCAGAACGCGTCGTCGCAGAACCACGATCACGCCGCGCGTCGCGATGCCAAGCGTGCCGCAGAACGGGCCGAGAAGGACGTGACCGCCGCTGAGGAGAAGGTCGCCGAGATCCGACGCGAGCTCGAAAATCCTGCGCTGTATGACGGGACGGGGGCCAATGCAAAACGCGCCGGTCAGCTCGACAAACAGCTGACCGACGCGCTCAAACAACTCGATACCGCCATCGCGCGGTGGGCCGCGCTCGAGGAATAGCACCGCGGGCTCAGTCCACCGACTGAGCCCGCGTCACATCAGAGGCCTCTGAGAGGCTTTTTAGAGCTTTTTAGGAGGGACGGCTGATCTTCACAGTCCCAGCAGCACCGTCGTACACGGTGGTAAAGGAGGTGAGGCTCGATGTCGCCTGCCCGCCAGCCCACGCGCCCGTCGTCGCAAACTGTGCACCGTGGTTTGGGCAGGTCCAGCCGCTGCCGCTGAATCCGATCGTGGAACCGGCGTGCGGGCAGACCATGGACAGCGCAACGAAGGTGCTCGCGCCGGTACGTACGAGCGCCGTGGGGGTCCCCGAACCGCCGTCCACACGTGCCACGCCGCCGACCGCCGAAAGCGCTGAGTAGCTGGCCAACGAAACCGTAATCGATCCACCGCTCGCGCCGGCGGGACTGGTCGGGCTCGACGTTCCACACGCCTCAAGGATAGCGACCGCAGCGGCCAGTGACGCCGCCGACACAAAGGCGCGCCGACTCACCCCCTCGCGCTTCGCCTCAAGCGCCTCGCAGAGGCCAGCGCACGCAGGTACCGGAGTTTTTTCAGACGGCGTGGTGGAGTTCTGAGCAATCCGTTCCATGGTTCGAATTAGTCCTTTCTGAATGGTGAAAGCATCATCACATAACTACTCAGCGCAAGCACGGAGCTGCCGATCGCCCAGTTTTTGTGCGTATTGCGATCCGCGGACGAATTTCGCGCGCTCGATCCCATCGACCCGGTGTAGGCGAATCCGGCATCGGACGCGAGCATAAGCGCAGCGTGAACCGTGCGCCACGCGCGCCCACTCGTCTGACTCCGGGTCTCCCACCAGTTCAGCGCTCCGGTCACGCTGTTCACCGCAAAGAGGCCGCCGAGTGCGTACGCCAGCGGCTTGTGGACCGCCGTGGCCCACGCCGGGCGCGGCGACCCGCTCGCATCCGCGTTGTACAGATTTTCACCAACAATGAGCTGCGCCGCAAACAACGGCAGCGTGGCATAGCTCGCGATCTGATGAATTTTAAGCCGTGTCTCGTACTCGTCGCTCAGTTGTAGGGCTTTCTGCTTCGCCTTGGGCACCGTATCGGTCAGCACCAAGCGGGTAACACCAACTGGCATATCAATAGGACCCAACGTCTGCGGAGCATCCTGCGGAGAGCCCTGCACAGGAGCGACGTTGAGCGCGACTGCCAACTGGAGCAGGACAATCATTTACGACCTCCGGAATGGGCTCAAGGCCCTGCCGAGTCACTGAGACCTAGGCGCCTCGATTCTGGAACCCCGCGTCCTACAAAACGTTCGCAAGCCCTACAAGCCCTACAGGGCCTACTGTGCGTCAGGACGAAGTTTCCGATAGGTGGCGATCGCCTGTCGCATCGCGAGCAACGACGACGCCTGGAGCTCAAACTCCACCTGTACCTGCTGGAGTTGCTCGGGCGTGTGCTTCCCGAGTCGCTTGACTAACGTGGCCCGCAAATCATGCCGGCGCGCGGTGTCGCGGCTCGCATGCCAGAGGCTGTTCGCGGTGTGCCACAACGTCTCGTCCAGCGTACCCTTCCCCCGCGCTGCGGCCGTTTCGTACGTCTCGGCGCACACCGTCAAATGCCCCACCGCCGCATCGCACATCTGGGCCACATGCTTCAGCTCATCGTCGAGCCAACCTTTCGTGAGCAAACGTCCCACGCGCTCGTGCTGACGGGACGCTTCGACTGCCGCGCGCAACAGCGCATCGGCAACTTCACTCAGCGACGGTGCAACAACAACTTCATCCTTCGGAGCGGACTGCTTAGCCGGGGGCATCGGTTTTCGGTGCTAGAGGTATGTGAACTATGACAGGGACCACACCCCCTGACAAGCCTCCTCCCATGCCGGCAGGCGCATCGCCCATGGCGATAAACGGCGGTGGATTCTATTAACCGACCCGGTGCGTGAGCGCGGCCAGTCGTTGTTCGATTACGGCAAGCCGCTCCATCACCGCCTCATGCTGCTGCGTGCCCGTGCCCGGTTCACGCAGCACGAAGCTCAGCGTCCCGCTGACTTCGAGACGCGCACAGTCCACATCATGGAGATGTTCAATCCCCTGCTTGCGAGCAGCCGTCTCCAACTCTTCGCGTGTGATCATGTTGCGACGCAATGCGGCACGCAGAATCTTGCCGTCCTGAATCAGTTCTTCTGGCCGTCCTTCAATCACTCGACGCGCCCGTGGGTGGCGGAACACGAAGCGCACCAGCGCCTCGTTCACGACAAAGAGTACGGTCGCGCCGATCAACCCGCCGAGCAGGGAGTTGTCATTGCCGATAATCGCATTCTGCACGGTGTTCGAGAGCAGCAACAGCACGATAAAGTCGAGCGGATTCAACTGCCCCAACTCGCGCTTACCGAACAGCCGCAGTCCCGCGACCAAGAACGCGTACACGGCAATCGTGCGCACGACCTTCTCCGCAATGGGAACGCCGGTCACCATCATATCCTGCCACAGACCGTGCATCCGGGCCTCCGTCGTTGGACCGCGAGCCTATTCCGCGGCTATCACTTCGCCGCGGCACTCACCAAACCCGATGCGCACCGCGCCGTCGCGCCCGCACCACCCTCGGAACTCTACGACATCGCCATCCATCAGGAACGCCCGCGTCTCGCCGCTCGGCAACGTGACCGGCGTCTTGCCGCGCAGCGTGAGTTCCATCATCGATCCACGTTCGGTGGCACCCGGTCCGCTCACCGTCCCGCTGCCGAGCAGATCGCCAGGGCGCAAGTTGCAGCCGTTGGATGCATGATGCGTCAGCATCTGCGCGAATGTCCAGTACATCGTACGGAAATCGGCACCACACAGTTGCATCGCGGGGATTCCGGCCGCGCGCATCGCCGCGCTTTGCAGCCAGACCTCAAGCTGAATAGCAAATGCACCGTGTGCCGCGTCGTGGGCATTGGACAAATACGGCAGCGGCGCCGGATCTCCCTCGGGGCGCACGTACGACCCACACCGATACGGTGCGAGCGCATCGAGCGTCACCACCCACGGGGACACGCTCGTGGCAAAACTCTTGGCCAAGAACGGACCCAGCGGCTGATACTCCCACCCCTGCACATCACGGGCCGACCAGTCGTTGAGCAGACAGATGCCAAAGAGACGCGATTCCGCTCGGTCGAGCGGCACCGGACGACCCATCGCATTCTCACCACAGACAAACGCACCCAACTCGAGTTCGTAATCGAGACTGCGCGTCGGTGCGACGATCGGATCAACCGCGGGATCAGGGCGTAGCTGTCCGGCCGGCCGGCGAACGGCAGTTCCGCTCAGCACCACGCTCGACGCCCGTCCGTGATACCCGATCGGGATCCACTTGTAGTTCGGCATCAGCGGCTGATCGGGCCTCAGCATCACACCGATGTTCGTCGCATGATGCACGGACGCGTAGAAGTCGGTGTAGTCCCCAATCTGTGCTGGGAGCAGCATCGTCGCGTCAGACATCGGCACAAGAATCTGCGCGCGCCACTGCTGCGCGCGAGTGGCCTCGTCGCCGGTGTTCCGCAACATGCGGCTCGCCGCATGGCGTACCGCGCGCGCGCCTTCGCGCCCCAGCGCCATCAATGCGTTGAGCGACGTCGCACACAACGCGGTGCACACTGCAGCACGTTGCGTGCTGGGTAACGCATCGAACACCCCACAACGCACCGCCGCGGCACAATCCAGAATCTGATCACCAATCGCGATCCCGACCCGCGGCGTCTTCTCGGCCGCCGTGCAAAACACGCCGAAG
>Ga0209596_1000595_pt1 | contig 33304 bp, 57 predicted proteins | sample M_130807_MF_Meta_FD_187314 | JGI IMG/M metagenome (GOLD analysis project Ga0209596, IMG submission 187314) | Freshwater microbial communities from Lake Montjoie, Canada to study carbon cycling - M_130807_MF_MetaG (SPAdes) (version 2) | ecosystem: Environmental > Aquatic > Freshwater > Lake... | reverse complement strand
TATCCGATAGTTTTCGTGCAAACTACAAACAAGGCAAAAGAGAGTTATTATTGAAAGCAAAGCAACATGGCAGAAAAGAAAGTAATTGAACTCGAAGTAAGAACTAATACACCTTCTCTTAAAGCACAATTAAGGCAGGCACAAAATGAAGTACAAGCACTTGCTGATAAGTTTGGTGCTACATCTAAGGAGGCTGTTGAAGCTGCAAAGAAAGCCGCAGAGTTAAAAGATGCAATTGCTGAAGCTAAGGACTTGACAGATGCGTTTAATCCTGATGCAAAATTCAACTCTTTAAAAGGTGCGATTAGTGGTGCGTTAAATGGAGTGCAAGCATTTGAAGGTGCACTTGCTTTAGTAGGTGTTGAAAGTAAAGATGTTCAAGAAACATTGCTAAAAGTTCAAGGCGCAATGGCTTTGACTGATGGGATAAATGGTATACTTGAAGCTAAGGATGCGTTTAAAATATTAAAAGCTTCTGCTGTCGATGCGGTGAAGGGTATTAAGACTGGATTGCTAGCAACGGGGATTGGTATTTTTGTAGTTGTCTTAGGTACTATTGTCGCGTATTGGGATGAAATAAAAGCTGCTGTAAGCGGTGTGAGTGAAGAACAAAAGAAATTAAATGTAGATTCACAAGCTAATCTTGACGTTCAAAAAGCTAAGTTGACAGCTATTGAAAAACAAGAAAACATTTTAAAGCTTCAAGGTAAATCTGAAAAATACATTTTAGATTTAAAAGTAAAAGCTACACAGGAAGCTATTGAAGCTGCAGAGGTCCAAATTAAAAATAATGCTGCTACTGCACTAGCACAAATTGAAGCATCTAAAAGAAATAAGGAAATTCTTTCTGGAGTAATACAATTCTTGTCTTTACCTTTATCTTATTTACTTCGTACTATTGATGACATAGGGAATGCATTAGGTAAAGATTTTGGATTAAATGATAAGTTATTTGGTGGTATTGCAAACCTTGTATTTGACCCAGAAGAAACAGCAAAAGAAATTGCAGTTGTAAAGAAACAACAAACGGATGCTTTAATCGAACTTAAAAATAATAAAGCTGGATTTGAATTAGCAATTAAAGAGATAGATAAAACAGCAGCTGCAAACAGAAAAACAGCAGCAGAAACAGCAGCTGAAGCAGCTAAGAAAAAACGTGAAGACGATTTAAAAAAGCTTGATGATTTAGCAGATGACATGCAAGCTTCTGCTAAAAAACGTTCAGATAAAATATTAGAAGAACAAAAGAAAGCAGCAGATGCGGAGTTACAAATACAGTCAGATAAATTATTAGCACAAGCAGAATTAGATAAAAAAAATGCAGAAGATAAAAAAGCATTTGATGCTTCTGAATTAGAAAGGTTGAAGAATTTAGAAGCTGCAAAATATGATGTTGCAAAAAATGGATTTACTACAATAGGAAATTTAGCTGCTGCATTTGCTGGTGAGTCAGAGAAAGAACAAAAGAGAGCGTTTGAGATTCAGAAAGCCGCTAATATTGCGGGTGCAATTATAGATACTATTCGTGCAACAATTGGAGCTTTTAAAAGTGGTAATGCTATTGGTGGTCCTATATTAGGATTTGCACAAGCTGGTATCGCTGCGGCTGGTGGCGCTGTAATGATTAGACAATTAGAACAATCTTCATTTACAGGAAGAGGTGCTACAAACGCGCCAAGTAATACGGGAGGAAATAACAACCAAGTAATTACACCAAACTTTAATATTATAGGCAATCAAAATCAAACGCAATTAGCGCAATTAAATCAACCACCAATTAAGGCGTATGTTGTAGGTTCGGACGTTACAACACAACAAATGTTAGATAAGAAAAAAGTACAAAATGCAACATTATAAGTTATAATAATATGAAGAAGCTACAGAACATTGAACTAACTATTAAAGACGAGCAAGAGCAAGGTGTCTTCGCAATTAGTTTTGTTGATAGGCCTGCCATTGAGGAAGATTTTATTTTGCTTTCTGAAATGGAAGTTGAAATGAAAGTAATCGACGAGAATAAACGTGAGGTTATTGGACTTGCATTAGTTCCTGAAAAAAAGATTTTAAGACGTATTAAAGATAAAGAATTTACTGTATCATTTAGTGCTGAAACAATAGCTAAAACACAGGAACTTTACATGAAGAAATTGTACGGAAATAACGTAACAGTGGACCATGCAGAAAACGTTGATGGTGTTGCTTTAATTGAGTCATGGATTGTTGAAGATAGTAAGAACGATAAATCAAATATCTACAAACTTAATGCACCTGTTGGAAGTTGGGTTGTAAAGATGAAAGTTTACAATGAAGAAGTTTACCAAGGTATTAAAGATGGTAAGTTTAATGGGTTTAGCATTGAGGGTAAGTACGATGGATTAGAGCAATTAGAAATGCAAGAAGACGTACTAAATGACATCAAAGATTTACTAGAAAAACTATGAGTTTATATCCACACTATGTAAGATATAAAGATTCAACACATATTGAGTCTACAAACTATTTGTATTTTGACGATGGCGCAGATGAATTACGCAGAATATTAAGAAGTAAATTTAATTCATTCTTAAATTATTACGACCATTTAGGGACTAGCGTAACGACTATTACGACAACTAACTTTTATAAATTAAACACAACTACTACGTTAGGACTTTATAACGATAATTTCCAACATACAAATAATAGAATAACAAACTTAAATACTAATAGAAATTGCAAATTAGAAGCATCTGTTTCAGTTACAAGTGGAAATAATGATATACTTAATTTTTCATTTTATAAAAATGGTGCAATAATAACATCTAGTGAAATGGACGTTACTTGTGCATCAAGTGGTAAAGCATCAACAACTCACATACAAACAATAGTCAATTTAGATGTAAATGACTATGTTGAAGTATGGGTAAAAAATCAAAGTAGTAACAATGTTACTTTGGTTCATTTAAATGTAATCATAACTGAAATATAATGGCAAAGAAAGCGACAATGGCAAAAGCGTCACCAAAAGGTGGTAAGAGAGGGTGTCTATGTAAAGACGGAAAATACTCTAGTGAATGTTGTGATGGTACATTACCAGCACAAGGAATTGGAAGTGATATCGCACAAGGTTTAGCAACCATCCAAGTTAATGGAAATGAAAGAGTTATTACTACTTCAAGAGGGTAATTTAAAACAAAGTATTTAATAATTAGTTAATAAAGTATGGAAACAAGAACTATTGTAAAAAAGGTAACTAAATCACTTGATGTAAATCTTAGTTTGTTAACAGATTCCGTTAAGCAAACAGAAGATTTTTATGGACCAGCTTTGGATGCTTTAAACAAACTTAACGCAATTAAATCTGAAAGTAAAAAAGTCGTATCTGATTCACTAACTAAATTAGATAGATTAGTTGGGTTTCTTGGTAAAGATGAAGCAGATTTTACTAAAAGAGTTCGCGATTTAGGTATTGATATATCTTCTATACCACAGCCAAAACAATATGCTGATAGAATAAATAGGGCAAACTCTTTAGCTGAAAAATTAAGAGCTGAATTAAAAAGTATTTAAACAAGTAAATAAATAAAGTATGGAAAAAGAAACACTTTTAAAAAAGGTTAAAAACTTTCTTATTGAACTTACAGGTATTGAGCCAGAAGTTTTAGAAACGAAGTTAGAAGACCAAGTATTAGCAGATGGACAAACGACTATTGAAGCTGATATGTTTGAGCCAGGACAAAACGTATTTATCGTAGTTCCTGACGCTGAATCCGTACCATTAAAAGCTGGTAAATATGAGCTTGAAGATGGTAAAATCTTAGTAGTTAAAGAAGATGGAGTTATTGACTCTATCGTTGAAGCTGAACCTACTGAAGAAAACCCTGCAGAAGCAGAAACAGAAGTACCTGTTGAAGCTGAAAAAACACCTGAACAAGCGAAAGTTAAAAAAATCGTACGTTCACAAGTTGAAGAGCAACATTTCTCCGCATTGGAAGAAAAGATTGCAGAGTTAGAAGCTAAGATTGTTGAGCTTTCTAAGGTTACTGAAGAAGTGGTTGTTGAGCTATCAGAAGAGCCAAAACCTATACAATTCAATCCTGAGAATTCAAAAACAGTTGAACACATCGACTTAACACCAGGAAAAGCGAGAAGTATTCGCGATTCAATTTTAGAAACAATTTATAAATAAATAAAAAACAATGGCTACAACAACTTCATTGACAACAAGTTATGCTGGTAAACACTCTGGCATGTGGGTAAAAGCTGCTATCTTAAGTGGTAACACATTAGCAAACGGAGGTATGACTATCATGCCTAACATCGCGTACAAAGCGGTAATATCAAAATTGAGTACTGACGGGCTTTTGAAGGATTCGAGCTGTGATTTTACAGCTACTTCTACGGTTACAATTACAGAACGTACTTTAACTTTAGAGCCATTTCAAATAAATTTGCAATTGTGCAAAAAAGATTTTTATGCATCTTGGCAAAGCGAAGAAATGGGATTCTCCGCTAACAAAGTTTTAGCTAAATCTTTTGCTGATTACTTATTAGCTTACGTTACAGAAAAAGTTGCTAACTCTATCGAAACTTCTATTTGGAATGGTGCTACTGCTACTTCAGGACAAGTTGATGGTATCATGACTTTGTTAACTACTGACGCTGCTTTACCAGCTGCAAATGAAGTGTCCGGTGCAACTTTATCTGCCAGCAATATTTTAGCAGAGCTTGGAAAAGCGGTTGATGCTTGTCCAGCAGCTATTTACGGGAAAGAAGATTTGAAATTATATGTATCTCAAGCTGCTGCTAAATTTTATGTTCGTGCATTAGGTGGTTTTGGTGCATCTGGATTAGGTTCTAATGGTTATGACAATAAAGGAAACCAATGGTATACTAATGGTTCTTTAACTTTTGATGGTATTCCATTATTCGTAGCAAACGGATTGACTGCAAATCAAATGTTATTAACTCAAACTTCTAACTTGTTCTTTGGTTGCGGTTTGTTAAACGACGCGAATGAGTGCCGAATTTTGGACATGTCTGAATTGGACGGCTCAGACAATGTAAGAATCGTATTAAGAGCTGCTTACGCTGTTAATTACCATTCAGTTTCAGATATCGTTACATACGGAATCACAAATTCCGCTAATTAGTAACTAACTGATTTTAAATACTAGGGGAGGGGAAAAAAACTCCTCCCTTTTTTTATAACTAATTAAAACTTTAAAATCATGGCATGTGATATTTCAAAAGGTAGATTAGAAGAGTGCAAAGACCAAGTTGGTGGTCTTAAAGCTGTCTATTTTATCAATTACCAAATAGCAAGAGCGGACATAACGTATGACGCTACAAATACAGATATGATTACAGCAATTACGAATGTAGATGTGTTGTATAAATATGAATTAAAAGGTGTGGATAATACTTTTGACCAAGAAGTAATTTCTGACCGTAATGCTGGTACTACTTATTTTAGTCAAAAATTAAACATTCGTTTAAAGCACCAAGACATTGTGACGCATAAGCAAATTAAATTACTTTCCTTTGGTAGGCCTCACATAATAGTGCAGACCAACAATGATCAGTTCTTTATTATGGGTTTAGAACAAGGTGCTGATGTTGTAGGTGGAACAATTTCTACAGGTGGTGAAATGAAATCTGCTTCAGGATATTCTTTGAATTTCGTAGCAGATGAGAAAGTACCAGCTAACTTCTTGAATGCGTCAACATCAACAGCGATGTTAGCGTTATTTACAAGTGCTACAATGGTTACTTCATAGTAATAATTTAAACATATAGTTCAATGGGGATATCGATTAATTTCGGTATCCCTTTTTTTATTTAAAAACAAAATTAACACTATTAAGTTATATATACATGATAGTATTAGAACCTATAGCAACATCACAATTAATTACAGTAACTCAAAGGTTGACTGACCTTGGAACAATACCTAGAGCTAATAAACTACAAATTACAGATGAAGAAACAAATGTATCTAGGGTAATAACATTAACTGCTACTACAGCATATGATTATTTCGATAACATTACATTAACAATTAATCCAGCATTAAAAGAAGGACATACATACAAGGCTGTTCTTTATTATAACACTATCGATAAATACACTTGGAAAGGTAAAATCTTCTGCACTGCTCAAATTACTACTTCATTAGGTTTTGAAGATGTAAGAGATTATAGTGTAAATGATGGTAAATACATAGAAAATACAACAACAAACCAATTTATATTAAATGACTAGTAACCACGTTATAGAATTATCTGCATATACATCTCCAATAGTTACCGAAGACAAGCGTAATGAATGGGTAAACTATGGAGAAGATAATAATTACTTTCAATTCTTAATCGATAGATACTCCAATAGTGCTACACATAGCGCTGTTGTGAATAATATTAGTAGATTAATATACGGAAAGGGATTGAGTGCGTTAGATGCGTCTAAAAAGCCAAATGATTACGCACAGATGTTGACGTTATTTACAGCAAATGACTTGCGTAGAGTAATACAAGACTTGTATTTGTTAGGTCAAGGCGCGTTTCAGGTACATTATGACAAAGGACATAAGAACGTAATTAAAGTTTACCACATTCCTGTACAGTTATTAAGACCTGAAAAATGTGATGCAGACGGAAATATTGTAGGGTATTACTATTCTGATAATTGGGAAGACGTAAAGAAGTTTGTACCTAAAAGATTCGACGCATTTGGAGAGGGTAAAAGTGAGATAGAGATATTAATGATACAACCTTATTCTGTAGGAACAAAGTATTTTAGTCGTGTTGATTACCAAGGTGCATTAGAATATACTGTATTAGAGGAAAAAATTAGCGAATACCTTATTAATGAGGTAGTTAACGGGTTCAGCCCCACGACTATAGTAAATTTTAATAATGGTTTACCGACTGATGAGCAGAAAGACGAGATTGCTAGAAAAACTATAAGCAAATTAACTGGTTCAACGGGTAAAAAAGTAGTAGTATCATTCAATGAAGATGAAGCTAAAAAGACTACAATCGATAGCGTACCATTAAACGATGCACCTGAACATTATCAATATTTGTCAGATGAGTGTAGAAGTAAGATATTAACAGGACATTGTGTTACTTCACCACTTATATTTGGTATTGCTACAACCACAGGTTTTAGTGCAAATGCAGATGAGTTAAAGAATAGTGTGATACTGTTTGATAACATGGTAATAAGACCAAAACAAGAAGTGATACTAGAAGCGTTGGATAGTATTTTAGCATTTAATGGTATATCATTAAAATTATTCTTTAAGACTTTACAGCCTTTGGAGTTTGTAGACTTATCAAATGCACAATCTACTGAGCAAGTCAAAGAAGAAACAGGTGTTGAAATGAGTGCTGAAGACCATATTGAATGGATTGATGGACATGAATACGTACTAATTGATAGTAGAGAGGTTGATTATGACTTAGAAGATGAGTTAGATGCTGAATTAGAAGCATTAAATTCACCAAAAAAAACGTTATTATCTAAAATTGTTAACTTAGTATCTACAGGAACTGCAAGAGCAAATATTAAATCTGAGCAAGACGGTGCTGTTTTCAAACATAGATATAGATATGTTGGAGACGTTTCTGAAAATACTAGGGACTTTTGCAAGGGAATGATTAAAGCAAACAAAATATATCGTAAAGAAGATATTATTGCAATGGGTTCACAAGCAGTAAATGAAGGTTGGGGACCAGAAGGTGCAGATACTTACTCAATCTGGCTCTACAAAGGCGGAGGTTCATGCAGACATAAATGGATGAGAGAAACATATCTTAAGAAATCAGATGCTAACTCACCACTTGCAAGAAAATACACACCTGGTGAAGTTAGAAAAGCTGGTGAAATTGTACCACTTACTGACAAAGATAAAAGCGGTAAACAAGTAAATGATAAACGAGTATATCAAAGACCAACGGACATGCCTTATAACGGGTTTTTACCAACAAATAAACGATTCAACTAATGGCAGAAGCATTATTAATAGGGAAAGCAGATTTGCAAGCGTACACAGCATTAAATGGTAATGTTGATACGGATAAGGTAATACCATTTATTAAGATAGCACAGGATATTTGGCTGTTGCAATACGTGGGGACTGACTTAATGGCTAAGATTAAGTCAGATATTACAGCAAGTACATTGAGTGGTAACTACGCAACGCTTGTAAATACGTATTTAAAGCCAATGTTAATACACTTTACAATGGTTGAGTATTTACCATTCGCAGCTTATTCAATTTCTAATAAAGGACTTTATAAACATAGTTCTGAAAATGCTGAAATTGTAAGTAAAGAGGAAGTAGATTATTTGGTTGAGAAAGAGAAACGTATTGCTGAGAATTACGCACAAAGATTTTTAGATTATATGGTTGTAAATCAATCGCTATTTAACGAATATTTAACAAATGGAAGTGGTGACGTGTTTCCGCAACACGGCAATTATTTATCAAATTGGTATATATGATTAGAGAGGTATACAAGCCTAAACAAAACAATGTTATCAAGTTAGAGTTATACTTAAAGAAGATAAATAAAGATGGCAAACAAAAAGATAAGCGAACTAACAGCGAAGGCGGCACAACTACAGGACGATGATTTAGTGATGGTATCTGACTATAACGGTGCGACATACGACACAAAGTCCGTCACAGGCGCTAATATAAGACCATTCAAAACTATATTGTTTAATATTAGTCAATCGGGTACAGCTGCTCCAACTGTTAATTTTAGTTATGAAACAGAGGTTTCTCAAACATTCACATTTACTAGAGATTCCGCTGGAGTATATAAATTAACTGCATCTAGCGCTTTATTTACACTTGATAAAACATTTATAACCATATCCTTAGGTGGTGCTGGTTCAGGTGCTAATATAGGTGCTTTTAGACTATCAACGACACAAATACTTTTTTACACGGCAGACAGTACGACGTCTATAGTAGCTGACTCTTTAATTACGCTTGCAAATTTAGAAATCAAAATAATAAAATAAGATATGAGTTTACCAAATTTAGACAAATTAGTTGCTACGAAGGGAACTAAATTAGTGAATGACACGACAGAGGTTACAGCTACAATCGCTGGTATTTTTGTAATGGAAGATACTGTATTCACATCCATTAAAGTTAGTGGTACAGATGCTAAGTCTACGTACATTACTACTCCTGCAACTGCCGTTAAAGCTGGTGCGTTGATTACGGGAGCTGGTGTATTATTCAGCGGTGTAAAATTAACAAGCGGTTCGGTTAACTTAATCTTAGGTTAGAATGCTCTACGGTTACGGAATTCTTAACAATCACGTTCCAACGTTGAAGGCTACTGCTATGGGTGGAGTATCTATTACGGATACGGACGCACTTGCATTTATTAGTGCTGCATCTATTACTAACAACACTCAAAAAAGTGCTATTAATACTTTTGTATTGGATTTAAAATCTGCTAGCATATGGACAAAAATGAAAGCCATTTATCCATTTGTAGGTGGTACTGCTTCACAACATAGATTCAACTTGAAAGATCCTAGAACATTAGACGCTGCATACTATTTAAATTTCTATAATGGATGGACGCATAGTTCTACTGGTGCTATACCAAATGGTACAGATGGGTATGCAGATACGAAATTAATTCCTTCGTCTATATTATCCCAAGATTCTACACATATATCATACTATTCAAGAACCAATAACACTACTGGAGGTCTTGATTTTGGTGCTTCCAATCTTAACAATGCAAGTCAATTACAAGCTGAAATAAAAGGTACTGATGGAACGACATTTTTTAGAGTTAATAGAAGCGTAGGGACTTCTGGTTCAAGTACATCTATGACTACATCTAGTTTATTTTATATGATAAATAGAATGTCTTCCTCTCAAGAAATCTTGTTTAGAAATACAACAAAAAATACTTTTAATTATAATTCAACAGGATTGACAGCTAAATCTTTATATTTAGGTGCGTTTAATTATAATGGGACAGCATTATACTTTGGAAGTAAAGAAAACGCATTTACAACAATTGGGGATGGATTGTCAGACACTGAAGCATCCAACTTATATACAGCGATACAGAAATTTAACACAACATTATCTAGAAACATATGATAAAAGTAAAAGAATTAACCGAAGCACAAAAGAACGTACTAGTAGGTCAAACCTACGATGGTGTTCAATTCATGGATCCACCACAAGACGTTAATGGTAAATGGATATTATCACTAGAAGTTTATAATGCAATTACACTAGTACGTGCTAATGAAATAGGTGTTATTTCTTGGTGGTTTACATTACCAGAAATTGATTACAATCCTATTGTTAGAGAAGAAATATAATGCAAGAGATTAGTAGTATACTAAATTCTAAATTATCACCTATTATGATATTCATATTGGTGGTATTAGTAGTTGTATTATATTACTTTCATAAACCTATATCTGTATGGTTTACTTCATTAATTAAACGTAAAGAGAAAACACAGGATATAAAGTCTTTGAAGAGTCATGACATCTTTTCAACTTTGCAACGTGTAAAACAAGAAGCAATGTTTCTTAAGTTCTATTCTCATTCAAAGTACGACGAAACTAAATCTAGGATGTGTAGTGATTTCGTTAAATTTAAGTGTTCAGTTTGTAGTGATAAGTTTGAAGTTTTTTTAGATCATGATTTTAGCAAATTATCTAGTGATGAATTAAAGCAATTGATACTTTCTTCACTTTGGAATATCCATGCTAATTACGTAAATGAAATAAAAAACCATTGGCTAGAGAAAGGAATTAAACACGAAGATGTAAATTATGTAATAGAATTATTTGAGTCGTTTAGACATGGAGTAGTAATGGGTTTTCAGCATAGAGTAGAAGCTATATTTTCATGCGAACACTACGATAGTCATTTTAAAAAGATACTTGCATGTTACAATATATTTGCATTTGGTATCGATTTACTTCCAAAAGACTTACAAGATACATTTGAATCTATTAACGGAAAGTTCACTAATATAAAATATATATGAAATTAATCGATAGAATAAAAGCACCAAGGCCGATTTTTTGGACTAAGATTGGTACTATAGGAGTGGCGTTATCAGTAGTTGGTACAGCAATCATGGCTCCTCTTCCTGCAGTTGGAGGAGTATTATTAACTATAGGTGCTACTGCAAAAGCATTATCCCATTTAGCTGTTGAGTAATGGACCAATTAACAATTGATAGGATAGCAACTGCACATCCTAAAATTAGAGAGGAACTAAAGAATTATTATATCGAATGTAATAATAAGTTGCCTAAGGGTGTTCGTTTGCGTTTTGCGTACGTTTACCGAAGTGTAGAGGAACAAGACAAGCTATACGCTCAAAGACCTAAAGTTACTAACGCTAAAGGTGGACAATCAATACATAATTATGGGCTTGCTTTTGATATAGCTATACTACTAGATAAGGATAATAACGGAACTTTTGAGAGTATAGATTGGAATATTAGCTCTCCTTACTTTAAGTTAGTAGTAGAATACTTTAAAAGCAAAGGTTATGAACATGGAGGAGACTGGAAAAACTTTAAAGACTACCCACATTTTCAAAAAGCATTCGGTCACACATGGCAAACATTGAAAAACAAGCCTACATTTAAAGATACAAACGGAATATCTTACCCTGTTTTGTAACTATATATCACTCTACTTTAAACGCAATCTTAATAGGTTGCGTTTTTTTTTAACTTTATTTTATAAAATGTTACAATATTACAATAAAAGTATTATATTTGTAAGGTATTAACAAATTAAAAACTAGAAATTATGATAGAATTAGTATTAGGTGGTGCAATCTACTGGGTAATTAACCACATTGAAGAAGAACGTAAAATTAAAAAAAGATTAAAAGACGCTAAAAAGAAAGTGTTTCCACAAGACTATCCACAATATTATACAAGTTTATAGTTATGTTTGTAGCAAAAATGATACTAGCGATTATAGTAATAACGATTACAATACTATTTATGTTATGACAAGTGAATTAGCAAGGAAGTTAAGCACAGAGACTCTTACAAACAGACTGCATAAACAGCCGTTTAACGTGACTATATTAAAAGAGTTAAACAAACGTGCGACAAAGGTACATAAATGCCAAATAGAGGGTTTAAAACGTATGGAGTTAGATAAACTTAGAATGCAAACAAAAGTAGGTTTAGGATATAAAAACGAAGCGTATGATTCAGAGGAGAATATGCTAAACGGGTTTAGTTGTACCTATGAAGATTTAAGTCCAAGTGAGAAATCAATATACAATCTATTATGAAAGGAGAAGAAATTAAACATACTATTACAATGCACTCAGATATAATATCATTAGATTTATTATACGATGAATATATAGTTAAAAGTAATAGAAAAGAAATTAAGATAATTGAAGGTGGTTTAAGTGGATGTTATTTTTTACATGATGAAAATAAAAATATAATTTATATAGGTAAAGCTAAGAATATAAGACAACGAATTATATCGCATATTTTTTCTCCTGTATCAAAATATATAGATAAATATGAAATAGACAAAATTATTGAAAAAAGAAAAAAAGCTAAGTATTTTTCATATTCAGAAATAGACTATAGATATGTTGATTTTGTAGAGCAAGGTTTAATTAATAAATATCAACCAATGTTAAATATTCAATTTGTAAATAAATTATGAGAAAAAAATGTTTCACGTGTAGAACTAACTATCCCATGCTTATGTACCATTTAGATGAGTCTAGATACAAGATAAAAGCAAATAAGGGTAAGACTATCGAATGCAGATTTTGTTCGCTTAAACGCAATATATTAGATAAAGGATTTACACATCGAATAGATGGAAAGTTTACATTTACGCAAGCAACCAAAACACAAATAATACTTAATTTTTTTAAATTATGAAAACAGCAATAGATTGGTTGGTTGAGCAACTAGAAAACCATACTGGAGTTACAAGAAAAGGATTTGAGTATGTTATTAACGAAGCAAAAGAAATAGAACGGGACCACTTAATAGACTTCTTCTTGTTCTTTCGAGACAATGGAGAAAATTACATTGGATTAACAATCGAACAATTTGTTGAACTATATCTTAACCAGTCTAAATAAGGCTGGTTTTTTTTTGTACAAAACAATTACTTAAATATGTAGTTACTTATTTGTACAAATACGTATTTTAAATGGTTGAATTTAAAACCGAAATGATAGAGCTTTACAAACAAGGAGTTTCTATCACTGAAATTGCAAAGAAAATCTGCAAAGAAAACAACCTAGAATATACAGATTCTAAAAGGACTTCAACTTCCAAAATCATTAATAGAGTAAAAAGCAAAGGTGTATTCGATGAATGTGAAGCCGTAGGAATAGATCCTGAGAAAATCAAAAACTATTGGTATAAAGGTAAGCACTACTCCATAAATGTTAAAGGTGAAACTGACACATTTAAATATGAAGACTTTAAAGAAGACTTTATTGCATCGGTTAAGGATATTAAACCTAACTACATTCAGATAATTAGGACTGATTCAGAGGAAGAGTCACACTGTTTACTGATAGATCCGGCAGATTTGCATATCAACAAGCTATGTTCTGCATTCGAAACAGGTGAGGAATACAATTCACAAATAGCAGTACAACGTGTCAGAGATGGCGTATCGTCGATTTTAAGCAAGTCTAAGGGCTTTAATATAGATAAGATAATACTTATTGTAGGTAACGATGTTTTAAACACTGACAACGCACGAAATCAAACAACAAAAGGAACACAACAAGATACCCATCTTAAATGGTTCGACGCGTTCTTAATGGCTAAACAGCTATATATCGACATTATTAGTACATTAGTATGTATTGCAGATTTAGAAGTAGTCTATAATGTATCTAATCACGATGAAATGTCAGGGTTCTTCTTAATGGACAGTATTTTTTCATGGTACAACGAACATCCAAACATTAAATTTGATAGGTCACCTTCACATCGTAAATATACAACCTACGGGAAAAACTTAATCGGTACTACGCATGGAGATGGAGCTAAACAAAATGACTTACCATTATTAATGTGTCACGAAGCCAGCCAACATTGGCACGATTGTAAGCATCGTTATTGGTTTACACACCACTTACACCACAAAACAAGTAAAGACATCATGTCCGTACAAATTGAATCACTGCGATCACCATCACCAGCTGACTCATGGCATCACAAAAGTGGGTATCAACATTCACCATTAGCAATCGAGGGCTTTATATTCCATAAAACACATGGACAAGTTTGCAGAATTACTACAATTTTTTAAGCCTATACCCTTAAAATAAAATAAAAATTTAATAATAAAACCTTAATTATGCCAAAAGTAACACTAGAATTTGATTCAATAGAAGATAGCGACGATATTAAGTACGCATTGTACGGATGGAAGTATGCATTTGTAATTGACGAGTTGGACCAATACTATCGAGGGCTATATAAATATTCTGAAATAGGTAGCGAAATTGAAATGGCAGAGTTAGTACGTGCTAAAATTAGAGAAATAATGCACGACAATGGATTGATGATGGATTAATACCTAATCTTAAATAAAGTGTACTGGGCTGTAACGTAGTGATAGCAAGGGATGCAGTGCTATTCGATACAAATTGACAGATTTTGGGGTGAGTTCTATATATATTTTTATTTTCTGCTTATTACTTTAAAAACTTTTTTTTTATTTTTTTCCTAAAAAAAGAGATAATTCGTACCTATTTCCCCTGTAACGTAGACTGTGGTTGGCTTTGAGGTAGGTACACATTTTTAAAAAATAGGTACTTATCCTATTAAAAGTGTACTTATCTATTTAGAATCGATATAAATAACGATATTTTTTAAAATAAGTGAAACAAGTAAAGAATATTTGAGTTATATTTGCGTATGTATTGGTCCAGAATACTGAAAGAAATTAGCATTACCCCTGCATTTTCATAACTGGACCTTATGATTTTGCAGGGGTTTTTCATTTTAACAACTTTTTATATGAAGAAATTATTATTAGTATCAGTTCTAGCAATTGGATTGTTTAGCTGTCAAAAAGAGCCATCATCTTGTGGATTAATTGTAGATGATAATGTAAAGGATCATTCTATTGTTATTAGAAATTCTAACACAGGTAATTTAAAGAAATTTTATCTATATCCTGGTGATTGGATTAATGCACATCCTGGAAATGATTATTGTATGTTTAATGAGCAAGAATGGTAGAAGAGTGGAAGCACTTAGAAGAGCATTATTACATTAGTAACTTTGGTAATGTTATGAATAAAAACACTAATCGTAACTTAAAACCTATTAAATGCAATCAATATAAAACAAAAGTAACTTTGACACTAGAGAACAATAGTAGAAAAAAAGATGTATTTTTAGCATCCGAAGTTGCTAGGAAGTTTATAAACGAATCATTTAAGAAAGTAACTAGATTGGATAAGAATCAATTTAATAATAGAGTAGATAATTTAATAGTATGTTAGTATCAATATTTAAGACTGTACATGATTCAAGTAATCCGTTTAACAAAGATGTTTACTATGCTTTAGATAGAATAAAGATAGGTAAGAGTAAAGCATTAAATGAACAAATTAGAGCTACTGAATCAAAGGATGAACAAAACAAATTAAAGAAGGGATTGCCCGGAGTTTGTTTTAATGGAACATTTAAGCAAAGGTCAATAAGAGGTGTAGATAAAAGGTCAGGATTAATAATACTAGACTTTGATGGATTACCTACTTTTGAAGATACTATTAAATTCAAAGAAGAAATATGCAAAGATGAATTTGTATTTTCTAGTTGGATCTCCCCAAGTGGTAAAGGTATAAAGGTACTAGTTAAAATAGCCACTACAGGAGAGCATAAGAACTACTTTTTAGCTTTAGAAAAACACTTTAATTCTCAGTATTGGGACAAGTCATCTTCTAACATTGATAGATTTTGCTTTGAATCATACGATGAAAATTTATTTTTAAATAAAGAATCTAAAGTATGGACTGAATGTGAGTCATTATCTATTTCAGATATAGGTGTGCAAGAGCCATTACTAGCTATTAAATCAGACAATAGAATTATATCTAATTTGTTGAAATGGTGGAATGATAATCATGGAATGGTACAAGGTCAAAAGAATAATAATCTTTTTAAATTGGCTGCTGCTTTAAATACATTTGGTATTAATATAAGAGAAGCTGAAAATGTATTAATGCAATTTGATGAAGGGGGAAAAGAGAAAGAAATTTTAATGCTTTTAAATTCTGCTTATAAAAATGTACATGAATTTGGAACTAGATTCTTTGAAGATACTCAAACTAAACATAAGATTGAAAAGCAAATTAGAAGTGGTAAAAAAGTAAAGGAGATATTTAATTCATTTCCTGAATATAATGAATCAGATTTAGAAAGTTGTGTATCAGGATTAAAAGAACGTGTAGAAATGGAAGACTTTTGGTTACATGACCAGGAAGGAAAATGTAAACTTTCACCACACAAGTATAAATTTTGGCTACAAGAGAACAATTTCTTTAAATATTTTCCAACTAATAGCAATACATATACTTTTATACGTAAAGACCAAAACTTAATCGAAGAAACAAACGAGAAAAGAATCAAAGATTTTGTACTAGATACATTATTACAACGTGATGACATTGGATTTATGCCTTATGACATGATGGCATCTACCACAAAATACTTTACTAGCGAGTTTTTATCTTGTTTAGAAAGTGCTGAAATAGAAATTAAAGAAGATACTATAGATAAAGCATATTTGTACTACAATAACTGTGCTTTAGAAGTATCTAAAAACGAAGTTAAGAAGATAGATTATATTGACATCAAAGGATTTGTTTGGAAGAAACAATTAATCGATAGAGACTTTGAAAGTTTTGATCATCACGATGCTGTATTTAGAAAGTTCTTGTGGTTAATAGCTGGTAAAGATGTAAGTAAATACAACTCTTTTAAGTCAGTAATTGGATATTTAATGCACTCTTTTAAAACTAGTGCTAATAACAAAGCAATTATTTTTAACGATGAGACTATTTCAGAGAATCCAAATGGTGGATCCGGGAAGGGATTATTTTGGAATGCACTTGCAAAAATGAAGAAAGTAGCATCTATAGATGGTAAGACTTTTGAATTTAATAAATCATTTCCTTATCAAACTGTTTCAACAGATACACAAGTTTTGATATTTGACGATGTTAAAAAGAACTTTAATTTTGAGTCTTTATTCTCTTTAATTACTGAGGGGATTACATTAGAATACAAAGGTCAGGATGCAATAAAATTACCTGTAAATAAATCGCCAAAAATATTAATTACAACCAACTATACAATCGGTGGAATTGGTGGATCATTTGAACGTAGAAAGTTTGAAGTTGAAATGAGTGATTATTTTAGTTTTAAACATACACCACTAGATGAGTTTGGACATATGCTATTTGATGAGTGGGATAATAACGAATGGCTTAGATTCGATAATTACATGATTAATTGCTGTCAATATTATTTAGAAAATGGATTAGTTAAGCATAATTTTAATAACTTAGACATCCGTAAATTCATTAAAGAAACTTCATACGAATTCTATGAATGGTGCAACGATGGAAATTTACCATTTAATGTTAGACTTTTTAAAGATGATTTGCACGATTTATTTATAAAAGATTATACTGACTTCCATAAGCTATCTAAAAAAAGATTTACGTCCTGGTTATCTACTTATGCAGTATTTTATAAGCACAAGACATTTGAAGGAAAAACTAATAATAGAAGGTGGGTAGAATTTGAAAATAAAACTGAAACACCAATTATTCCATCTGATGATATTTGGGATTCACCAGAACTAAAAGGACTATGAAAGAATCAATAAATAAATACATAAGATGCATCAATGAGTATGATGTTATCTTATCAGGTAAAAGTTATGAGATATTTTCTTATTACTACGATGTAAAAAATGCCTTTGGATTTATAAAAAAAGAAGGTGAAATATACTTAATAGATGAACATTTAAACGAAATCAACTTAAAAGACATTTAAAATACTTAAATATGAATTATAATTGGAAATTAAGTGAAGCAATCTTCACAAAAGATAAAGGTAAGGTATTTAGTTGTTTTGCTTGTGGTGGTGGTTCTACTATGGGGTATAAATTAGCTGGGTTCGATGTAATAGGACATAACGATATAGATCCTAAAATGGTAGAAGTTTACAAAGAAAATCACAATCCTAAATATTCCTTTTTGGAATCAATTACAACATTTGCTAAACGTAAAGACTTACCTAAAGAACTATACGAATTAGACATATTAGATGGTTCTCCACCTTGTAGTAGTTTTTCAATGGCTGGCAATCGTGAAAAGGATTGGGGTAAAGAAAAAAAGTTTAGAGAGGGACAAGAATTACAAGTTTTAGATACTTTGTTTTTTGACTTCATAGACCTTGCAAAAGAGTTACAACCAAAAGTTGTAGTAGCTGAAAATGTAAAAGGCTTATTATTAGGTGAAGCTAAAAAGTATGTAATTGAAATTTACAAAGCATTTGATGAAGCTGGTTATACTTGTCAACACTTTCTATTAGATGCTTCAAAAATGGGAGTTCCGCAACGTAGAGAAAGAGTGTTTTTTATTGCAATGCGAAAAGATTTAGCACCAAAATTTATGGAGTATGTAGATATGTTTACGGAACTTCCAAAACTGGAATTAAAATTTAATGAACCTGAAATACCATTTAAAGAAATACAAAATAATAAAAAAAGAAAATTATTACTTAATTCATATTTAAAGCACTTTAATAATACAGACCATACAGGAAGGGCAAAAGTAGAAAGTGGCAATACTTTTGGTTTTTTTTATAAAGCAATTAAAAATTTAGTATGTGCAACAATTACAAGCGGAGGATATTATTCAATTGAAAATAAACCTGAATTATTAAATACTGAAGAATTAATTAATGTTGGCTCATTTCCACAAGATTATAAATTTACGGATGTACAACCTCAATACTTAATTGGTATGAGTGTTCCTCCTTTAATGACTGGTAAAATAGCGGAACAAATTTATAAACAATGGCTATCGAAAATATGAAAAAAGAATTACGTTCGTACCAACTAGACCTATCCAAGAAAGCTGTTGAAATTTTAAAAGATAAAAAGATAGTGTACCTTGCTATGGAAGTTCGTTTAGGTAAAACTTTGACCGCTTTAAATACTTGTGAATTATACGGCGCTAAATCGGTTCTATTTGTGACTAAAAAGAAAGCAATAAGTTCTATTGAATCGGATTTTGCTAGTATGCAATTTTCTTTTGATTTAGTAGTTATAAATACAGAGTCAATACATAAGGTCAATGGACAATTTGACGTTGTTATAAGCGATGAAAACCATAAGTACGGAAGTTTCCCAAAGTCAAGTAAAGGTGCGAAAGAATTTAAACAACGCTACTCACATTTACCTTTGATATTCTTAAGTGGCACACCGCATCCTGAGTCATATTCTCAAATATACCATCAGTTTTGGATTAGTAAGTATACACCATTTCATCAATACCCATCATTTTATAAATGGGCATCAACATTTGTAAACGTTACTACAAAGCATTTAGGTTATGGAATGATAAAAGACTATAAAGACGCAAAGAAAGAACTAATAGAAGCAGTAATTAAACCTTATATGATAACGTACACACAAAAAGAAGCTGGATTTAGTTCAACAATCAACGAAAAGATTATATACGTTGAAATGAAAGATTCAACATACGCACTAATTAAACGATTAGAGAAAGATTTAATCGTACAAGGAAAGCAAGAAGTAATACTAGGAGACACATCGGTTAAATTAATGTCTAAATTACATCAGTTATATTCGGGTACAATTAAATTTGAAAGTGGAGCTACAGCAGTATTAGACTATTCGAAAGCTATTCGTATTTACACAATGTTTAAAAGTAGACAGATTGCTATATTTTACAAGTTTAAAGCTGAATTAGACGCGTTGGAGTTTATATTTGGTGATACACTTACAACGGATTTAGAAGAGTTCAACACAACAAGTAAGTCGATAGCTTATCAAATTGTATCTGGTCGCGAAGGAGTCAACCTTAGTCGTGCATCTTCATTGGTTTACTACAATATAGATTTTAGTGCTGTATCTTATTGGCAAAGTCGTGATAGGTTAACGACAATGGATCGACTAGAAAATAACGTATATTGGTTCTTTGCAAAGAATGGAATAGAAGATAAGATATATAAAGCTGTAATGAGTAAAAAGAACTACACACTAAACGTATTTAAGAATGACTTCAGAAAGTAAAATTCAAGCAAGTTGCATTACTTATGCTAAAAAGAATGGGTGGTTTGTTTTAAAAGTTATTCGATGTAATGTGAATGGTTTTCCTGACGCGAGCTTTTTTAAAGATGGTAAAACATTTTTTGTTGAATTTAAAACAGCTATTGGAAAGCAATCAAAATTACAAGAATACGTTGAAAGTGAATTGATTAAACAAGGATTCAAGTACTATCTTATCCGAGACTTAAAAGAATTTCAAAAAATAATTATAGAAATGTGATTATATTATAATAAAATAGTTATATTTGTCATATATAAACAATTTAATATTTGAATTATGAGTTACCCAAGTCCCTATTTAAAAGCAAAGTTTAAAACTAATTACGCGACAGGAGAATGCGAATTAGTAAAAGAAAAGTCAAAACTAGAAAGCCTAGTTAGATTAATTAACGATTTCGACAGAATAATCAATGGAATAAATATTGATAGCGATTTCGTTAAAGGACAAAAATTAGTAATAGAACTTTTAAAAGCACATACATTATGACAACTGAAGAGAAAGCAAGAAAGTACGATGAGTTAATGCAAACCATCCAAGAAATGGAACTAATGTACACTAAGGCACTAGATAAATATCCAAGCCTTACACCATTTATCCAAGAAAAATTAAACGTTTTAAAACTAGTAAGATTATGAGTAAAATAGTAGCAGATTTAAATGATAGTCAAGAGCTTATTATTAAAAAAGTAAAACGTATAGGATATTTAGTAAACTACGAAGTAAATACAAAACCGATGCAGATTGCTGTAGGTTTAGATATTCTAGATATTTTATTAGGTCAATTTAGTGAGCAAGAATTATTTAATATTTTAATTGAAGATAATCATGGAAAATAAAACACACTTTAAAAAGCTACGTAATCCTAATTACATCGGTTCGTATGAATTAATGGTAGGTAATGGATCTGTAGAATTGAATGTAACAATCGAAAGAGCCGTAAAAGAAATGGTTCAGAATGGAGATAAGAAAGAAGAGGCAATGGTAATCTATTTGAAAGGTCACAAACCTATGATTATAAATTCTACCAATGCAAAGAACATATCTAAAGCATTAAATAGTCCATACATTGAAGACTGGGTAGATAAAGAAATAACACTTTATGTAGCTAAGATTAGAGCCTTTGGTGAGAATGTAGATGCTTTAAGAGTAAAGCCAATCACAAGTATTAAACAACTGCCAAGATTAGAGATAAACACACCTAACTACGAAGCCGTAAAGAATGCATTAAGTAGTGGTAAGTTTACAATTGAACAGGTAAAGAGTAAGTACCAAGTATCTGAATCAGTACAAAAACTACTAGAAAATGGAAAGTAATACATTTAAAATGAGAGCGAGCCAAGCTGGCTTGCTTTCGACTAATGGGAAGGACGCTTTAGGATTAGGTAATAGTCTTACAAGTTATTTGAAACGCTGGTATGCAGAACAAAAGTATGGTAATCGTGAAGAGATACATTCAAAGTATTTAGATAAGGGCATAAATTGTGAAGCAGAAGCAATTGATGTTATAGCTGAAAGATTAGGACTAGGATTGTTAGAAAAAAACGAATTACATTTTAGTGATGAATACTTTAGAGGAACTCCTGATATCGTGGTAAATGACTTAGTTATAGATGCGAAGTGCAGTTGGTCGGCAGAAACATTCTTAGACTCTATTACTTCACCAATCAATAAAGACTACGAAGCACAATTACAAGTATACATGCACTTGACTGGTATAAAGAAAGCAAAGTTAGTATATGTATTGCTAGACACACCAGCTGAAGCAAATTACGGTAACGATATATTCTATAGTCATATGCCAATCAACGAACGCTTTTATAGTTTTGAGTTGGAATATGATCCTGCTATGATTCATCAAATGCAAAACAAAGTAAATAATTGTAACTTATTTTTAAATGAATACGACCAAAGAATTAAACAACTGTTGGGTTAAGCTGCTACGAGATAAGCGAACGGATGAAATTGTCCGTTTGCTATTTGAAACAGATAGATTCGCCAGAATAAAGAATAATAAAGGAATTGAAATAGTCCTAAGTAAACATAGTCTAACACTTAATTTTGAAGAGATATGAATAAACAGATAAATAATACGTTCCAAGTACTATTGTTAATGCAAATTGCACTAGAAAAGTTAGAGGACATGGACGATGGAAATACGTTCAGAGAAAATCATAGACAGGTAATAGATAACTTCATTAAATATTTAGAGTCGAACGTGGAAGATTTAACGTGCAATATTAACGTACAAGAGTCCGACCAATACGCCTATATCTGTCGTAACATTCGTAAAGTAATTGATAAAATTAGAATCAAATGAGTAATTTTAAAAAAGGAGATAGAGTTTACCACTTTCAACATGGATGGGGTACAGTAAAAAAAGTAGATGGAATAATGTCAGTAATTTTTACACATGGTACAGTTACTTTTATTGAAGGTAGATTACTCTCATTCACAGAATACACATTAAAAGGATTCTCACAAGAAAGACCTATTGAACTGCCTGAAGTTGGCGAATTGTGTTTATTTAGAGATTCAGACAGTTTTGATTGGGTGTTAAGAGAATTTATTAGATATGCCCCAGGATTTGAATTTCCATATATAACACAAAAATTAGAGTTTTTTAAGCAAATAAAACGAATTAAAATATTAGACTAATGAAAATAATAATCACGATGTGTGTTTGGTACGTTCTAACGAGTTTTAAAGCTACTTACTATAGTGATACATTCCATGGTAAAGTTATGCGTTCAGGGGAAATCTATGATATGAATAGACTCACTTGTGCATCGAATACACATAAGTTAGGTACAAGGTTAAAAGTAACTAACTTAGATAACGGAAAGAGTGTGATAGTTAAAGTAACCGATACAGGTTCATTCCGTAAAGTAACATTAGACTTATCAAAGAAAGCATTTGAACGAATAGCTGAATTAGATAAAGGAGTAATTAATATTAAAATAAAGAAGATATGACAAAGAAAGAAGAACTTAAGTACAATTTGAAAATGGAACAACTATTAACAAGTCAATTGTTTGAGCAGATACGAGAATTAAAGTATGAGAATGCCGTAATGCGAGACGACCTATACCAACTTAGCAAAGACTACTTCACACCAAAGGATGCAATCGTAGCAAAGGTAATTGAAGCATACAAAACAAGGTCAGAAGTAGGAATAGCGAAGTATGGAACGACACTAGATGCAAACAATACGGATGACTTTCTTCAGCATCTCCAGGAAGAGTTGATGGATGCCACGCTTTATATTGAAAAATTAAAAGAAATTGCATCACAGTTAAATAAATAATAGTTATATATCAAAATAAATTATTATCTTTAAACAATTAATTTAAATAAGTAAAAGAATGAGCAAGTTACGAGGAATTATTACACACATTGGAGAGGTAATCGAATTAGGGAACTACAAAAAGCTGTATGTTCATGTAGTAGAAAACGAAGGAGAATATCCTCAATCATGTAACTTCGAAGTATTTGGAGAAGCAAAAGTAGATAACATTCTAAAATACAATCAAGTAGGCGATGTTGTTGAAGTAGATTACAACTTAAAAGCTCAAGAGTCTAAACGTGAAGCTGGTGTATTCTTTAACACTATTCAAAGTTGGAAAATTACAAAGATATGAATACAAGTATTGATATAATAAATCAAATTGAAAAACCAAATAGAAATTGGCGTTCTTTTCATTTGTGTTTTAGAGACTTTAAAAGTGATTATAACGGATATTTAATTAAATCAAATCTTGAAGATAATTTTAATAACTTACATAATTATTTTCTCTTTTTATTCAAAGAAAAAATAGGAATATATTTTAAAACTATTTTAATTCAAGAAGAATATATCCATGAATCATGTGTTTACGATTTATTATTTTTTATTCAAATGTAATGATTAAGCAAATAGAAGAGATAGCAAAGAAACATAAGGACTGGGCACGTATTGTTCAGTCTTTTGGCTGTAAAACGGAAGCCGAAGACATTGTGCAAGAAATGTATATTCGACTAGATAAATACATTAAGCCCGACCAAAAGATAACGTCATCATTCGTATGGATTACTTTACGAAATATATACTTTGACTTCTTAAAGAAAGAGCCAATTACGTTTGAACTAGATAAGACATTTTCTGAAGCTGTTTCTGAGACCGAAAATATAGTAGCATACGAGAATTTAACCACATTAGTTAACTCCGAGATTAATGAGCTACATTGGTTTGATAAGATGCTATTCCAACTTTACGTTACAAGTGGCAAGTCAATGCGACAACTAGCAAAAGAAACAAAACTATCTTTAAGCTGTATATTCTACACCATCAATAGAACAAAAACACACTTGCAGAGTTTACTTATTGAAGACTATCAAGATTACTTAAACGAAGATTACGAATGGCTAAAAGAAAAGCAACAGGACTAGGGGACACAATAGAGAACGTACTCCAAGCAACAGGAATAGATAAAGTGGCAAAGTTTATATTAGGTGAAGATTGTGGATGTGATGAACGTAAAGCAAAACTTAACGAACTTTGGTCCTATAGAAAGAAACCACTTTGCCTTAATGAAGATGAATACTTATGGCTTAACGAAGGGGGTTTAAAGAAAGCTGAGACATCACTAGTAGATTCAATGTTGATGCAAAGAACACACAACAGAGTATTCCAAACAGGTAACTTACAATATACTTCATGTGCTTCTTGTTTAAGAGACCAGTACAATGAATTAAAGAAAATATATGATACCTATAACGCTAATTGAATGTATTGAAAGTTGTATCGAAAAAAGAACGATGAGAAGGATACGTTATTCAAGAGGGTTTGAAAACGAAGCGAAAGAAATCAATTACAACTATAACAAAATACAATTAGAAAGAGCTGAAGATATAGGTGGTAAAACTATAATAGTAAATTACTATGATACAAAATGACATAATACAAGTTATATATTCAGGTAAGTACTTTTTTGTTATTTGCCTTAATTGACTAATCAATAGAAATCAATGGCAGGAACAGGAGGTAAAAGAGAAGGCGCTGGTCGTAAATCTTTGTCCGATGAGATTAAAGGCTTTACATTAGCTGCACCACATGTAGAAGATGCTTTTAGAGTAATAGCAGAAATAATGATTGACGAGACTAAAAGACCTGTTGATAGAATTGCTAGTGCTAAGATATTAATTGAGTATGGTTGTGGTAAACCTAAAGAGAAAGTGGAATCGGATATTACAATCAATACTACATCACTAAAAGATTTGATTAACTTTGGTAACACTGAATCCTAAATATAAACCATTTGGAAGTGATAGCAGATATTTTATTGTTACTGGTGGTAGGGGTAGTGGTAAGTCTTACAGCATTAACTTGCTCTTGCTTCTACTTACTTATGAGAGCGGGCATACCATTCTATTTACAAGATATACTCTTACTTCTGCTCACATTTCTATTATTCCTGAATTTATTGATAAGATTGATATACTAGATAAGCATTCAGATTTTCATATAACAAAGGATGAAATTATAAACCTAAGAACAGGAAGTAAGATATTATTTAAAGGTATAAAGACAAGCTCAGGAACTCAAACGGCAAACCTTAAATCTTTGGCTGGAGTTACAACTTGGATATTAGATGAAGCAGAAGAGCTTACAGATGAAGATACATTTGATAAGATAGATTATTCGATAAGGTCCAAAGAGAAACAGAATAGGGTAATACTAATACTTAATCCAGCAACTAAGGAACACTTCATCTACCAAAAGTTCTTTGAAGCAAAAGGAGTTGAAGCAGGAAGTAATACAATCAAAGGGGACACGACATATATCCATACGACATACCTAGATAATTATAACAATTTATCTGAAAGTTTCTTAAATCAAATACAAACGATAAAAGAACGTAGACCAGATAAGTATAAACACACAATACTTGGAGGATGGTTGGAGAAAGCTGAAGGAGTTATATTTACTAATTGGAGAATAGGACCATTCAACAAAGATAATGGTAGTGTATTCGGTCAGGATTATGGTTTTAGTAACGACCCAAGTACATTAATTGAAACGTCAATTGATAAGACTAACAAAAGAATCTATATTAAAGAGCACATTCATAAGCAAGGTTTAACTACGTCAGAACTTGCGCAATTAAACCAACAATTTGCGGGTAGAGATTTAATAGTAGGGGATAATTCAGAGCCTAGATTAATAGCAGAACTTAAAGCAAGGGGGTTAAATATAGTAGCGACAATTAAAGGTGCAGATTCAGTTAAATATGGGATAAGTTTAATACAAGATTACGACTTGATTATTGAAGAAAATTCCGTAAATTTGATTAAAGAATTAAACAACTATTGTTGGCTAGAAAAGAAGAGTGAAACACCAATCGATAAATGGAATCACTGCCTCGATGCAATGAGATATGCGATTAGTTATCAATTAGCGAATCCAAACAAAGGAAATTATAGTGTATATTAAAACAACAAAATATGAAAACAGAAGTTAAAGAAGTAACGTTTAAAGTTCCAAACAAGAAAGACATCTTGAAAGAAACTGCAAACAAAATCATTGAAGATTTTAAAGCTGAACATGGGGCTGATTGGGAGTTGAATTGTTATGAAGCGATTGACAATGAGATTATGAAGTTTCAAGGTAGCTTAGAGTATTGGAGAGGAATTAGAAAATTGATTAAATGAAGTTAGAATTAGTAATACCAACATCTTTAAGTGAGATACCTTTGATGCACTACCAAAAATATATGGTAGTTGCATCGAATAAGGACAACTCGGAGCTGTTTATATCACAGAAGATGATTGAAATTTTTTGTGGTATAGAGCTAAAGAATGTAGTTAACATTAAGCTGTCAGATGTTATTGATCTAGTAACACACTTTAAGAAATTATTCAGTGATAAGCTAGAGTTAAAAAAGACATTTGAGATTCAAGGTGTAAAGTTCGGATTCATTAATGAGTTAGAAGATATATCCTTTGGGGAGTATGTAGATTTAGAGTCTAACATAATTGATGTACAATCATTCCATAAAGCAATGGCTGTTATGTACAGACCTATCACGAGTCAGAAAGGGGATAAGTATACTATCGAGAAATATAACGGGACAGCGAACTATGCTGACTTAATGAAGTACGCACCGCTTGATGTTGTATTGCCTGCGTCGGTTTTTTTTTGGAATTTAGGAAACGAACTATTGACAGCTACCCTGTCTTATTTGGAGAAACAAATGACGAAGAAGAACAAAACGATTTTAGCGAAACAACTCAATTTGGAAAACGATGGGGATGGTATCAGTCAATATATCAACTCGCTAAAGGAGACATTACAAAGTTTGACAGAGTTACAGAAGAAGGATTATTTGAATGCTTAACAATGTTGACATTTGAGAAGCAAAAGATAGATATAGAAAATAGACAACTAAAAAGAGCACATGAAAGGGTACTATGATTTTACAACAGCATTTCACGATTTCTTAATAAGTGATCCGTTAGTAAACCAAGTTACAAAAGGCAGTCTTGATAAGATTACAAACGCTAAAAAAGATATGTATCCTTTAGCACATGTTATGATTGATAATGGTGCGTTTGAAGAGAACACAATAAGATTTTCTGTATCGTTAGTTGTGATGGATATTGTTGATTATACGAAAGAAGATTTGACTCACTTATATTACGGAAATAATAACGAAGACGACATACATAATCAAACGTTAATGATTTGTCAACGTGCATTTGAAAGCATGAGGCGTGGTGACTTTGGTGACAATTACTCTATTGAGTCAGAAACTGCATCTTTTGAATTCTTTGTTGATAGATTTACGGACGACGTTGCTGGTTGTACTATGACTTTTGATGTAATAATGGCAAACGAAATGACTATATGTTAAATGTTCAAGAAGAGTTAGATAAGTTTAAAAAGTACGTAATACAGCAATCTAAATCTAATCTATCTAAGCTAAAAAAAAACGATAGGAAGGGACTGTATAATACAATTAAAGGTGAAGCAAAAGCTATGCCTAATTCTTTCTACCTTGCATTTGATTTAGGTGAGTATGGGGCGTATGTAGACAAAGGTGTAAAAGGTTCGGATCCATCACAAGTTTCACCAAATGCTAAACTTAAAGGACAGCAAGCACCAAACAGTCCATATAGTTTTAAGAATAAAAAACCACCTTCTGACTTAATTGCAAAGTGGGCACAAAGAAAAGGCTTAAGGTTAAGAAATAAAAAGGGACAATATGTTAAAGGTAGCTTCAAAGCTATTGGATTTATCACAGCTAAAAACATTTGGGCACGAGGTATTAAACCATCATTGTTCTTTACAAAGCCATTTGAGAAGGCATATAAGAATCTTCCAGACCAATTAGTCGCTAAATACGGATTGGATGCTTTAGAGTTATTTAAGTATACAATTCAACAACCTAAAAAATAATGGCAAATATATTAGCGAGAAGTCCTTACATTGTAGAAGTAGATGAAACAGGACAAGATGGAAGTAAGATAGAGATATTTCTATGGAATGGTACGGGTTCAGCTCCTACTACAGCACAATATACACTATCTAAATTAATACCAGCGTCTAATAATACTCAAACAGTTTACGATATTGCACCTTATATTAGAGAGTATATAACGTTTACTCAAAAACAATCGCCTTATACAATTGAAGCATTAAGCACGGACCAATATTGTAACGTTAAAGTAAAGCGATATAAGTCAGTAGCTGGTGTATATACGTTATTAAATACGCTTGAATACTTTGGATTGGATGGATATTCCTATTATGAAGAAGGAAGTAATTTTGATTATGGAAACTATTTATTAGAGCAAAAGACTTACTATTATCAAGAAGGAATTTATGCTGGTGAGTTTAATGCTTTTATGGAGTACGTCGGTTCTAGTACTAGGGATTACGTTATATATTACAAACCAGATTTAAGTGCAAACACACGCGTAAATGTTACATCGCAGGGATGGAAGACTATGCCACGCGTTCATCCTTCGTATACAGCTACAGGAAATATATTAAAAGTATATAACATGTTCAATACTTTGCTTGCTACATATACATTCCTTCCTGTTTGCGAGTCTAAATATACACCTGTAATAATTGACTTTATAAATCAGCATGGAGCTTGGCAACGTGAATTCTTCTTTAAAGCGTCAAAGAACACGTTAGCAATAGAATCGAATGATTATAATGTAATGCAAAGCTCGGTAAGTAGTTTTGATATTTACCAAGGACAAAAGAAGTCGTTTAATACCAACGCCAAAGAAACAATAAGCGTAAATAGTGGGTATGTTTACGAAGATTTTAGCTCAAATATTAAGCAGCTTATAATGAGTGAAAGAATACTAGTTAATGATAAGCCTGCGATATGTAAAACAAAGTCATTAGAGCTCATGAAAAACATAAACAATCACATGATTAACTATAGTTTAGAGTTTGAGTTTGCGTATAATACAATTAATAACGTGATATAATGAAGAGAATAGTAGATGTATATATTGAAAGTATCAGCGGTAGTGGTGACTATTCTAAACTAGAATTATTTAACGATGAAAAAATTGAGCTTACAAGTAGTGTTCAGAACATACAAGACATTTCTAAAGTATATACCGACTTTACACAATCGTTTACAGTTCCAGCAAGTACAAATAACAATTCAATTCTGCATCACTTTTATCAGTCGGATGTCGATATAATAAATAATGGGTGGAATTTTAACTTTAGAATTAGAGCAAAAATAGAAATTGATTTAGTACCGTTTAGAAATGGTACTATCATGCTCGAGAAAGCTAATATAAAGAATGGAAGTGTAGACAGTTATACGATTACATTCTACGGGGATTTAGTGAGCTTAAAAGACAAGTTTGGAGAAACAAAATTGAGTGATTTAGATTTCACTGCATACGATATTGACTATACAGCTACCAATGTAATTAATAGAGTTACTACAAATAGTGTTGAAAATCTTATGTTCCCTTTGATTAGTTCAAAAAGATTATGGACATATAATGATGGTACAAGTACGGATATTAAAACAAGTGCAGGAGCTATTGTGTATAATGAATTATTTCCAGCTTTAAAAGTAGCTAGGATATTTGAAATAATACAAGCTAAATTTGGTGTGACATTTAACTCACAGTTTTTTGTAGATACAAATGATAAGTGGGAGAAGCTATATTTATGGTTGAAAAATGAGGAAGTATATACTACCAAAACAAGTGCGATTACAGCAGATATTGTTTCCCCTGATGGACAATTGACTATACCCCCTTATTATTTAGCTGGTATAAATTACCCATCTAAACCTGGATTTTTTTTCAATGCTTCTGGAAATACTTTTACTTGTCAAAATATAGCGCAAGGTGGGAATATAGGAATATTCCCTAAATTAATTATTTCAGTTACGGATGTTTCAAATGCTAATATAGAATATTATATTGATTTATATAAAAATGGTATAGTAGTTAAAACATATACAGCAACAGGTAATTTTTACCCTAATGAATTTTATAGGTTTGATTCAACTGATAATAATTTTGTGTTTCAATTTAAAATAAGAACAAAGTCTCCTTTTACTTTAAAATTAAATTCATCAATATATTATCCTAACGCTAACTTCAGTCAAACTATTCAATTTAATTCCACGACAACTACTGCAAAAACAGATATAAGCTCAAAGATTCCAGACATGACAGTATCTGATTTCTTTAGTGGAATTCTTAAAATGTTTAACGCTACATGTTATGCAACAAGTGTAGATGTATTTACACTTGAGCCTATAGATATGTGGTATAATGCTGGTAATATTTTTGACATTACAACATTTACCGATATAGATTCCATAGATATTGAGAGAGTAAGCGTATTTAAAAACATAGAATTCAAATACCAAAAATCTGAATGCTTTCTTAATAGACAGTTTTACGACAATAATATTATGGATCGTGAATACGCAGAAACAAAATTGATTTTATCAAATGAAGGTACTGATTATAAAGTTGAGCTTCCGTTTGAAAATCTATTAATGACAAACTTAAATACAGATAATTTTGATGTTGGACTTTGTTTGACAAAAGCGCCAGATTTTAAGCCTTACATTCCAAAGCCTGTATTATTTTATTACGATTATTATAGAGGCGGAGTATTAAATTTAAACAATGGAAGTACTACAACTGAATATTATAATTTTAACATATTTAATAATAACGTAACAATAAATGGTGTAATATATTCTTTAACATGGCATCCTGAATTGAGTACACAATATCCAAATTTACCTTTAACAAACAATCTTTATTCAATGTACTACAATAGCTACTTACAAAACATATTCAATCCTAAATGTAGATTAGTAAGAGTTAAAGCACATTTCCCATTGTCATTGATTACAAAATTACGATTGAATGACAGGTTAATTATTAGAGACAAAAGATATATTATTAACGAACTTAAATCTGACATTACTAGTGGTGAAGTTGACTTGGCTTTGATTAATGATTTCAGACCAATGATTAACGATTCCGTTACTGAAACAGTTATAGTTCCAAGTGGTGGTGGGACTACTTCATTTCCTTGGAAGGTTCCAAACGGAGCTATTGATACTACATTTACAAGTCCTGTAAGTGGAGTTACATTTACACCAAGTACCACAACTACAAACACAACTGTTGGAGTGACTGTGCCTGTAAATACAAATACACCTACACCGATTTGGACTGAAAGCACAACGGATAATATCATAACCGACGATGGATATAATATAGTTAACGAGCAAGGTTCTGGTGTAGTGATTCCAATTGAAGCAACAAATAATAATTTTAACGGATTAACAAGTCTATATACATTTAATTTAAACCAAGAATGATAGAGCAAATAATAGCATTGTTACGCATAGATAATTTTTATGGGGTAAGTGAAAATATAGACATAGCAAAAGGGAAGTATTTATTATCCGATAGTTTTCGTGCAAACTACAAACAAGGCAAAAGAGAGTTATTATTGAAAGCAAAGCAACATGGCAGAAAAGAAAGTAATTGAGCTCGAAGTAAGAACTAACACGCCTTCCCTTAAAGCACAATTAAGACAGGCGCAAAATGAAGTACAAGCACTTGCTGATAAGTTTGGCGCTACATCTAAGGAGGCTGTTGAAGCTGCAAAGAAAGCTGCAGAGTTAAAAGATGCAATTGCTGAAGCTAAGGACTTGACGGATGCGTTTAATCCTGATGCTAAATTCAACTCTTTAAAAGGTGCTATTAATGGCGCATTAAGCGGAGTGCAAGCATTTGAGGGTGCATTGGCTTTGGTTGGTGTTGAGAGTAAAGATGTTCAAGAAACATTGCTAAAAGTTCAAGGTGCAATGGCTTTGACTGATGGGATAAATGGTATACTTGAAGCAAAGGATGCGTTTAAAATATTAAAAGCGTCTGCTATCGATGCATTGAAAGGTATTAAGACTGGATTGCTAGCTACAGGTATTGGTATTTTTGTAGTTGTCTTAGGTACTATTGTAGCATATTGGGATGATATTAAAGCTGCTGTAAGCGGTGTAAGCGAAGAACAAAAGAAATTAAATGTAGATTCACAAGCTAATCTTGACGTTCAAAAAGCTAAGTTAACAGCTATTGAAAAACAAGAAAACATATTAAAGCTACAAGGTAAATCTGAAAAATATATTTTAGATTTAAAAGTAAAAGCTACACAGGAAGCTATTGAAGCGGCAGAGGTTCAAATTAAAAATAATGCTACTACTGCACTAGCACAAATTGAAGCGTCTAAAAGAAATAAGGAAATTCTTTCTGGAGTAATACAATTCTTGTCCTTGCCTTTATCTTATTTACTTCGTACTATTGATGACATAGGGGATGTATTAGGTAAAGATTTTGGATTAAATGATAA
>Ga0209596_1000594_pt1 | contig 33323 bp, 32 predicted proteins | sample M_130807_MF_Meta_FD_187314 | JGI IMG/M metagenome (GOLD analysis project Ga0209596, IMG submission 187314) | Freshwater microbial communities from Lake Montjoie, Canada to study carbon cycling - M_130807_MF_MetaG (SPAdes) (version 2) | ecosystem: Environmental > Aquatic > Freshwater > Lake... | reverse complement strand
TAGTTCTGCGCAGCGACCTGGATGCCAAGGCGCAAGATGTGATCGTGCCTTGCTCCACTCCAAATTACACAACTCTAAAATATTTTCAGCATAGGCAATAGCATCTGTCCAATTATAAGATCGAGATTTACCCTGCCAATTTTCATTCTCCACTTTTCCGACCAATAGACCTGCCACGTGATAAGCCTGTGGTGGCACACTCGCAAATATCTCTTCGATTATTCTCTGTTCTGGACGTTGTGAGAGTTGCGGTGAAATGACGGGAACTAATTTTTTAGAGCTTCGAAAAATCGAACCCATCTCGAAGATGGCAAAATCTTTAGCTCCACGACTTATATTGCGCTGTGCAACTTCGATTAATCCAGGAACAAGGTGAACACGCATCAGAGGAAATTCATCAGACATGGGATTGGCAACTCGATAAGTGGCTGCACGCTCTCCTACGAAGCCCATTGAATCAATCGTTGCTTGATTGGTGAAGGGAAATGTCTGCACCTCAGCCAAACCACGACTGGCAAGCGATGTCGCTACCGCTCTTCGACGTTTTTGATCTGCAGTCAATGAGGCATGCAAAGGGCGCGGAGGAAGTAAGGATGGAATCTTGTCGTAACCAATCATTCGAGCAACTTCCTCAGCAAAATCTGAAGTAGTAAGTAGATCAGAACGCCATGATGGCGGGTCAACGGCAAAACTCTTCTCGTCTACATCACAGCCGATGATACGTAGAACTTCGGCCGATTTTTTAGAGGAAATCTCAAAGCCAAGTATTGTTGAGATCTTTGTGGGATCTAACGTGACTACAGGTGAATATCTAGGCTTGCCATCTACAACGGTTGCTACATGCTCAGCCGAGCTATGAGCGCACAGGAGTTGAACAAATCGAGCGGAGGCAAACTCGGCCAGCGATGGATCAACACTGCGCTCAAGGCGCCGTGATGCCTCTGAAGAGATTTTGTGACGTCGCGAGTTCTTAGCAATGGATATTGGATCAAAGCGAACAGCCTCAAGTGCGATGTCAGTTGTAGTTTCGGAGATTTCCGATGAAGCCCCGCCCATAGTTCCGGCTAGAGCCAGAGGTTTTTCATCATCGCACACCATCAAATCATCGGGGTCTAACTGACGCACCTGACCATCTAGGGTTGTAAAAGCCTGCGCCTTACCGGCTCTCTTAATGGCTAAGCCACCCTTAATCTTTGATCTATCAAAGGCATGTAATGGTTGACCTAGTTCGAGCATGACGTAGTTTGTGACATCTACAACTAAGGAGATAGAGCGCATTCCCATTTTTTCAATTCGCCGACGCATCCAAAGAGGTGTCGTTGCCTTTGGATCAAAATTAGTGAGAGTTCGCAGATAGAAAACCGAAGCAGCGGAAGGGTCAGCTATCTTGGCGCTAACGCCCTTACCCGTTTCCTTGAACTTAAGGCTGCGTAATGCATCAACTGGATCGGTAAATGTAAGAGTCAGTGCACCCGCAACCTCACGGGCGATGCCTCTAATGCTCAGGGCATAGCCGCGATCTGGATTAATTGCTATATCAAAAATTACATCGTTAATCTGCAGGTCCTCAATAGCGTTGGCGCCAATTTTCACTTCGTCCGCATTGAAGACCATAATTCCAGAGTGATCATCACTAATAGCTAATTCGCGCGCAGAGCAGATCATTCCATCGGAAGTTTTACCATAAGTCTCGCGCGCGCTAATTTTGAAATCTCCAGGTAAAACTGCACCAGGTAGGGCTGCAACGACCACGTCCCCTACGGAGAAGTTAGTCGCTCCACAAATCACAAAACGAGTTGTCCCTTCCCCACAATCGATGCCGACGTAACGAATTGGTTTCTTAAACTCAACTATCTCTTCGATGGAGAGAACCTTTGCAAAGACCAGTGGACCACTCAGATCTAAACCTTTTTCAATTACCTCCTCAACTTCAAAGCCCACACGAATTAGGGCATCAGAGATTTCTTTCGCCGTTACTGCAGTAGGAATCTCAACAAACTCTTTAATCCACGATAGCGGAGCCAGCATTACAGACCAACTCCAAACTGACGTGTGAAACGAAGATCACCCTCGACAATATCGTGCATATCGGTAATGCCGTGGCGGACCATAAGCGTTCTTTCTAATCCCATTCCGAATGCAAAACCACTGTATACATCGGTATCAATTCCACAGGTTGCAAGTACTCTCGGATTCACCATTCCGCAACCACCCCACTCGATCCAGCGATTGTTGAAGAAAACATCTACTTCGGCACTTGGTTCAGTGAATGGAAAAAATGATGGGCGCAATCGCGTTGTAACACCCGGTCCAAACATATGGCTTGCAAAATTATCAAGGGTTCCTTTTAAGTGTGCCATCGTGATGCCCTTATCGACGACAAGTCCTTCGACTTGGTGAAAGACTGGGCTGTGTGTGGCATCGAGCTCATCGGCTCGGAAAGTTCGACCCGGGCATATGGCGTAAATCGGTGGCTCTTGGGTGAGCATCGTTCGGATTTGTACTGGGGAAGTATGAGTGCGTAAGACCATTCCAGATTCGATTGGTTCGATAAAAAACGTATCTTGCATCGTTCGCGCCGGGTGATCTGCGGGAATATTTAGTGCATCAAAGTTGAGCCATCCAGATTCGAGCTCTGGACCTTCCTGTACGGCGTAGCCCTGTTCGATAAAAAAATCGGAGACCTCATTTTTGATAATGGAAATGGGGTGCAATCCACCGCGATGAGCCCTGTTAACAGGAAGCGTAATGTCGACTATCTCATCGAGTAATATTTTTCTATCTCGCTCGGCCTCTAATACGGCCGTTGCAGATGCCAAAGCTGCAGCGATGTCGGTTTTAGCCTCACCGATTATTTTGCCGAAACTCGCCTTCTCGTCCGGTGACATCGAACCCAAAGCCCTTGATGCCAGGGCGACCGGCGACTTATCCCCCGCGTGATTCAAGCGTGCGGCTTTGAGAGTATCCATATCGGTGGCGGCGTTGAAAGCAGTGCGAGCATCGCTGACCCACTTACCTACCTCGTCCTCGCGCATGGGGGCGAGTCTATCGGGTCGAACTTTAGAAGGAGTGCATATTTGCTAAGTGGTACATCAGAATCGATGCCGCCGCCGAAAGATTAAGGCTCTCGGCCGATCCAGGCATAGGGATGTGTACTGATTCGATATCGGCCATTGATAGCTCGGTTGCTAGCCCACGTGCTTCATTACCGAATATGGCAACACAATCTCTATTGCTGACAAACTGTGAAAGTGGTTTTGAACCACCTGCACCTAGCGTGAATGCATGTAATGCCTTAGATGAGAGTAGATCTGCTAGTTCAATCGATTCAAAGACTGGGATGTGCCACAGAGATCCGGCAGTACTACGAACTACTTTTGGTGAATACATATCTACGCTGCCAGGGGATGTGATTACTGCATCCATTCCAAAAGCATCAGCCGAACGTAAAATCGTTCCAGCATTCCCAGGATCTTGAATCTCGGAGAGATATATGAATTTTCTGGAACCATCTAGGGGAATTGAGTCCAATGAGTTTTTCGGAATATCACAGATTGCAAGAATTCCCTGTGGCGTAATTGTCTCGGACATCGCTCGCATCACATCGTCAGAAACATCAAAACTCTGAAGTAAAGATAGATCGGTGAACTCATCGAGCTTAACTCGGGCACTTGCCGTTAAATACAACGTAGTTATACGTGGACCCTGATTTGAATTAATAGCTTCTCGAAAACATTGCATGCCCTCTGCAACAAATGCACCGGAACTCCTTCGCTCGCGCGAACCCCTGGAACCAATAAGAGCCTTAACTCGCCCAACATGTGGCGAGTTAAGGCTCTCAATCATTGGTCTGCGTTATTTCAGAGATTGATTTAGGCAGAGATTAGGCTCTTGCGAGCTACATCTACAAGAACCTTGAACGTAGCTGGATCATTCGTGGCAAGATCTGAGAGAACACGGCGATCTACTTCTACGCCAGCAGCCTTAAGGCCTTGAATGAAACGGTTATAGGTCAGACCATGCGCGCGGCACCCTGCGTTGATACGTTGAATCCATAGACGACGGAAATCGCCCTTCTTGTCCTTACGGTCATTGAATGCATAGACCATAGAGTGCGTAACTTGCTCTTTTGCCTTTGTGAAAAGACGTGAGCGTTGACCGCGGTAACCGCTGGCACGCTCTAAAGTTGTACGACGCTTCTTAGCGGCGTGAACACCACGTTTTACTCTCATTTAATTCACGTTCCTTACTTCAAGCCAAGCATGCGCTTGGCTGTCATTGTGACGGTTGGCTTTGCTGACTGCTCGGTTGAGAGGCGGCGTGTGACGCGTGAAGATTTACGCTCGAGCAAATGTCGCTTACCAGCGCGCTCATGCATGATCTTTCCGGTACCTGTAACGCGGAAAGTCTTCTTTGCTCCGCTGTGCGTTTTCATCTTTGGCATCTTTATGCTCCATCCATTGTCTCTGCCGCTGCATCTGCTTTGGCCTTTCGTGCCGCCTTAGCTTCTGCAACCGCTTCCGTTTTCTTCTTCGTCGGTCCTATAACCATTGTCATATTTCGTCCCTCTTGCTTAGGGGCGAACTCTATGAATCCAAACTCTGCAATATCTGTTGCCAGACGTTGCAGCATTTTGTATCCAAGCTCTGGCCTCGTTTGCTCACGCCCACGGAACTTCATCGTCACCTTCACCTTGTCGCCGCCCTTGAGAAACTTCTCAACTTGATTACGCTTTGTTTCGTAATCGTGGCTTTCGATCTTTGGTGTTAAACGCACTTCCTTCACCACAATGTGGGTCTGGTTCTGTCGCGCCTCCCGAGCTTTTTGTGCAACTTCGTACTTATATTTTCCGAAGTCCATAATCTTGCATACGGGTGGATTAGCCTCTGCTGCGATTTCGACTAAGTCGAGACCTACCTCATCTGCCATCTTTAACGCGGTATCGATATCGACTACACCAACTTGTTCACCGGTATGTCCGATCAAACGAATTTGGGGTGTGCGAATTCGATCATTAATGCGTGGTTCGGTGCTGACTGTGTGCTCCCTCGGTTTAGTCAAACGCTTTTGGTGTTACAGCGCCTGCTCAAAGAAAACCGCAAGGAGAAAGGGAGGTAAATCCCTAAATCCGACGAACCAGATCGCGCTAGTGGCGATGTAGGTGGGAGCGGTACTCCTCTTGCAGTGAGCTGTTAGGCCACTGGTCTGTGCGCAAGGCTACCCGAGCCGAGCTCATCTAGGAAATCGCGGGTTTTTCAGGCACCCATCGCGTGTAAGCCACCATCAACATGGATGATTTCAGCCGTTGTCTTAGGGAACCAATCTGAAAGCAGGGCGACTGTGGCCTGGGCAGCTGGAATTGGATCGGTGACATCCCAGGCTAAAGGTGATCGCTCGTTCCATACCTTCTCAAACTCATCAAATCCTGGAATTGATTTAGCGGCCATTGTACGGATTGGTCCTGCTGCAATTAAATTAACACGAATATTTTCAGCGCCTAGATCGCGGGCTAAATAACGCGATGTAGATTCAAGGGCCGCCTTTGCGACCCCCATCCAGTCATACTTTGGCCAGGCAACTGCTGCATCGAAATCTAAGCCAACGACCGAACCCCCACCATTAAATAATGGTCGCGCCGCCATTGTCAGTGCCTTGAGAGAATAGGCAGAGACGTGCAGAGCGGTAGAGACATCCTCCCACGATGTATTGAGAAAGTTTCCACCAAGGGCCGCCTCTGGCGCAAAGCCTATGGAGTGAACAACACCATCTAAACCATTAGGAAAGTACTCGCGCACACGAGATTCAAGAGCATCGAGATCTTCGGTATTCGTGACATCCAACTGAATTATGGGTGCAGGTTTTGGAAGTCGACCTGCGATACGAGTTGTTAATGATAGAACACGACCGTATGAAGAGAGGATGACATCGGCGCCCTGTTCTTGTGCGATGCGCGCAATATGAAATGCGATTGATGCATCTGTAAGCACACCCGTAACTAGTATCTTCTTGCCATCCAAAATTCCCATTTAGTGCCCCATACCTAATCCGCCATCAACAGGAATCACTGCCCCAGTTATATAGCTAGCTTGTGGTGATGCGATAAATGCAACAACATCTGCAATCTCTTGCGCACTACAAAAACGTCCCAGCGGGACCGATCCAGCGATCTCGCTACGCCTCTTCTCATCAAGTGATGAGGTCATATCGGTTTCAACAAAACCCGGTGCAATAACATTGGAGGTTATCCCCCGGCTACCAATCTCTCTGGCAAATGATCGAGCCATTCCAACTAAGCCTGATTTACTGGAAGCATAGTTTACTTGTCCAGCCGAGCCAGCTGCACCTACAACCGAGCCTATAAAAATTAATCGTCCGCGCTTTAACTTTAATAGCCCCTTCGTTGCTCGGCGTGCCACACGAAATGCTCCTGTGAGATTAGCGTTAATAACATTTTCAAAATCTTCATCACTCATTCGCATGACAAGACCATCCTTAGTCATACCTGCATTAGCAACGATGATCTCTGGCAGACCCCATTGCGCTTCTATCGAATCAAATGCTGCGTCGACACTCTCGGTAGAAGCAACATCCATTACAACGGCTTTAAATTCAGTAGGGGTAGAACCCGAGCGATAAGTGACCACTACATCGTGACCGGCGGTTTTGAGGGCGCGAGCGATAGCTAAACCAATTCCACGATTGCCACCTGTGACTAAGGCGAGTGAACTCATGTGAGCAAATCTACTGGCTACTGCGAGGTAATCAAAAGATGCACTCATTGATGTCGAGTAATAGGCTTGCTGCTATGGCCGATGAGAAGGAAATCTTTGATATTACTAGCGCTCCTAAGGCGTTAAGTTCCGATCAAGCTGGCCGTCAGAAGCGGTATTTTATTTCGATGATGATACGTACGGCCTGCTTTATTTTGACAGTGATATTACCCAGCCCTTATCGCTGGGTTGCCTTATTGGGTGCAGTCACGCTCCCATATTTCGCCGTTGTCATCGCAAACGCGGGCCGAGAGACTTTCACACCCGGGGCGAATGTTCAGGATGAGAATCCGCGAGCGATTTCATAATCTAAAGTAGGTCTATGCAACGCGAACCGTGGGCGATCTTTAAATCACTAATAGCCCTGGCTCTTATTGTCTTTTGTTTATGGGCGGCTCAGTGGCAGTACCACCGTGGTGTTGACCGCCATGCGCGTAATACTTTAATTCAAACCCACATTGCACTTGATCCCCAGCCACTTTCATCTGTCGATTCCGCACCTGAGCGTTATGAGTGGCAGAGTGTGAGCACTACTGGAAAATTTAACGAAAATGAACAAATCTTGCTGCGCAATAGATACTCCGAAGGTGTCTATGGCTTTGACGTTTTAACAATCTTTACATCGAGTGATAACAAGAGATTTTGGGTTGACCGGGGATGGGTCAAGGCCGGCATCACCGCGACTACTCCCCCTGCAGTGAGAAAAACTCCTTCGGGAGTTGTGGCGATAACGGGTCGTCTACGTTTGGACACCTCTCTTCCTCGCGGCTCATTCTTCGCAATTCCTGCAAGTGGTAAGGGATTAGTTGCCGAACTCAATGCACAGTCGCGTTTGGAGACTGAGGATTTCTATCTAGATTTACTCAGCGGCTCCGAACCATCACTGACACCCGAAGTTGCCTCACAGCTACCAGAATTAAGCGATGGCCCGCACATGGCATACGCCTTGCAGTGGTTGTTCTTCGCCGGTCTTGTGATTTATGGCCGAACCTTAATTAGACGTACCCGTTAAATCTTGGCGATTGTATAAATCGGCGTAGAGACCGCCTAGTGCCACGAGCTCATCATGCTTTCCACGCTCAACTATCGAGCCATTTTCCAGAACAAGAATTTGATCTGCATCTCGCACAGTGCTTAAGCGATGTGCAATCACGATACTTGTGCGCCCCTTTAAAGCATTTTCAAGGGCTGCATGAACTAAAGACTCATTCTCTGAATCTAAATGCGCAGTTGCCTCATCTAGAATTACTACTGCTGGGGATTTAAGAAGTAGACGGGCGATTGCAAGGCGTTGTTTTTCTCCGCCCGATAAGCGATGTCCACGCTCTCCAACCATGGTGTCTAAGCCATTGGGAAGTGAGTCAATGAGCCTCCAAATCTGTGCCGCCTCGCATGCTGACTGCATCTCGGCCGCCGTAGCATCAACTTTTGCATATCGAAGATTCTCAGCGATAGTTTCATGAAAGAGATGGGCATCTTGCATTACGACTCCAATGGATGCACGCAGTGATTCGATTGTTAAATCACGAATGTCGTGCGAATCGATTGTGATTGCACCGCTTGTTACATCGTAGAGCCTTGGTATCAATGCACTGATTGTAGTTTTACCTGCACCCGATGGGCCAACGAGGGCCGTCAAAGTTCCAGGCTCAGCAACGAAGGAGAGATTCTTAAGCACTTCGCCGCTTTCAACGGTTTCGGGTTTGGCCGCGGATTCAAGAGATGCAAGTGAGATCTCATTGGCCCGAGGATAGGCAAAACCAACGGATTTAAACTCGATTCGCGGGTTCTTTGCATGGTATGTAACTGCGCCCTCTCGATCTTTAACCATGGGTTCTAAATCTAAAACTTCAAATACACGTTCAAAGGAGACAAGGGATGTCATAACATCGATTCGAACATTGGATAGCGCAGTCAACGGTCCATATAAGCGAGCGAGGAGTGCCGTAATTGCGAGCAAGGTACCAACGGTTACTCCCCCGTTTATAGCTAAGTGACCACCGATTCCGTAGGCAAAGGCGGTGGCAATAGCTGCCACACTCGTTAACGCTATAAAAAATAGACGATTGAGCATCGCGCTCTTTATTCCAATATCTGCAACGCGTCTGGCTCGTGATCGAAAAAACTCTTGTTCGCGAGCTGGTACTCCATAGAGTGCTACTAACATCGCTCCTGAGACATTGAAGCGCTCGGTCATCGTGCTCGACATCTCGGCATTGACGTTAAAGGATTCTCTAGTTAATGACTGGAGTTTTCGTCCAACCCATTTCGTGGGAGATAGAAATAATGGAAGCAATAAGAGTGAAAAAATAGTTATCTGCCATGACAAGATCATCATTGTGACACCCACTAAGACAAGTGAGACGACATTGCTGAGCACTCCAGAAAGAGTTGCAGTAAATGCCTGTTGAGCACCTATGACATCGGAGTTGATGCGTGAAATGAGCGCCCCCGTTTGGGTGCGAGTAAAGAATGCGATGGATTGACGTTGCACATGGGCAAAGACTAAGGAGCGCAGATCATAGATAAGACCCTCACCAATACGCGATGAGAAATATCGACCTAGCATGCTCATACCTGCATCGGCGATAGCTATCAGACCAACGAAGAGAGCTAGCTGTGTAACAAGTGCGCCATTTTTTGGAATCACACCATCATCGATCAAGCGCAATAAAAGTAATGGCGTCGTTACAACGAGGGCGGCATCGATGACAACTGTAATGAGAAAGATAATGATGCTTGTGCGATAAGGCTTGGCAAAGGTAAAAATGCGCTTGACGGTGCCAGCTTTAAGTTTTTGCTCTTTGACCGATGGATCGGCCGTCATAGATCTATGAGTCATCCAGATGGCGTGCATCGACATGGCTCTACCTTAGGCAGTTATGTGTTAAACCGTAAATCCTAAAGCCCGCAGTTGATCGCGACCATCATCAGAGATTTTATCTGGCCCCCACGGTGGCATCCAGACCCAGTTAATCTTGACATCAGTGGTCATTCCAGCGAGTGCTTGACGTGTCTGATCTTCAATAACATCTTGTAAAGGACATGCAGCCGATGTGAGAGTCATATTAAGTATTGCAATATTTGCCTCATCGACCATGACATCGTAAATCAAACCAAGATCTACAACATTGATGCCAAGTTCAGGGTCAACGACATCTTTCATCGCCTCTGTTACATCATCTACGCTCGTTGTCATTGCTCTCCCTAGCCTTTACCTTGTGCTTGAATCGCGGCATCTTTAAATGCCATCCACCCAAGAAGTGCACACTTTACCCGTCCTGGAAACTTTGAAACACCGGAAAAAGCTACGGCATCCTCTAACAATAATGGGTCTCCATCTGATGTGCCCTTACTGGCCATGAGATCTGAGAAGCTCTTAACGATCACTGCCGCTTCTTCCAGACTCTTACCCATCAATAAATCAGTCATCATTGACACACTTGCCTGTGAAATCGAGCAACCCTGACCATCCCACGTTAACTCACTTATCAAATCGCCCTCAAGGTTGATATTGAGAATAATCTCATCACCACAACTAGTATTCACGTGAGAAACTTGGGCACTATAAGAAGAACTCAATCCTTTGTGTTGAGGGTGCTTATAGTGATCGAGGATGACCTCCTGATACAGTGAATCTAACTCCATTTAAAATCTCCCAAAGTATTTCTCTGCGCCAAGAATTCCTTCGATGAGAGCATCACAATCACTTTCATCGTTGTAGAGATAAAGAGATGCACGGGTGCTGGCAGGAACTGCCAAAGCCCTAGCCAATGGCCAGGCACAGTGATGGCCCGTTCGAACAGCTACACCTTGGCTATCGAGATACTGTCCCATATCGTGAGGGTGAATATCCTTCATCGTAAATGAGATCGCACCGCCGCGTGATTGTGTATCAGTAGGTCCCACGATGCGCAGATCGGTAACAGCAACCATCTTTTGTAATAGGTAGCCAGTCAGTGCAACCTCGTGTGCATGGATATTGTCCATTCCTACATTCATTAAATAATTAAGGGCAACACCTAGACCAACGGCCTGGGCCATATTCGGTACTCCAGCTTCAAACTTGGCCGGAACTGGCGCCCATGTTGCAGTTGTCATTGTTACGTTATCAATCATCGAGCCACCGAATAAGAAAGGTGGCAATTCATTTAACAGATCCATATGGCCCCACAAAATTCCGATTCCTGTAGGACCTAAGGATTTGTGACCTGAGAAGGCTAAGAAATCAACACCCAGCGACTTTACATCAATGGCCATATGCGGAGCTGATTGACAAGCATCAAGGATGACAATGGCACCGACTTCATGTGCTCGGGTAACTATTGCATCTAGGGGAATAATAGTTCCAAGAACATTTGACTGATGAGTGATAGAGACAATCTTCGTATTAGTAGTAATGACAGAGTCAATTGCAGATAAATCTAAGCGGCCGTCTTGGGTAACGTTAAACCATGCAAGTTCGGCGCCGGTGCGCGCACTTAGCTGTTGCCAAGGGATAAGATTTGCGTGATGCTCCATCTCTGTCACAACAATTCGATCGCCAGCTTTTAATGCAAAACGATTACCGACAGGAGCATTTCCGATGGCATATGCCAAGAGATTCAAGGACTCTGTGGCACTCTTAGTAAAGATAATTTCATCGGCCCCACCTGGTGCGCCTAAGAAAGTTGCTACGATTTCACGCGCCCCTTCATAGGCATCGGTGGCCTCTTCCGCTAATTGATGTGCACCTCGATGCACAGCTGCGTTATGCAGCCTGTAGAAATCGCTTTCAGCCTCAATGACAGAGAGCGGCTTCTGGCTTGTAGCTCCACTATCTAAATAGACCAATTTTTTTCCATCTCGCACAGTACGTTCAAAGATTGGGAAATCTTTACGTATCTGCGCAGCGCTAAAAGACATATATTGTTATTTGCTCACATAATCTGCGTAGCCATTTGCCTCTAGCTTGTCAGCTAAATCTGGCCCGCCCTCTTCAACGATACGTCCATTTGCAAAGACGTGAACAAAATCAGGTTTAATGTATTTAAGAATACGTGTGTAGTGAGTAATTAAGACCACTCCTAAATTATTGTTCTCCTTAGCGCGGTTAACACCCTCAGAGACGATTCGCAGAGCATCCACGTCTAGACCTGAGTCGGTCTCATCAAGAATTGCAATCTTGGGCTTTAGCAGCTCGAGCTGCATGATCTCATGGCGCTTTTTTTCACCGCCAGAAAAACCCTCATTGACGTTACGGGAGGCAAAAGCTGGATCCATATTCAGTGCCTCCATCGCCTCCTTTACCTCTCCTACCCATGTGCGAAGTTTCGGAGCCTCACCACGAAGTGCTGTAGCTGCTGTGCGCAAAAAATTAGACACCGATACTCCGGGGACTTCAACTGGATACTGCATCGCTAAAAACAAACCAGCTTTGGCGCGCTCATCTACAGTCATGTCTAAGACATCAGCGCCATCGAGTGTGACCGAACCGCCGACTATGGTGTATTTAGGATGGCCGGCAATTGAATAAGCAAGCGTTGACTTGCCAGAGCCATTTGGCCCCATGATGGCATGTGTCTCACCGGATGTGATCGTTAGATCCACACCTTTGAGAATCTCAACGGCGCCAGCATCAGTGTTGACCGAGACCTGCAGGTTGCGTATTTCTAATGTACTCATATTTTTCTCTCTTCTCTTTTAAATCTCTACTGTGACAGAGTTAGCTTCAACTCTTACTGGATATGTTTGGAGTGCAATATTTGCTGGAAGTGTGATGGCCTCACCTGTGCGAAGATCAAACTCGGCACCATGTAACCAACACTCAATTTTGAAATCAGTCACATCGCCCTCTGAAAGTGATGCCTCCGAATGAGTACATGTGTCATCCATTGCAAATACTTCATCGCCAACGCGTGTAACACAGATAGTTTTACCGGCTTTCTCAAGCTTGACCGGCTTACCTGATTCAAGTTGATTGAATAGAAGATCTGACATTTAGGCACCTGCCTTTGCGAGTTCGCCATCGATACGATCCATCAAGCGATCTTGAATTGATTCGATACCTATTTCAGTAACGATCTCATTAAAAAATCCACGGACGACGAGTCTGCGAGCATTCTCTAAGGTAATGCCACGAGACATTAAGTAGAAGAGTTGCTCATCGTCAAAACGGCCGGTAGTACTTGCGTGACCTGCTCCTACAATCTCACCGGTTTCAATCTCTAGGTTAGGCACAGAATCAGCCCGAGCACCATCACTAAGAAGTAGGTTGCGATTGAGCTCGTAGGTATCAGTACCTTCGGCGACTGCGCGGATTAAAACATCACCGATCCAAACAGTATGTGCATCACGCCCGGCTAAAGCGCCTTTGAAGTTCACACGTGATTTTGCATGTGGAACTGCGTGATCAACATGCATTCGATGCTCAAAGAACTGGCCAGCCGTGGCAAAGTAGACGCCGAGAAGTTCGGCAGAGCCACCAGGTGCGATGAATTCAACTGTAGGAAGAATTCGTACGACATCTCCACCAACGGTAACTGTGATTGATTTGTAGCGGGCATCTTTGTCGATCACTGCGTGGTGACGTGCTGCATAGACGCTCTGCGAATCAAACTCTTGAAGGGTGATGAATGTAAGGGATGAACCGGGCGCTAAAGAAATCTCTAAATCCTCGGCTAAGACTGTTTCTCCTGTATTTTCAATAACAACTGTTGCAGTTGCATGGTTTCCCAAAGAGATACGAACCCTGGAGAGCTCGGCAGTATCTAAAGCACCTTTGCTGCGGCCAAGAAGGATTGGTTGGCTAACTTCAGTGTTAGCGGTAATTGATAAGTGAGCAACGTTGTTGGAAAAACCGCGCACTCGTTCGATGATGACATCATCACTTGTGGCAAGTGGCTCAAGGCTCTCTCTCACAAACGCCACACCTAGCGGCAACGCCTGTGTTGAAATTAAAGAGGCGCGATCGCCTATAACGGCCGCGCCATCATGTAGACCGCGCATGCGTTTAAGAGGCGTGAAACGCCATGCCTCTTCACGCCCAGTGGGTGTTAAGTAGTTAGTTGCAAGAAGTGACATTAACCAACTGCGCCTTCCATTTGAAGTTCAATGAGGCGGTTGAGTTCGAGTGCGTACTCCATCGGAAGTTCGCGCGCGATTGGTTCGATAAATCCGCGCACAATCATGGCCATCGCCTCATCCTCAGTTAAACCACGTGACATTAAATAAAAGAGCTGATCATCACTGATTTTGGAGACTGTGGCTTCGTGACCCATTGATACATCGTCTTCACGGATATCAACATATGGATAGGTATCTGAGCGAGAGATTGTGTCGACCAAAAGAGCATCACATTTGACTGTGCTCTTAGAGTGGTGTGCTCCCTCTTGCACTTGGACAAGGCCGCGGTACGAGGTACGGCCTCCGTTGCGCGCAACAGATTTAGAGATAACTGATGATGATGTGTACGGCGCAGCATGGACCATCTTTGCGCCAGAGTCTTGATGCTGACCTTCGCCTGCAAATGCAAGTGAGAGAGTCTCGCCCTTTGAATGAGGACCCATCAGAAATATCGCCGGATACTTCATGGTGACCTTGGATCCAATGTTGCCATCGACCCACTCCATTGTTGCCCCTTCAGCACAGGTTGCGCGCTTAGTGACTAAGTTGTAAACATTGTTAGACCAGTTCTGAATCGTTGTGTAGCGCACACGTGCACCCTTTTTAACGATGATCTCTACAACGGCTGAGTGCAATGAATCTGATTTATAGATTGGCGCAGTGCAGCCCTCTACGTAGTGAATATATGAATCTTCATCGGCAATAATCAATGTCCGCTCGAACTGACCCATGTTCTCAGTATTAATGCGGAAATATGCCTGTAAAGGAATATCTACGTGAACACCCTTTGGTACATAGATAAATGAACCGCCTGACCACACTGATGTATTCAGGGCGGCAAACTTATTATCTCCAACTGGAATAACCGTTGCGAAATACTCTTTGAAGAGCTCTGGATGCTCCTTCAGGGCTGTATCTGTATCTAAAAAGATTACGCCCTGCGCTGCTAGATCCTCACGGATTGAGTGATAGACAACTTCAGATTCGTACTGGGCTGCAACTCCAGAGACCAAACGCTGTTTTTCAGCCTCAGGAATACCAAGGCGATCATAAGTATTTTTGATCTCCTCTGGCAGGTCATCCCATGTAGCTGCCTGCTTTTCGGTAGAGCGCACAAAGTACTTGATCGTGTCGAAGAAAATTCCTGAAAGATCTGAACCCCAATTAGGCATGGGCTTCTTTTCAAAGAGTGCAAGACCTTTTAAACGAAGGTCGAGCATCCACTGAGGCTCCGACTTCTTCTCTGAGATGTCACGGACGACATCCTCGTTAATGCCTCGTCGAGCATTGGTGCCGACCTCGCTCTTATCTGACCAGCCGTATTCGTAGTTTCCGAGGCCGTCGAGTTCTGGATGTGCGATAGTCATGCACGTACCTTTCCTTTGGTGTTATTTGTTTGTGGTGTTGGAATAAAAGTTGTACAGACGCCATCGCCATGAGCGATAGTTGCTAGCCGTTGCACATGTGTACCAAGTAAACGTGAGAGTGCCTCTGTTTCGGCCTCGCATAGTTGGGGAAACTCTGTTGCAACGTGAGCGATGGGACAGTGATGCTGACAAAGCTCTTCGCCCATTGGACGAGGTTCGATGCTTGCGGCATATCCTTCCGCAGTTAAAAACTCAGCTAAAGCCTGTGATTTTTTAGAACTCTTAGAGAGAAGTGGCGCGGCTTTACGTTCAATTTCTTCGGCACGAGAGTCTGCAAAAGATTGTACGAGATGCTCCCCCAACTGCGCCGACATAAACTTCAAGGCAGAGACAGCTAAATCATCATAAGAGTGTTCAAATTTTTCACGTCCCTGATCTGACATAAGAAAAACTTTTGAGGGGCGTCCGCGACCACGTACGAGTGCTGGATGAGGTTGACGGGCCAGGAGTACGCCATCTGCAACGAGCAGGTCTAGGTGACGCCGGATTCCAGCTGGAGTTAACGATAATCGTGTGGCCAGAACGGCAACACTCGATGGGCCATTCTCAAGAATTGATCGCGCTATGAGGTCGCGGGTACGCCGGTCATCGCTTTTGGAGAGAGATGCCTCGGCTAATTTCACAACACTATTGTGTCGTAATTCGACACCATTAGCCACTCCAACGCCATGGCCAAGCTGGGCAATAGGGTAAGGCCATGAGTAGATCCGCAGATTTCGCCCGGCGGTCTCTCTCCCCAGCATCGGCATTTCTTCTTTTTTCGCAGTCGGCGATTGTGGTCACTGGTGGGGCCGTTCGCCTTACCAGTTCGGGTCTTGGCTGTCCCACCTGGCCCGAGTGCGTTCCCGGCTCATACACCCCAGTTCCAAACCAGGCAGAAGGTCAGCTTCACGCCTGGATCGAGTTCGGCAACCGTCTCCTAACTTTCATACTTGTACTGTCGGCCCTTATTACATTGATAGCGGTTTTAAGATCTGGGCGCCGGGATCTGCGCATACTTGCAGTCGGCCAGTTTTTAGGCATCTTTGCTCAGGGAGTTTTAGGTGGAGTAACAGTCTTAACTAACTTGAATCCCTTTGCAGTAGCTAGTCACTATTTATTATCAACTATTTTGATTGCAGCGTCAGTATCACTCTATACACGTCGCCATATTCCTTGCATAAAGAAGAGTTCACACCGACAGAGTGATCTCTTTTCCCGTTGGCATGTTGTTGGTGCATTCATAGTTGTGGTCCTAGGAACTATCTTGACTGGCGCAGGACCACATGCAGGCGATGTTGATGCACCAAGAATAGATTTACGTATTCAGACCGCTGCTCTCATGCATGGTTTAGCAGTGATTCTTCTATTATTGATTACAGTTGCGTTTTTTCGTGCAGATAAAACAGGTCACGAGACAAAAGAGCTGCTAGTTAAATTTTTTCTCATTTCAATTGCACAAGGTGGCATTGGATTTATTCAATATCTGCAGGGAGTACCTGAGCTTCTGGTTGCGCTCCATCTTGTAGGTGCTGTACTCGTATGGATTGGTGCTTGGAAGATTTGGTTATCGGTACAACGTCAGGGAATGGATGCAGCTAAATGAGTACGCCTACAGGTTGGAGCGAACTCGATGATCGAGCAGTTGCATATGCTCGCGCACTGGCAGCCGATGCCGTCCAAAACGTAGGTAATGGCCACCCAGGCACTGCAATGTCGCTGGCTCCAGTTGCATACCTTCTCTTCCAACACCACTTAGTCCATGATCCATCAGATCCGAGTTGGCTCGGTCGCGACAGATTTATCCTCTCGTGTGGGCACTCATCACTCACTTTGTATACCCAACTTTTCTATAGTGGCTATGGCTTAGAGATGGAGGATCTGAAAACATTTAGAACGTGGGGCTCATTAACTCCAGGACATCCTGAGTTCGGCCACACAGCTGGTGTCGAAATGACAACTGGTCCGCTTGGCCAGGGAGTTGCAACTGCAGTGGGAATGGCGATGGCGGCACGTTATGAAAGAGGACTTCTCGATCCCGATGCCGCTCCTGGTAGCTCCCTCTTTGATCACAGTATCTGGGTGATCTGTTCTGATGGCGACTTGCAAGAGGGTGTAAGTGCTGAAGCCTCCTCACTTGCTGGTACCCAAGAGCTCGGTAACTTGAATGTTATTTACGATGATAATCAAATCTCAATTGAGGGCGACACTCACAATGCCTTTACCGAAGATGTCTCTATGCGCTACCGCGCTTATGGCTGGCATGTCATAGATGTCGCTGCCGCAGCTGATGGCAATGTAGATATTGCAGCACTCGATGCCGCGATGGTAGCTGCAAAAAAAGAGGGTACTAAGCCAACGCTGATTCGTCTGAAGACAGTTATAGCATGGCCAGCACCAACTCTTCGTGGAACTGGTAAGTCGCATGGATCGGCCCTTGGTGAACAAGAGATCGCAGCGACAAAACTACAGTTAGATCTTAACCCTGACGAGCATTTTGCAATGCCGAGTGAAGTATTGGCTCATGTTCGTCAAGTAAAGGAGCGCGGGGCCAAGCGCAAGAGAGATTGGAATGGCTTGTTTAGTACATGGAGCTCTGCGAACATGAATGCAGCTGCTCTTTTGCATAGACTTCAAAAGCGAGAGTTGCCAGCTAATTGGGATTCACACCTTCCTGTTTTTGAATCTGGAAAAGATATTGCCACTCGCGCTGCATCAGGTGAAGTTATACAAGCGATTGCCGCGACACTTCCTGAACTCTGGGGAGGATCAGCGGATTTAGCGGGTTCAAATAACACCAGCATCGAAGGTGGTGGATCGTTTTTGCCACCTACGAGCGCGATAAAAAGCGCCAATCCTTATGGGCGAGTTATTCACTTCGGAATCCGTGAGCATGCAATGGGATCGATACTCAACGGAATCACACTTCATGGCCTCACGCGATCTTTTGGTGGCACCTTCGCTGTATTTAGTGATTACATGCGTCCAGCAGTTCGCTTAGCAGCCTTAATGAATATCCCTTCAACGTTTATCTGGACGCATGATTCAATCGGTGTGGGTGAGGATGGTCCAACTCATCAACCAATAGAACATTTTGCGGCACTTCGCGCGATTCCTGGTTTAGATATTGTCAGACCGGGAGATGCTAATGAGGTTGTTCATGCCTGGAGGCAGATAATTATCCGTAATCGCCCCGCTGGCATCTTGCTATCTCGCCAGAACCTGCCCGTCTTTGATCGAACCATCTGCACACCAGCTAGTGGAACGGCCAAAGGCGCTTACGTATTAAGGGATGCCCCGAATCCAGTAGCGATACTTATCGCAACGGGCTCTGAGGTATCTCTTGCACTGGATGTGCAGAGCGCTCTTTCTTCCGAAGGGGTCAACGTACGTGTCGTTAGCGCCCCGTGTCTTGAATGGTTTGCAGAACAAGATGCTGCCTATAAAGAATCGGTATTGCCTGCATCGATCCCATTAAAGATTAGTATCGAGGTAGGAATTGCTCAGGGTTGGCGTGAGCTCATTGGTGATGCTGGAATTGCAATCTCACTTGAGCATTACGGGGCCTCAGCCGATGCTAAACGGCTTTTCAAGGAGTTTGGTTTTAGTGTTGAAAGCATCGTCGCGCGAATTAAGGCCGCCCTGTAATGAGCGCTGCAGATGTAGGAGCAAACGGAACATCTATTTGGTTAGATGATCTCTCCCGTGCAAAAATCTCTGGGGCAGATCCCCACTCACTCCCCTCTCGTATTGCCCATGATTGCGTTGTAGGCGTCACTACTAATCCAAGTATTTTTGCTGCCGCGATATCTGGAGCAAATGAATATGCCAGCGATATCGCGGCGATGAAAGATTTAGATGTTGATGAGTGCGTAAAAAAGCTGACAACGGACGATGTACGCGCAGCCTGTGATCTATTTAAAGGCATCTACTCGTCGAGTAAAGGAATCGATGGACGTGTCAGCATCGAAGTTGATCCACGCTTAGCAGGTGATACTGAGGGCACAATCGCTGCAGGTAAAGAGTTATGGGCGATTATTGATCGCCCTAATCTCATGATCAAGGTCCCAGCAACTATCGAGGGTCTTCCTGCAATTACTGCACTTGTTGCGGCAGGAATTAGTGTCAATGTTACTTTGATTTTTTCGGTAAAGCGATATGGTGCTGTAATCGATGCCTATATGGCGGGAGTAGAAGCGGCAACAAATCCCTCTCATGTACATTCAGTTGCATCATTCTTTGTTAGTCGTATCGATTCAGCTGTAGATGCCCTGCTGAAAAAGGATTCGAGTGATGCCGCCCTAGCTCTTCTAGGAAAAGCCGCTATTGCTAATGCACATCTTGCTTATCAATTATTTGAAGAGAAATTTGCATCTCCTAGGTGGTTAACTCAAGTAGAGCGTGGTGCCAACAAGCAGCGACCTTTATGGGCATCGACTGGTGTTAAAGATCCTTCCTACGATGACACACGTTACGTTGTAGAGCTCATCGCTCCCCATACGGTTAATACAATGCCGCAGGCGACACTAGATGCCGTCATTGACCATGGAAAGGTACGCGGTAATAGTATTTCTGATCACTATGCCTCTGCCGTTGATGTCTTTAAATCTCTCACTCTTCTTGGTATCTCCTTAAATACGATAACGAGCGAGTTAGAGATTGATGGGGTGAAGAAGTTTGCCCAAGCGTGGGAAGAGCTACTTGCATCGGTGCAGGCAGCTCAGCAACGATGACACTACTAGCTGGTCATTCACTCTCTAAAATTGATCGAAATGACTCTCGCTATCAAGCCCTTATGGAGTTTCATTCTCGTTTAGCACGAAAAGATCCAACTATCTGGGGCGCTAACGCGCAATCTGAGGCAATTGTGCGCCTCAACTGGATAGATCTTCCCGAAACCTCGAGAGACTTAATGCCACAGCTAGATGCACTCTGTGCCAAACACCGTAATAAATTGCGAGTAATCCTGTGCGGAATGGGCGGTTCATCCCTTGGTCCAGAAGTAATTGCACAAACCTATAAGCGAGAGCTATTTGTTTTGGATTCAACCGACCCAAACTACATCGCACATGCTTTGTCAGCAGATTTAGCGACCACACTCGTTGTTGTGAGCTCAAAGTCGGGCTCTACTATTGAAACGGCCTCCCAACGCGCATTGTTTGAATCCGCTTTTCTTGAAGCTGGTCTGGTGCCTCAAGAGCACATTGTTATTGTGACAGATCCAGGCTCTCCACTAGATCTACATTCACGAGAAAATGGTTACACCGTAGTTAACGCCGATCCCAATGTTGGTGGACGATTTAGCGTTTTAAGCGCATTTGGATTAGTCCCCGCGGCTCTAATCGGGGTAGATGTCTCTGTCTTGCTCGATAATGCAAGTGAGACAAAATCTACCTTCCTATCAAATCCCAGCATCGTTGTAGATATGGCATATGCGCTTGCATACATCTGTGGCCAGTACATGTCGTATAGCGATGTCGGCTCAGGCATGCCGGGTTTAAGTGATTGGGTCGAACAGTTAGTCGCTGAGTCAACTGGAAAAAATCAAGTTGGTCGTTTACCGATAGTTCTTGAATCTCCCGATCATGACGCTCTATTTTCAATCGGATATAGCGGTGAAGCAGATTTAGTGATCTCAGCAGATCTAGCTTCCCAGTTCATCATTTGGGAGTGGGTAACGGCTTTAGTCTGCGCGGCCATGGCTATTGATCCATTCAATCAACCAAACGTTACCGAAGCTAAAGTGGCTACATCCTCCCTCCTCGAGAAGTGGGATGGCAAACTCCCCACTTTTATACCCGATGCCCAAAGTGGTGCCGTTGAAATATTTGGAAAGGGCAATGATCTAAATTCTGCACTCTCCCTTTTTATTGAATCGATTCCACACAATGGTTATGTGGCAGTGATGGCATACCTTGATCGCCGAGATGATGTAAAGATTATGCAGATACGATCACTGTTAGCCGAAAAATCGAAGCATCCCGTTACCTTTGGGTGGGCTCCACGTTTTTTACACTCAACGGGACAGTTTCATAAGGGTGGGCAACCCAATGGAGCCTTCTTACAAATTACAGGCGAGGTTGGGAGAGATTTCGCTATTCCTGGTCAAGTATTTGGATTCAAAACATTAATTGCAGCCCAAGCATTAGGTGATGGAGAGGCGCTGGCCTCAAGAAAATACCCACTCCTTCGATTGAATTTAATCAACCGTAGCGTGGGTATTGACGAACTACTGACCGCTCTAAAATCTCTTTAATCATCCCCACGCATTTTGCGAAGAGCCTCATCAAGTAATCGCTCACCCTCGGCATCGGTGCGGCGTTCTTTTACATAAGCAAGGTGCGTCTTGTACGGCTCATTCTTAATTGGGTTAGGTGGATTGTTGCGATCGCGTCCTGCTGGATAGCCACACTTTGGGCAGTCCCACTCAGCAGGAATAACTACCGTCTCTTCAACGGCAAATGAGGGACGGACTTCGTGTTTATTGGCACAGAAATAGGAGACATATGCACGAGCGATAGAGTCGCCGCGCTCAGCCTCACCCATTGGTCCGGCGCCGACTCGGCTTCCGCGAATTGCACTTGCCATATTTTACTCCTTAAAAAATATAGTGACGAAAAATTTATTTAAGAACAAGACTCAACGCAACAACCAAAGCAAACCAGAGGCCACCTACAACGATTGTGATGCGATCTAGATTTCGCTCTACTACCGATGAGCCACCATAGTTAGTTGAAACACCACCACCGAATAGATCGGATAATCCGCTGCCTTTGCCCTTGTGTAAAAGGACGAGGAGGATCATCACTACGCTGGTAATGATAAGCAGAATTGAGAGAGCTAGTTTCACAGTTCGTAAACTCCTTGTTTCGTAGAGGGTAAGGATACCTTCAAAATCGCTATTAGCTTTACTTAGCCTTGCGCGTAAAACTTAACAATCTTGGCAAACTCTTCAGGATCCAGGCTAGCCCCGCCTATTAAGGCGCCATCGACATCGGGCTTTGCCATAATCTCAGTCACATTTGATGCCTTTACTGAGCCGCCATAAAGGATTCTCATCGCCGCAGCAATCTCAGGTGAGCCGATATTTTCTATCTCTTCACGTATGGCTGCACAGACCTCTTGAGCGTCTTCAGGGGTAGCTACTTTCCCTGTTCCAATTGCCCACACTGGTTCATAAGCGATAGCAATCTTTTTTAATTCAGGTTTAGTTAATCCCTCTAATCCCCCGCGAATCTGACGGATGACGTGACTAACGTGCGCGCCGGATTCGCGCACTGAAAGCTCTTCTCCGACACAGAAGATAGGCACCATCTCATGAGCAAGGGCTGCCTTAATCTTTCGATTCACAAGGGCATCACTCTCACCATGAATCGAGCGGCGTTCAGAGTGTCCAACTACAACAAATGTACAACCAAGCTTGTGCAGCATTGCGCCAGAGATGTCGCCAGTGAAGGCACCGTTTGCTTCGGGTGAGAGATCTTGTGCACCAAAGGTTAAGCGCAGACGATCTCCATCGATAAGTGTTTGGATCGAACGGATGTCGGTGAAGGGAGGAATAATAGTGACATCGACTTCGTCATAATCCTTATCGTTGAGTGAGTAGACAAGTTTCTGTGCAACGGCGATCGCTTCAAGGTGATTAAGGTTCATCTTCCAGTTGCCAGCCATCAATGGTTTACGCATCGTTCTCCCCTTATATCCCTAAAGCCACTAGGCCAGGAAGTTCCTTGCCCTCTAAGTACTCAAGTGATGCACCACCACCGGTTGAAATATATCCGAACTCCGAATCAGCAAATCCAAGTGCTCTAACGGCCGCAGCCGAGTCTCCGCCACCAACAACTGAGATACCTGAAACCTTAGTCAATGCGGTTGCGACAACCTTAGTTCCGGCAGCGAAGTTAGCGAACTCAAAGACACCCATGGGTCCATTCCAGAATACGGTTGAGCACTTTTCGATCTGCTGTGCGAAGGCCGCCGATGAAGCCGGCCCAATATCTAGCCCCATCTGATTGGCAGGGATGGCCTCACTGGAAACTAGCGTGGGCTGTGCATCCGCACTAAACATCGGTGCAACGACAATATCAGTCGGTAGAACAAGTGTGACGCCTTTTTCGTGGGCAGTTTTTATCAAAGTTTTAACAACATCAATCATCTCTTTTTCGACTAGGGATGTACCGATCTCTTTGCCTTGTGCTGCAAGAAATGTAAAAACCATTCCCCCACCGATTGCCAACATATCAACCTTGCTTAATAGATTTTCGATAACACCAAGTTTGTCAGAGACCTTAGCGCCACCTAAAACTACACCGTAAGGACGAGTTGGATTCTGTGTGAGTTTTTTCAAAACCTCTACTTCAGCGGCAACTAATAAACCAGCACAGTGTGGGAGCAGCTTGGGTAGATCAAAGACGGAGGCGTGTTTGCGGTGGACTGCGCCGAATCCATCTCCTACATAAACATCGGCTAGTTGTGCTAGCTGAGCCGCCAATACTGCGCGCTCACTTTCGTCTTTGCTTGTTTCGGCCAGATTAAAGCGAATATTTTCAAGAAGTAAGATCTGACCACCCTTTAGTGAACGTGCAAGAGCAGTGAGTTCATCTCCGATGAGGTTACCAGCAAAAATAATCTCTTGGCCTAATAGTTCACCGAGGCGTTTGGCAACGGGTGCAAGTGAGAGCTCTGGTGATGCTTGACCCTTTGGCCGACCTAAGTGAGCGGCAATTACTAATGAAGCACCTTTGCTCTGAAGCAATTGAATAGTTGGAAGCGAGGCTTTGATTCGTCCATCATCTTTAATTGAGCCATCTTTCAATGGAACATTCAGATCACAGCGTAGGAAAACTTGCTTACCAGCTACATCAAAACCTGCAAGCGATGACATTAAAGCGTCTTGCCCACATAACTAATCAAATCAACGAGACGGTTTGAGTAGCCCCATTCGTTGTCATACCAACCAACGACCTTGACTTGATTGCCAATAACTTTAGTCAGACCTGAATCGAAGATACATGAGGATGGATCGGTAACGATATCCGATGAAACGATTGGATCCTCGGTGTATGTCAGGTAGCCCTTAAGTGGGCCAGCTGCAGCGGCTTTCATTGCCGCATTAATCTCTTCAGCAGTTGCCTCTTTAGCAAGCTCAACAGTTAAATCTGTAGCTGAGCCTGTAGGAATTGGAACACGCATTGCATAGCCATCGAGTTTGCCTTTTAGCTCTGGCAAGACGAGGGCGATCGCTTTGGCGGCACCCGTTGATGTTGGAATCATGTTCGTTGCCGCTGCCCGTGCACGACGTAAATCTTGATGTGGGAAATCTAGGATTACCTGATCATTTGTGTAGGCATGAATCGTTGTCATCAAACCTTTGACAATGCCCCAGTTATCGTTGAGGACCTTAGCCATTGGTGCTAGGCAGTTAGTAGTACATGAAGCATTTGAAATAATGTGGTGATTAGCGGGGTCATACTTTTCATGGTTAACACCCATCACGATTGTGATGTCCTCATCACTAGCTGGTGCTGAGATGATGACCTTCTTCGCACCCGATGCAATGTGCTTTCCGGCATCGGCAGCCTTAGTGAAGTGACCGGTTGATTCAATAACAACATCTGCCTTGATCGAAGCCCATGGGAGGTTTGCTGGATCACGCTCTGAAAAGACCTTTATCGTTTTTCCATCAACAGTGATTGAATCATCGGTGAAGGTAACCTCTAGACCAAGTCGTCCCAAGATGGAGTCGTACTTGAGTAGATGTGCCAATGTCTTATTGGGAGTGAGATCGTTGATTCCGACAATATTGATTGAGGGATTAGTGAGGCTGGCACGGAAGAAGTTGCGCCCGATACGGCCAAAGCCATTGATTCCGACATTAATCATGAGATACATCCTTGCTGCTTAAGGGGCTAGACATTAAAAAGCCCAGTCGTTGGACGTGAATTAAAACTGCCACAACATTGGGGTCTTAGATGTAATCCTATCAGTGCACTTACTGCCAACTCATCGGTAGTAACGCTAATTAACTCAGCAAATCTGGGGAAAGTCCGCTTTCGGTATCGGGAATTCCAAGTTCACTAGCGCGTTTGTCGGCCATTGCAAGTAATCGGCGGATTCGGCCGGCGATCGCATCCTTTGTCATCGCTGGCACAGCTAATGAGCCCAGCTCTTCAAGGGAGGCCTGGCCATGATTAATGCGCAGCTCCCCCGCCTCTTTCAAATGATCCGGAATCGTGGCTCCAAGAATCTCCATTGCTCGGGCAACTCGGGCAGATGCGGCAACTGCAGCACGCGCTGAACGGCGAAGATTTGCATCATCAAAGTTGGCTAGACGGTTTGCAGTTGCACGAACCTCACGGCGCATGCGTCGCTCCTCCCATGCAAGTACTGATTCATGCGCACCGAGTCGAGTAAGAAGAACGCCAATTGCATCTCCATCGCGAATTACAACGCGATCAACTCCTCGCACCTCGCGTGCCTTTGCAACAATCCCCATCCGACGCGCCGCTCCGACAAGGGCTAAAGCCGCTTCTGGTCCAGGACATGTAATTTCAAGTGAAGATGAACGACCAGGTTCAGTCAGTGAACCATGTGCGATAAATGCCCCACGCCACGCCGCTTCAGAATCACAGATGGCGGCAGAGACAACTTGGGGTGGTAGTCCACGTACGGGACGACCATGTGAATCTACAAGACCAGTTTGTCGGGCAAGTGAATCTCCAGCCTCAATCACACGAACCACGTAACGTGAACCTTTTCGCAAACCCCCAGATGAGAGAACTGCTAAGTCGGAGTCGTGTCCATAAATATCTGCAATATCTTTTCTTAGACGGCGAGCACTCTGTGACGTATCGAGTTCGACCTCAATTACGATCTTTCCCGCTGCGATGTGAAGGCCACCTGCAAAGCGCAAAAGTGATGAAACTTCGGCTTTGCGGCAACAAGGCTTTGTAATTGCGATGCGGCTGAGTTCGTCTTTTACTGATGCTGTCATTGCCATGGGCTTATCCAACCAAACTTTGGCGCATAATGTGGCCCAAATGCAGAGCTAATTGTGTGACATCGTGATGAATACTGCCAGGGGCTTTGCGAATATCGACGGCGACGATCTGTCCCCCTAGTTTACGGGCGATTGTCGCCAATGCCATCTCATCACGAATCACGGATCTATCGACAAGAAAGTAATCGATTATTACATCGGGGGCGTACTCATAGAAAAGCTCTAGGTGTTCTTCGGGAGAAGAACCAGCGAACTCTTCGCCGGCCGTATTTGAATGGGCATCCAAGTTAAGAATCAGAATCTTTTTCGCCTTACTCCTTGAGAGCGCATCTAACTGCATGGGTACTAAGAGATGCGGCATCACACTAGAAAACCAGGACCCAGGACCCATTGTGATCCAATCTGCAGTTCGGATCGCTGTTAAGGCCTCCATCCGTGCCTGTGGATTCTCTGGGATGACACGTAGAGATTCAATGCGTCCCTTTGCCGTGGCAACCTCTTTTTGTCCTCGTACAACGATTCGACCAGTAGAAGTATTAAACGTTGCTTCAATATCTAAGGGAACAGCAGCCATTGGCAGCACTCGTCCTACAACTTTTAATAGTGTTCCAACTCGATCAAGTCCTATTACTGGATCCTCATCATCACTCCACAGCGATGCCAATAATAAGTTACCCATTGCATGCCCATCGAGCGGTCCATCACTGACAAAACGATGTTGCATGATGTCGGCCCATGTTCGACCCCAATCATCATTGGCACATAGGGCTGCCAGCGCCATGCGTAAATCCCCGGGTGGAAAAATCGAAAACTCTTCTCTTAACCGACCACTTGAACCGCCATTATCAGCCACGGTCACAATTGCAGTGATCTCAGATGTAATCTCGCGAAGTGCAGACAATGTTGCAGCTAACCCATGACCACCACCTAAGGCAACAACTTTCTTCACTGTTATTCGCGTCCCACATCACGGTGCGTTGGATAGGCAGAGATTGAATGACCTATTGTGTTGAGTTGCTTTGCTATCTCTTGAGTGATTGCGACGGAGCGGTGCTTACCACCAGTGCAGCCAACTGAGATCGTCACATAACGTTTACCCTCATGCATATATCCTGGAACCATCGATGCTATGAGATCAACATAATTCTTCACAAAATCTTTTACACCAGTGTTTCCTAATACCTTTTCACTCACCTGGGGAGTAAGACCCGTCAGTGGTCGAAGCTCGGGTATCCAGTGTGGATTGGGTATGAATCTGCAGTCAAGCACTAGGTCAGAGTCAACGGGTATTCCAAATTTGTATCCAAAGGATAAGACGTTGATTCGAATCCCCTCTACTTTACCGCCACCAAAAATTTCGCCGATGCGCTTTTCAAGCTGATGAACATTGAGATTGCTCGTGTCAATTGTGATATCGCACTGCGATCTCACTTCATCTAACTTTTCCCGCTCTCGAGCAATTCCATCAACAATTCGATCTGTCCCTTGAAGTGGATGTGGCCTGCGTGTAGATTCAAAACGCTGCACCAATACTTGATCAGTTGCATCTAAAAAGAGTAAACGATGGGGCGAACCGCTCTTCTTTAGTTCTTCCAAAGCCTCCATAAGCTCGTCAAAAAAATGCCCACCCCGTACATCAACAACGACTGCAAACTCTTTACCCTCTGGGCCGCTACCTTTGCCGACTAACTGAGGTAGTAGCGACGGTGGGAGATTATCGACGACATGCCAGCCCAGATCCTCCAACGCATGCGCGGCCGTAGAACGTCCAGCCCCTGACATGCCAGAGAGAATCAGAATCTCACTTCTACTCATGGCTTAATCCTCTTACCCATGTCAAGCACCCTTTAATCACGGGTGATTTCTCCGGTTTGAACATCTACTTTCTGCATTCCAATGTGATCGAGATAGTTAGCTATTACTTCTGCGATTTTCGAGCCGATGCCGGGCGTGGCTGCAATCTCTTCTCGCCCAGCCTTTCTGATAGCAGCCACTGATCCAAAGCGCTCTAACAATGCGTTACGACGCACCTGTCCAAGTTGGGGAATCTCATCTAAGACCGACTCCAACATAATTTTTGAGCGCCTAGATCGGTGAAAAGTAATTGCAAATCTATGGGCTTCATCTCGAATCCGTTGCAGAAGATACAGCCCCTCACTTGAGCGAGGCAAAATAATTGGATCACTTGAACCGGGTCGCCAAACCTCTTCTAAACGTTTGGCTAGTCCGCACAGTGCAATATCGGTAATACCAAGTTCGCTGAGTGCCCTGGCAGCGGCATTGACCTGCGGTGCCCCACCATCGACGAGAATCAATTGTGGTGGATATGAGAATTTACTTAATTTGCCCCCAAGTTCGGCAACTTCAGCGGCATCTACAGTGCGATCATCGATTAACCTTTTAAGTCGGCGTGTTATTACTTGATGCATCGCTCGAGTATCATCAAAACCTTCATCGGTATTGATGATGAATCTACGATACTCACTCTTTTTTGCTAGACCATCTTCAAAGACCACCATGGAAGCAACTACCGATGTGCCTGAAATATTCGAGATATCGAAGCACTCAATTCGCAGCGGCGTACGCGATAGATCGAGAGCCTCCTCTATCTCAATAAGTGCCTTGCCACTTACCGCCGCATCCGTGGAACGTTTACTTAAATAGGAGATAAGTGAGTACTGGGCGTTGCGCTTAACGGTTTGTAAGATCTCCATTTTTTCACCGCGCTGTGGGACTTTCAGAGCCACAGGTGCTCCACGAAGTTCTGAGAGCCAGGCCTCGAGAGCGGGGGCATCGAGTGGGCGCTCGTTTATCAGAATGTGAGCAGGAATTTCGTTCGCGCCACTTTGACTATAGATTGAGTAAAAGAGAGCAGCCATTTCATCATCGCCTTCGAGGGATTTGCTTTGATCTACAATCCACGAACGTGAGCCTTTGATCGCCCCGCCTCGAACAATAAATATCGATCCAGCTGCATGCGCACCATCGTGATGTATGGCAACAATATCGGCCGTTAAAGTCTCGGGCAGGGCGGCATCAGTGGACTCTTGAGCACGCTCTATAGCAGTTATCGAATCTCGGATCTTTGATGCCCGTTCAAACTCCTCGCGCTCTGACGCTAATGCCATCTCAGCTTGAAGCGTTGGAACGATATCTGCATTTCCGTTGTCCATGAAGCTAACTAGTCGGTTAGCTAACTCTTTATGATCTTCTTGGCTAATCCAGTTCACACATGGAGCAGCGCATTTTCCAATATCTCCCAGTAGACACTGTCTTTTACTGCGTTGAGCTCGTTGAAAGTTTCCGGTAGAACATGATCGAATGGGAAAAATCTTTAGGATTACATCAAATGTATTTCGGAGCGCCCACGTATGTGTAAATGGTCCGAAGTAGGTGATTCCGGGTCGCTTTGTCTTTCGCGTAATAAAGATTCTCGGGTACTTATCGTTATTGGTAATCGCTAAATATGGATACGACTTGTCATCGCGAAACTGCACGTTGTACTGAGGTGCATACTGTTTAATCCAAGAAAACTCTAGCTGCAAAGCCTCAACTTCGGTGTTTACAATCGTCCAATCGACCCGAACTCCTTGATGCACCATCCGATAAGTCTTTTCAGGAAGATTGCCCTGAAAGTAATTACTCAATCGATTTTTTAAATTAACTGCCTTGCCTACATAGATTACGACATCATTTGCATCATAGAAGCGATAAACCCCAGGAAGTTGTGGGATGTCGCTAGGACGATACGATGCCGGATCTGCCATCTCTCTACTTCTTAACTGCTACTTTTCGATTTGTTGCCAGCATAGGTGCTAGATATTGGCCGGTGTAGCTGCCCTTAATTTTGGCAACATCTTCGGGAGTACCTTCAGCTACGACTAATCCCCCTCGGAAACCACCCTCTGGCCCCATATCGATTACCCAGTCAGAGCATTTGATAACATCCAAGTTGTGCTCGATAACCACAACAGTGTTTCCAGTATCAACTAAGCGGTTGAGGACAATAAGTAGTTTGCTTACATCTTCAAAGTGAAGACCAGTGGTTGGCTCATCTAAAACGTAGATCGTCCTTCCCGTCGAGCGGCGTTGCAACTCGGTTGCCAGTTTCACACGCTGTGCCTCACCCCCTGAAAGTGTTGGCGCCGATTGTCCTAAACGCACATATCCAAGACCTACATCATTAAGCGTCTTTAAAAACCTAGCAATAGTAGGAACCGATTCAAAGAATGCATAGGCCTCTTCTATCGGCATATTCAAAACATCGGCAATAGTTTTGTTCTTATAGTGAACCTCTAGCGTTTCACGGTTGTATCGTGCGCCATGACAAACTTCGCATGGAACATAAACATCTGGCAAGAAGTTCATCTCAATAGTGATTGTGCCGTCGCCTGAGCAGTTTTCACATCGTCCACCCTTAACGTTAAATGAGAAACGACCCTGCTGATAACCACGAATCTTGGCCTCAGTAGTCTCAGAAAATAGAGCGCGAACCTTGTCGAATAGACCTGTGTATGTAGCTGGATTTGATCGTGGTGTGCGCCCGATTGGTGATTGATCAACGTGAACGACTTTATCGAGAAGATCAACACCGATCACACTGCGGTGACGTCCTGGTACCAAGCGAGCACCATTTAGTTTGTTGGCAAGAGTGGTGTATAAAATATCATTGACAAGTGTTGACTTACCCGAACCACTGACACCCGTAACCGAGACAAAAACACCAAGTGGCACAACGACGTCAATATCTTGAAGATTATTTTCTTTAGCTCCTTTAATCAATAAGGATCTCTTGACATCGATTGGACGTCGCTGGATAGGAATCGCTATAGATTTGCGCCCTGATAAATATGCGCCTGTGATCGACTCTTTAGAGGCTATCAACTCTTCGTAGCTGCCAGATACAACCACGTGGCCACCGTGTTCACCGGCTCCAGGACCAATATCTACAATCCAATCAGCGGTGCGAATTGTCTCCTCATCATGTTCCACAACTATCAAAGTGTTTCCAAGATCGCGCAGATGTGTCAGTGTTTCAATTAAACGACGGTTATCGCGCTGATGCAGACCAATGCTGGGTTCATCAAGAACGTAAAGAACACCAACTAATCCGCTACCAATCTGCGTTGCCAAGCGAATTCGCTGTGCTTCTCCTCCGGAAAGTGTGGCTGCAGGACGGGCTAGTGATAAGTAATCCAGGCCAACGTCGAGAAGAAAACCTAAGCGAGCATGGACCTCTTTCATTACTCGTTCGGCGATCTGGGCTTCGCGCTTAGTTAATTTTATATTTTTAAGAAACTCAGCACACTCTGAAATCGATAGCTCAGTAATCTCAGAGATGTTCTTATTTCCAAGAGTCACAGCTAAAACCTCAGGCTTTAAACGCGCACCTGAACAGATATGGCAGGGAATCTGGCGCATATACGCCTCGTACTTATCGCGACTGTAATCACTATCAGTCTCACTATGACGGCGGTGAATAAAGGGCACTACGCCTTCAAAGCCAGTTGTGTAGTTTTTGGTCCCATAACGGCCTTTGTACTTCATTTTAATCTCATACTCATATCCATTAATTATGGCTTCCCGGGCTTTTACTGAGATTTTCTTCCAGGGAGTATCGAGTGAGAAAGGCATGTCTTTTGCAAGGGCTTCGAGCAAGCGAATGAAATAATCCGATGATTGGCCGCCAGACCATGGTGCGATAGCTCCATCATTGATTGAAATTGAATCATCGGGAATTATCAGATCTTCATCGACCTCTAACTTTGTACCTATGCCTGAGCATTCAGGGCAAGCACCAAAGGGTGAGTTAAACGAGAACGAACGTGGCTCTAACTCTTCAAAAGATAAGTTGCACTCATGGCACGCTAAATGCTCGCTAAAAGTGCGCTCTTTATCCCCTGCTTTTGAATCCACAAAATCTAATATGACGATTCCAGAAGCTAGACGTAACGCTGTTTCGATGGAATCGGTTAGTCGGGTCTTGCTTTCAACCTTTGCAGTTAAGCGGTCGACCACAACTTCAATAGTGTGCTTCTCCTGCTTCTTCAACTTCGGTACATCCGTCAACGCAACAACAGTGCCATCCACACGGGCACGCGAATAGCCTTGAGTAATGAGCTCGGCAAATAGATCGACGAACTCACCTTTGCGCGCACGCACCACTGGTGCTAACACGGCAAACTTTGTTGTCGCCGGCATAGTTAATATCTGATCAACAATCTGCTGCGGTGACTGACGCGATACTGCCTTTCCACACGTAGGACAGTGTGGGCGGCCAGCTCGTGCGAAAAGTAGACGAAGATAGTCATAGACCTCAGTTATTGTGCCTACAGTTGATCGGGGATTTCGATTGGTGGATTTTTGATCGATGGAGACTGCCGGTGATAGGCCTTCAATAAAATCGACATCAGGCTTATCCATCTGCCCTAAGAACTGGCGGGCGTAAGCAGAGAGAGATTCAACGTAGCGGCGCTGACCTTCGGCAAAGATAGTATCGAATGCGAGTGAAGATTTACCAGAGCCAGATAGACCTGTAAAAACGATGAGAGCGTTACGGGGTAGTTCAATAGATACGTCTTTGAGGTTATGCTCGCGTGCACCGCGCACAACTAACTTATCGATACTCACTAAACCCCTGCCTCTTCCATAGAGCGAAGCTCGCGCTTCAAAATTTTAATCTCATCGCGCAGACGCGCAGCTACCTCGAACTGCAGTTCGGCGGCGGCATTTTTCATCTGATCAGTGAGGGAGCCTATCAACGCCATTAAATCCTGTCTTGGTAAAGTAGTGAGAGCCCTTGAATAGAGGCCTGCCGATGTCGCACTCTTTTGATTTGCCTTCTTACTCGTTGCCAATAACTCTTCAGTATCCTCGGATTCGCGATTAATCAAATCCGTGATATCCGCAATTTTTTTGCGCAGAGGCTGAGGATCGACGCCACGTTCGAGGTTATAAGCGACTTGTTTTGCGCGACGACGATTAGTTTCATCGATGGCCTTAGCCATTGAATCGGTAATATTGTCAGCATACATATGGACTTCA
>Ga0209596_1000591_pt1 | contig 33500 bp, 32 predicted proteins | sample M_130807_MF_Meta_FD_187314 | JGI IMG/M metagenome (GOLD analysis project Ga0209596, IMG submission 187314) | Freshwater microbial communities from Lake Montjoie, Canada to study carbon cycling - M_130807_MF_MetaG (SPAdes) (version 2) | ecosystem: Environmental > Aquatic > Freshwater > Lake... | reverse complement strand
TCGGTATTGTCACGCTCGCCCTCGCTTATTGGTCGTATGCAACTGGTTTGCGCCACCTCGAACCCAGTCAGACAACGCTGATCACTCTCGTGGAACCAGTTGTCGCAACCGTTCTCGGAGTGGTGGTTTTGAGCGAACGACCATCGACCGTTGCATGGCTAGGGGTACTGATTGTGATTGCTTCGTTGCTCGCAGAATCACGCGCGCCAAGCAAAAATATGCGACACTAAGCCAGTGCCCCGCGCGCTACTCAGTGTGTTCGACAAAACTGGTGTCGTGGATTTTGCGCGCGCATTACACGACCTAGGTTGGGAGTTGTTGTCGAGCGGTGGCGTCACATATTCGGGTGATCTCGTTAAAGCATTTTCTGCTGGTGCCACCGTTGTCATGCTCGGTAGTTTGCTCGCTGGCACCGATGAAGCACCGGGTGAAGTCGAGTTGTTTGAGGGTCGTCGCTACAAGAGTTACCGCGGCATGTGTTCGCTTGGTGCGATGCAAGGTCTTGGTGCCGACCGTTACGGTTCTGCTCAAGGCGATGGAGCAAAGCGCAACAAGCTCGTTCCAGAGGGCATCGAGGGTCGTGTTGCATATGCCGGCTCACTTGCCGACGTGATCTATCAACTCGTTGGTGGCCTGCGATCAGGCATGGGTTATGCGGGTGCTGCCACTCTGCCCGAGCTGCATCAGCGTGCACGCTTCATGCGAGTCACCACTGCTGGTCGAGAAGAGAGCCACCCACACGATGTGACTATCACTCACGAGGCTCCCAACTACCACAGCAGTTAAACCAATACGCTGAGGCGCGTGATATTGCATTTGACCAATTCGGCAAACTGGATTGAGGCTTGACAACAAGGCTTTGTTGCAGTGCCCTCAGCCGCCACAGTCTGCATCATGAAGTTAACTTCTTAACCTAGGTCTGCAACTCAAATCCAGTTGCATCAGCAACATGTAGTGTGTCGCAATACTCTCTCAGTTCAGTCATTTTGCCTTCAGCTACTTCGGCAATCAGTAAATACCGATTTTGATAAATAGAGCCGTTTAACAAACTTGCATATCCGATTGCCTCACATGCAACTCGATTGCCTGCGCTGATAAATCGAATTGGACTTACCTCAATCGATTGTCCACCGTAACTCTTCCCTAACCTCTCGCGGATGTACTGAATCTTTTCAGTCATTGGCACCAGTCCATGAAATGGAGTTGCATCGAGTGCAGTTTGCAAAACTTGGAAGCGACCCCTATCCCTTTTCAGTCCACTGTCCGTCCACCACGTCGCGTCAATTGAGAAACATTGCGCAAATCCATCGATGTCGCCTGCCGAAAAACTTTCCCATGCATTTGCCATCAATGTCTCCTTTCCATTCTTTGGCGTTGGACAAGCGACTTGATCCTTAGGAATCACTTTTGATTTGCCTTCGCGGAGGTCCCCGAAAACGTCCTGGGCATGAAGTGTGTCTAGGTACTCTCGAATCTCACATATCAACCCACCTTGAACATCGAAGAGAAATGCATAACGATTGTTATACAACTTCCCATTCTTTGCGTAGCCATATCCTTCAGCTTCAACTACAGCCAGCGATCCAGTTTCAATCGTCCGTGGATCGATGCTTAGTGAAACACCATCAGGAAACATTTCAGATACAAGTGAGCGAAACAAGTCGAGTTTGTCGTTGATGAACATAGTCCCATGAAGCGGCCATCCACGTGTCATGCCACGCTCTGGCATCGCCGCCCCTGCCAGTCGATCTCGTCCAGTGTCCACCCACCAAGTAGCTTCTGCGGCACAGAGTGATTTCAGAAGTTTGATCCGCGAGGGAACTACAGGGTCGTGTAAAGCCCGCAAAAATCGAATTCCGACGGAAGTCGGAGAATCAACCACTGATCAAGCAAACATGTTTGGATCGTGACGCAACTCGGCACGAATGGCGGCTTCAAAAGTAGGAAATATATCGATATTTTTCACGACGAATTCATGGAGTGATTCAACGACGGAGTCATCAATAGGTTTGCTACCACCAAGTGCCTCCACTTGCCATGCGCGACGTGCACGCCATTCGATAGTTGAAGCCCACATGTATGCAAGCGAAACCGACTCAGCCGCAACAAAAACTCCGTGGTGAGCAAGTAGAGCGGTATGGCTTGATCCCATCGCTCGCACTGCCGAGCGAGCTTGCTCCATTGCATCCACTGATCCTCCGTAAGCGTCGTAAATAACGACGTTATTCCCCGCAAGCGCAGAGGTTTGGTCATAAATTGGAGGAATTCTTAGGGCGCTTGCCCACGCAGTCGCCCATTGGGGATGACCATGTAGAGCAACATGTAAGTCATGTCGCGCTTTATGAAGCTCAATGTGCAGCGTAATTGCAGGAGTTATTGAGAGATTTCCCGACAATTGGTTTCCGTGATCATCCATTTCAAGAATGTCGCTACTGCGCAACTCATCCCATGTCAGCTCAAACGGATTTACGAGGAATGTGTTGTTCGGTTGACGAATAGTGATATGCCCCGTGGCATGGTCGTTGTAACCCTCACGATGCAGTGTCCGAGCCAATGCAACGAGTTGATCACGCTGAGACATGGACGACGTTAATTCGCCTACTTTGTGGCCCCGTTCGAGTAATGCCATTACTTGCGACCGTTCAATGACGAAACTGGAATTGAATAGAGTTCAGAAGCATTTCCATACGTGACTGCGTCCACAACCCGTTTGTCGAGCCTAGCGAGTTGTCGATCACAACGTCCTTGAACATCGGGCCAGATGCTGTCTGGGTGCGGATAATCGACTTCTAGTAAAACCCGATTCGCCCCAATCTTGTCAATAACACCAAAAGCGATTGGATCCCAAAACGTGGAGAACCAAAAATTGCGTCTGAAGACATCGACTGGAGCCATTTCCAAATCAGTCCAACTGAATTTTAGTAATTCATACTCTCGATACATCTGGATGTGCTCGAGACGATCTATCAGCATCGGAAGGAAACCGATCCCGCTCTCTGAGTACACAATCTTGAGCTTTGGAAAACGAACAGGAATTTGGGCATACAACCAATCGATAGATGCCAACATCGAATTCGCTCCAAATAATGCGAGCGATGCTTCCTCAGGTGAATCTTTCGATGGCTTGGAAATTTGAGAGGATGATCCCACGTGCAGATTGATTACTGTTCCAGTTTCTTCACATGCTCGAAAAAATGGATCCCAATAATTGGAATAGAGGGATGGCATCCCAATTTTTTCCGGATTTTCGGAAAACGACACACACTTCACGCCCCGAGCAGCATTTCTTTCCACTTCTTGGGCAGCCACTTTCATATCGTGATACCACGGCACTTGAAAAGAGATGAGCCTGGATGGGTTCTCAGCTGACCACTCTTCAACCACCCAATCGTTGTAGGCCCTTAAACAGGCAAGACCTAACTCGCGATCTTTCATGCGCATGAACTTCTGACCGGCAAAGCCCCAAATTCCAGATGGGAAGCAGACTGACGCGACGATTCCTGCTAAGTCCATGTCACGAAGACGTTCCTTTGGATCCCAGACTCCTCGCCGAAGTTCGTTGTACTGCAATGGCTCGGTGCTCCATTCGTTCATGGGTCGACCGCTAGCGCCGTTCCAATCGCCCATCCCCTCTTCCATACCTTCTATATTCCAAAAATCTCCGCGCGGATTTCCGCGAACAATTCTTGGTGCGCGATCTGCAAATTGTTTAGGTAGGCGTCCTTCAAAAAGAGTCGGCGGCTCCAAAACATGATCGTCAACAGAAATCACGTTGTATTTGATTTCGGACTGTTCTGGATCAGGTAAGAGCGTTCGCACTCGATCACGAACTTCTCCCCGAACCTGAAGGTTCTCGAATACTGCAACGTCTTCGCGTCCGACCTCGACTGCCACTTCGTGCCCCCCATTTCATCGAATGAAGCGATTCGCTTCAAACCCCCAAGCAGACCATACCACCTAGTCGGTATGTCTAAATTAATCCAAAATCCGCCAATACCTTTTTGGATACCTCTGATTTAACAATCTTGTTGGTTGAGTTTTTTGGAAGTGACTCATAAACAAAGATTCGTTCTGGAATCTTGTATGAAGCCAATTTCAACCTACAGAGTCTTTGAATTTCCTCAGATGTGGCTGACTCTCCTTTTCGAAACGAAACCGCGGCAGCAACTATTTCGCCCCAATGCTCATCAGGGATACCAACAACTGAAACCTCAAACACCGCAGGGTGTTCGGAAATTACTGACTCAATCTCGACGGGATACACATTCTCCCCACCTCGAATAATCATGTCGGATTTTCTAGTAGCTAGGTAGAGATAGCCTTCCGGATCTTTATAAGCCATATCACCTGCGCGAAACCATCCGTCAATAATTGAGCGAGCAGTCAATTCGGGCTGACCCAAATATCCGCTCATGATCGTTTCAGAGCGCGTCACAATTTCGCCGATCTCGCCCTCGTTAACATCTCGCATCTCGTCATCACACAACCTGAGGTCAACGCCCATGATTGGCTTACCAATCGACGAGAACAGGTGTGTTGAGCCATTGGCAGCAGCCCTGTGGTCCTCTGGGTACAACATAGTTTGTATTCCAGCCTCCGTCCCAGCTCCTAAACCGTTGTACAAATCACAGTCGAATACGCTCATCATCTTCATCAGTAATGTCGGCGACATTGCGGACCCGCCGTACAAGATCGACTCCAGTGAGTCGTAATTATCTCGATCAGCACCAGGTATTTCGAGAATTTCACTGATCATGGTTGGTATCAATGTGCACGATGTAATCCGCCCCACACTCAGCCATTTTTGTACTGCGACCGCATCAAATTGAGCAAGGATAAGAGATGCCCTGCCGGCCAACAACGCATGAAGTACTGAGCAAATCCCTGAAACATGGAATAGCGAAGCTCCGCTGTACTGAAGTCCACCGGGCTGAATTCGAATTTCTCGATTGAAGGAATACACAATATTGCGCATCATTCGCTCAGATTGCAGCACTCCCTTTGGGACACTTGTAGTTCCACTTGTAAACATGATTGAGAGAATGTCTTCTGCATAGGACTTCGCCGCATACTCGACTTCCAAGCGTGCCTCATTTATAAGAGACTCGAATTCCGAATCGACAGACACAGAATCGATGCAGCAGGTGAAAGTTAAGGCATGAATTTCGCTCTTGATTCTGTCCACGATTACTGAATATCTCTTGTTGTAAAACAAACCAGATATCGGACTTCTACTCAAGATATTCAGGATCTCGTCTTCACGCAGACGAAAATTCAGGTCACAATAAGTCAACCCAGCTTTTGCACAAGCCAGAATCACTTCAATGTGCTCAATTGAATCAACGGCCAGAATTGCAACCCGATCACCCACTCGAAGCCCAGCGGAATTGAATGCATGCGCAAGTTTGGTTACACGTTGATTGGTCTCATAAAACGATTGAGTCCGAATATGATTCACATCAGCAAGATCACCTACCGGACTAATAAAGCAAGGCGCAATTGGCCATTTACGTGCAGCAGCAGAAATCCAATCCCCGACTGCAAGCTGAGGAAATTGAATCGTCATAACATTTCACCGAGATCTTCTGGGCAATTTATAGGAGGACCCACTTCTATATTTCCTTCAAATGATTCACAGCCACCAAATAGCAGTTGAATACCCTCTCTGGTTTCACCCTCATTGAAGCGAATAATCAACGGACTATTATCCCAGTACACATCGACGAAATCATCTTTCTTCCTCAAGCGTCCTCCAAGAATTCTCCAAACATCTAGAGCAGAGTCCAAATCTTTGACTGAACTTTGCATTCCATAGAAATTTGCTGCATTTATTCTTGGCGGGACAGGTTCGTGACCATGTCGCTTTGCCCAACCTTCGTCATCCACATCTTTCCAAGAAAGCTGCACGAGAACCCCCCCTGTGCTGGCTGGGAGAATAAAAGCCTCTTGGTATCGCTCGTCCGACAACGACTTACCAACAGTTGGAATTCCCAAAATCTCCAATGATTCAACAGCTTCAGCAACTGATTGAACTAAAAGAGTTACGTGATGAACTGACGATCCAAATTCATTCAGAAACTTCTCTAACCGACTTCCTTGAGGATGAGAATGGTCCGGCCCGATTATCTCCAATTTGGCTCCATTGGCGTATCTGACTTGGTCAATTGTCGATCCACTTCGCCGACCTGAGGCGACTAGTCCACCCCCAAGATCGCCGACAAATCGACTAAGAGCTAGTTCGCTCTTTGGCACAGCAATCGCCACATGATCAATTGTCGTACTAATTGATCCCGACATACACATTGTCATGAGAAACAAAACTGGAGAGTGGTCATCGACTTACAGCCGATGACCACTCCCTAGTTTCTCAATTACCTTACTTCCAGAAAACTTTGGACCAGTCAACAACGGTTGCCGGAGGAGCAATAAATCCACCGATTCCAGTTGACATTCCCCAGTTTTCAATCACATTGAACAATGGCAGCATGCAATACTGCTCGTTAATGGAAATCTTTTCCATCTGAGCATAAATTGCGTCTGCTGCAAGTGGTGTTGCTGCAGCTAGAGCCTGTGCAGCCAAATCGGCCATTCCAGGAGCCAAGCAGTTCTTTGTGATGGATGTTGGGGTTATGAAGCCCTGTGCATACACGTTTGGATGTGGGAATACAGGAACAATTGCGTACATGACGATTCCTTCAAGTTTTTGAAGAACCATTGCTGTCGTCATTGCACTGTATTCATGTTGTACCAAGTTCACTGTGAATCCAGCTGTCCGAAGCTGCCCAGCGATTGCCTGAGCCATTGCATCCTCGTAAGGCGACCTAGCAGGAGAGTAGTTAAACGTGATAGATGGGTTCTTGTACTTTGCGACCAATGCCTGCGCAGCTGTCATATCTTGCTTAGCACATGATGCTTTGCCTGGTTTTGACAACAATGTTGTGAGCAAGCTGCAGTTAGCTGAGCCACCCTTATCTAACATCACTGTTTTAGTCAAAGTGTCAATATTTATTGCAAGCGTTGCAGCCTTGCGAAGATCCAAATCTTTCAATTCTGTCTTCTGACCTTCAAAGAACAACGCCAACTGCTTACGATCAGGTCGCAATACGACAGTTGTCTTCTTGTTGGTTAGTTCGTCAATTCGAGGAATTGGCAATCCGAGTGCCACATCAGCACCACCTGTAAGTAGAAGACCAGCGCGAAGGTTTGAGTCAGTTGCAAAAACGAACTTCAAATTCTTGATCTTTGCTTTTTCACCCCAGTACTTATCGTTGCGAACAAGATTCAACTCAACTCCACGAGACCAATTGGTGAACTTAAATGGCCCAGTCCCGATTGGATTCAATCCGAACCCATCATGCCCTACTTGGGCGTAATAGACAGGAGGAAGTGCTCTGATCGAACTCAGTACAAATGGAATCGAAGAATCGGCCGCACTAAAAACAACATCCAATACTGTTGGAGAAACAACACTGGTGGACGTCAACTTGGTGAGATATGACCTCATCGGAGCACCGACCGTATCGCGGTAAGTAGTCAAGGTGAATGCAAGAGCTGTCGCGTCCCAAGGCTCACCATTGGTAAATTTAATTTTTGGACGAAGATTGAGCCGCCATGTACCTGGAACAGTTTGATTCCAACCCACGACAAGATTGTTCTTCGTAATATTAAAGTTGGCGTCCAAACCCACTACTGCTTCGGTAACATTTTGCCAGAAGTTGCCAAAACTATTGGCCTGCTTAACTGGATTCATGCTCACAGGTTCAAGTGGCGCAACGACCACTAATGAATTCTTAGACTTATTACTAGGACGTTGTGTGGCAGATGCCACTGACGAACTAGCCACAATCCCCATTGCCACAATGGCGCAAGTGACTATCCGATAAAACTTCTTTGAATTATCTAACCCTTTATGCATTTGCATAACCCCCAGTTTGTAATGGATATAAAGACATACCGACCCGTCGGTATGAATAAAGAGTAGCACCTCTGGAACAGGCACATCACCATTTTTCCCATCGGACTATTTCAGTTAATGGACCGCGAGCCCCACGAATGAAATCTGTGCCTTGTGTGTAGGCAAACGGAATCATCGCCACCACGTGGCATCCCTCTGGGAGGTTGAGTACCCTTGCCGCCGCAGCCGCTTTATGCGCGATAGCAGTCGCTAATACAGACCCTAAACCACGTGATCGAAGTGCAAGCTGAAACGACCAAATGAACGGAAATATTGATCCGTAATAGCCGGAAGCACTTCCCCCCATCGGTTTCCTAGGCGTAGGAGCCGAGCTACAGGCGAACAGAATCCCTGGAACCTCTTCCAGATTGTCTACTAGGTATTTCACTCCTTCCAAGATTTTGATCTGTCGCTGCTTGTCTTCTTCTGTTTCTCGCATACTCGGAGAGAGCCTTGCAACTGTCGCTGCTTCACCTGCGGCCAGCGGATTAGAAACAGTTTCTTCCCATACTTGTCGGTAGAGATCCGCAATCTTCGATTTCACTTCCAATTCAGTTACAACGACAAATCGCCAATCTTCTTTGTTGGAACCCACCGATGCTTGCTGTGCCATGAGCAAACACTCTTCTATTACCTCTCGTTCAACTTTTCGCTCAAAGTCAAGTCTTCTCCTCACCGCACGTGTCGTATTGAGAACATCATCTACATCCGCAATTAATTTCATAATGCTCCAAACTCAATTATCTCGGCTCAATGGGCTATTCCAAGAGTTTAAAAATGCGACTGATTCAATTGATTTTCGTTCAGCAACCTTGAACTCCGTTCCAATTGTGTGACCAATCGGTAGAAGTGCGACCTGGGTTGCATGATCGGGTATGCCGAGAATCTCTGCAACTTCTTTTTCGGAATATAGGTGCAACGTCGTGATCACTGAACCCAACCCTCGAGAGCGAAGCGCAAGTTGAAATGACCAAATTGCTGGGTACACCGATCCGTAGAGCGCTGAAAGACTCCCCGCTCCTCCAAATTGCGGATTTGGGCGAGTTGCGCATACAAGCAACATGTATTGACTTCGTCCGATGTTGTCTGCAAGGAAAGATGCTCCATCAAGCATGCGAGTCGTCCGGTTGTCTAATCCAGCCGAAGAAACACCGCCAAGGCGACCTTGAATCTCTGAGTGTTCAGAGCCCTTGCTCTCAAGGGGCTCCTTCACATGCTTAATAAAACTCCCCCTATAAATTTCAGCAATCTTGGATTTTATTTCAAGATCTGTTACAAAAATCCAACGCCAATCTTCTGCGTGGCCGCCTGTTGGAGCCTGAAGTGCAATTTCCATGCACTCTTTAATCACTTCGATCTCTATTTGACGATCAAAATCGAGACGCTTCCGCACAGACCGTGTTGTCGTCATTACATGATTAAAGTCATTTGAGTAAATACTCATATAGACCTTTGAGCTGATTCCCAAAACGGGTCTCGAACTTTCTTCCGATACAACTTGCCGTTTGGATCGCGCGGTAAGTCACTTCGAAATTCGATCGTACGAGGGCACTTAATTTTTGACAGTTGGTTGGAGCAAAGGTTCTCTATTTCTTCTCGAAGTTTGCTTTTCACTTTTTCCGATGCATCCTCATCCGAGGCCCGTAAAACTATTGCCGCAAATACCTCTTCCCCATACTCTTCATTTGGTATGCCCACCACACACACATCGGCAACTGAACCGTGTCCGAGGATGACATTCTCCACTTCGGCTGGGTAGATATTGACACCCCCAACGATTATGACTTCACTGGTACGACCAGCCAGATACAGAAATCCATCATCATCGACCCATCCAATATCGCCCACCGTCATTAAGTCTCGTACTCGAGACTTGAGTGTCTTTTCAGGATCATGCAAATACTCGATTTGATCGTCTCCTTGGCGCATAAAAATTCGACCAACAGTACCCGCGGGCACCTCAGCATCCATTTCATCCAGAACCCGCAACTTTGTAACAGGTCCGGGTTTGCCAACTGTTCCCGGATGGCTTAACCAATCGGTCGAAGTAACAAACGTCCCTCCCACTTCGGTGGACCCGTAATATTCGAAAATGATTGGTCCCCACCACTCAATCATCTGTCGCTTAATTTCGGGAGAACAGGGCGCCGCGCCGTGAACCACCCATTCGAGTGACGAAATATCCCTTGAGTTTCTCGCTTCTCCCTCAAGTTTTAGTAGTCGAACAAATTGGGTTGGCACAACGACAGTCATATTGACCTTGTACTGCTCGATAAGTTCCAACATCAGCTCAGGAGTCCAACGGTCCATCAACACGATTGAAACACCAAAGTGGATTGCCAGCGTTGTGAGGTTAAGTCCAGCAGTGTGATAAATAGGCGTAGTGGTAAGCATTGTTCCTGGCTTGGAAGGATCTATCCCATACATCTCCAATACCCAGCGCAATGATGCTGCAGCAGTATCCGCATCAATATTCATGATTTTTCGTCGAACGCCTTTAGGTCGACCAGTGGTTCCAGATGTGTATTGAAGTATTTGTCCACCGATTCTGTCAGTGGGCAATGAAGTCGGCTCTCCAGCAATCGCCTCTCTCAATGATTCAAAACCATCAGCAACTCCAAGAACAATTCTGCGATCTGCAGGAATGTTTACTGCATCGGAGACCTGGCGAACAACTGCTGCAAAATCTTGATCACAGATAACTAGTGACGTTTCTGAATCTTGAAAGATGTATTCAATTTCCGGGCCGACCGAATGATAGTTGATCGGTGTGTAGTACAAGCCGCTCTGCATCGCAGCTAGGTGAACCACGATTGTGTCAACACGATTTCTTGCGATAACCGCAATTGTGTCTCCAACCTTCATTCCCTTGCGTCGAAAAAGATGAGAAACTTGATTGATTCGGTCATACATCTCACCGAATGTCAGCCTCTCGCCCGTCGCGTCAATGATGCCGAGCCGATCACGTCGACTAGGCGCAACCACCCAGAAACCAACTGGACTTACATCCTTCTTGACATCATCCATATTCGCATACCCCCTATTTGCCTACTCGGAACTGGTCTGTTGCATTTTCCTAAAACTTGATATTTCTTCATCCGATGGAAGGCATACAACCTCAATCATGTTTCCATCCGGGTCCTCGGTAACAAAAGCCATGATTCTTCCATAACCGTCCAAGACGCTCACAACTGGATCGCTCCACAAAACAGCTCCAGCATGAACTAGTTGCTTTTGAATCATTTCAAAATCCGATCTGCCAACCGAAAATGACAAAACACAGAGGCCAGGACTTCCTGGGCGACATGGCTCAAGTGAGGAATTCCCACTAGTCCTCCATTCGACAAGTTCGACTTGACCGATCCGATCAGGTCCTTGCAAAAAGACCGTGCGCGCACTCGAATTCTCTGGCAAACGAAGCAGGCGCTCAAATGCTTCTCCTTGAACAACGGTGTCCAACGTCTTACGAAGGCCAAGGCCATCTACATAAAATGACAATGACTTATCTATGTCAGTGACGCCAACAGTAATGTGATGAAGCGACCCCACACACACTTTTTTGTTGCCTATTTCGCTCATACTTTTGCCTCCGACAAAAGCGGGCGAACTTCTGCAGCTACTAAACGTACGCTTTCTCGTGCTAAAGCCATCGGCATGCCAATCCAAAAAGGCCTAAAAATGATTTGATTGAAGCCAAGCAGAGATAACTCCATAACTCGGCGAGCAATAGTTTCCGGAGATCCGACTAGGAAGACTTTTTCCCATAAATAATCAAAACGCGACTTTTGCCAAGAAAGCTGCTTGTAATCAGAGTAAGTAAAATATTCATCCTTGACATACGGCAGAGACTGCTCGCGCGCCAATTCGTCAGTTGCGGCACAATACAGTTCGACGATCACTGGACGATCAACCGTCGACTCTTCTCGTCCGGATATAGCTAGTGCTCCGTTGTAGCGTTCAAGAGCCTCCTCAAACCACCCTTCAGTTGGAGGATTTCCTGGAGCCAACCAGGCATCACCAATTTTTCCTGCGCGTTCAATCGCCGAAAAAGCACCAGCACCGATCCAAATAGGTGGTCCACCTTTTTGCAGAGGTGGAATACTAATTTTCTGACCATCCAGTTGAAAGTACTTTCCCTTATGGAACACGGGCTCACCCGTCCACAACTTTCTAATTACTTCAACTGATTCTGCAAGTCTCGAACCTCGCTCTTTCTTGTTTAATGAAAAAGCATCAAATTCAGAATCGCGATACCCGGCTCCAACACCAAGAATGATTTTCCCATCAGAAAGATGATCCAGGGTTGAATATTCTTCCGCTACATGGACTGGGTGCATAAATGGTAACAACAAAATTGCTGTACCAACCCTCATGTCGCCACTATGGGCAAGCAATGAGGCTGTCATAGAAATGACTTGAGGGGTTTGCAAATTTGCAACATAGTGATGTATCGCAAACACAGAGTCATAATTTAATTCAGCTGCGTATTCGACTAGTGAAAACAATTCGCGTAGGTTTGACTTCAGATCAACACCTTGTGGGTATTGATGTGATGCCAAGATTCCGAATTTGATTTGCGGTGTCATTAACCCTCTCGTGTTTCACCAAGTCTGAAAAATGGGGCCACCTTCATATCTCGGTCGTGAAGCGTCTGACTCAATCCCTTGGTCATGCGTTCACGGACAAAATTGAACTCGCCCTCTTCCAACTTGAGATTTGTTGCCCAGCCATGTCCGGCCCAAGCAATGATTTCACCAACACCTTTTCCACGAGCTTCCATCATGAGTCGCATGAGTGACTTACCAATCATGATTCCATCTAGAGGCATCATGGATACAGCCTGCGCGTAATCACGCACCCATTGATCAAGATCATCTTTCGCTACGACTTTATTTACCAGCCCAGCTTTCTCCGCCTCTTCTGCTCCAAGGGCCCGCATCGTAAACATGATCTCTTTCATCTTCTTGATTCCTAAGTTCTCCACCCATGCCCACATATCTTGTGGTCCAGCGCCGAGATACCTGAAAGCGGGGTGAGTGAACAAGGCATCATCAGATGCAATCACCATGTCTGCAGCAAGTGCAATTTGCATATGGCCGCCGTAGCAGTAACTGTGCACCTGACAGATAGTGACTTTTAGACAATTTTGCACGGAAGCCGTAAATGCACCCATCACGATATTTCTGTCGGGCAACATTCGGTTGTGTTGAGACGGTTTGTAAGGTTTCTCGCCCGGCTTTGGAGTTTTGTACCCAATGTAATGACCAAGTTCTTTAGCATCTGCGCCAGTTCCGAAGCAAGGTCCAATTCCTCGAAATATAATTGTCTTCACTCCATCGTCGGCTTCTGCTTCTCGGACGTAGTCACCAACAATTTCGAGTGCAGCGACAGGAACTGCATTAAGAGTCGATGGCGAATTAAAAGAAATGTAGGCAGCCGAAATCGAAGGATCCTTTTCGTATAGAACTAAGCTCTTCAAGACCTTCTCATCGGTCTCCATTGCCTCGTCATCCCACTGGTTTGCAAGTAATTCATATTCGCTCTTTTTCATTTCATTACTCCATTCATTTGTTGTCTTGATTTCGTGATCTATTTGCTAGATCGCCACGTTGCACCTTGCCAGCTTCTGATCTTGGCAAGTTGGCGATGACTTCGACTTCGCGAATGCATTTATAATGAGCTAAGCGACTTCGACATAATTCAATAAGTTCAGATGCAATCTGTGAAGAATCGGTGCCCACTCGTTCATCAATCACCACAAAAGCTTTAGGAATTTCCCCCATCCGAGGATCTTCAATGCCGACAACTGCGACATCAGCCACTAAAGCGTGTGTTCGCAAAACGAGCTCTATCTCTTGTGGCCACACTTGAAATCCACCAGTCTTGATCATGTCTCGTTTACGACCAACCAAATACAAAAGCCGATTGTCGTCGATATATCCGATATCCCCAGATCCAACCCACCCATCAACTACCAGCTCCCCAGAACTACCAGCCGCCTCATCTATATATCCCTTTGACAAAGAAGCTTTCACCCAAATCTCGCCCGACTGACCGACGGAGACCGCTAACCCTTCTTCGTCGCGAATCTCGACAACTACTCCATCGTAAATTCGACCAACTGGACCTGGTTTCCATCGCTTCGCTTTAAGATCGCTGGATGTCCAACCAGCAACATGGCCAATTTCCGTAGAACCATAATTGGAAAAAATTGGGATAGACCAATTTGTTTCAAACTCTTGCTTGAGATTTGGATCTAACGCTTGACCCGCGATCAACACGCTTCTGACTGATTTCAACTCAATTCGATCCTTGGCATGCACTATGTCGTACAACATTGTGGGCATTAAGAACAGATTGTCAATTTTGTACTTTTCAACGAGCGCGCTCAGAATCTGTACTCTGAAACGCTCCATCAAAACGAGAGAACGTCCGACATACAAAGCGAAAAGCAAGGCTTGTTGACCTCCGGAATGAAACAATGGAAGCGCCAATAAATTCGGAGTGACACTTTCGTCAACTGCAGCGTAAGGACCTTCCAATCCTCTCTTAGACGCCTTTGCGAGCGTTTTCAAGGACAACCTAGTCCCCGAGTGAGTGACAGTTACAGCCTTTGGCAAACCAGTTGTACCTCCAGTGAATAAAATCGTGCCTTCGTCATCGGCTTCTGGCACGATCATCTCATGTATCGGCGCCGCCACAGACAAAAGGCTCTCCAAGGAGATGCATTTCTTCGCTGGATCTAAACCATCGGATGTTCCATCGGCATTGTTTGCAACGACTACCTTTATTTTTGGGTTGTTGAGGAAAACTGATTTTGAATTCAGAACATTTTGCACGTGATCAGCGTGGGTGAATATCGCAACAGCTCCTGTCTTGTTTAGCGCAGATTCAACTTCTTCCGTGTTGTACATCACGCTCAGTGTGATCGGTACTGCCCCAATCTTCCAGCAACCAAAGAGCAGTGTGGCTAGATCTATGCTGTTTTGCAAATACAGTGCCACACGATCACCGCGCTTGATCCCCAATTCGGCTGTGAGGAATCCAGAGCATTTTGCAGCTCGCTCTTCCCATTGAGCGAATGTAAGAGATTTTCCATCTTCGAAGATCAAACCGACGCGATCCGGAACTTCAATGGATCTTCGATAAAGATCGGATGCAATATTTTCAGAAATCACGAAAGAGCCCTTGCTCTTTCTGGCATGGAACTATTCATCCCCATCGAGGTACCGCCGAAATAAGTCCACGAGTGTACGGGTGAGTTGGATTAGCAAGAACCTCTGAAGTCTCGCCCCCCTCTACGATCACTCCATTTTGCATAACAATCAAGCGATGACATAATTCGCTCGCAAGCAAAATGTCATGCGTGACAAATAGCATCGCCGTTTGATGTAAAATTGTAAGTTTCTTCAATACATTCACTACTTCTGCTTGCGATGTCACGTCCAATGCCGAAGTGCATTCGTCAGTAACAATTAACTCCGGTTGAATCACAATTGCAATAGCAATTGAAGCCCTCTGGCACATTCCACCCGATAATTGATGAGGATACGAACGACGTACACGCTCAGAGTCAAGTCCCATCTCTTCGAGTACTCGGATAACCCGCGAGCGAACTTCTTCACGGCCTAATTCTGGACAATGTTTCTTAAGAACTTCACGCAATTGGGATCCAATAGTCATTAATGGGTTAAGCGAAGCACGGGGCGACTGAAATACCATGCCAATATTTTTTCCACGCATGATTGACAATGTGTTAACTTCTTTTTCAAAGTTGTAACACTCAATGTCTTTAAAAATCATTGATCCCGACACAACCTGAACATTTCGCTCATGAAGATCCAAAATTGAACGAATAAGAGTTGTCTTTCCACTACCAGATTCACCTATTAAACCGACTATCTCGCCTTCGCCGATTTCCAAGGATGCTCCATTTACCGCCTGAACCACTTCTGTTCTACTTCTGGCTTCCACCGAAAGATTATTTATTGACAGCAATGATTTGGTCATACTAAAAAATCCGCTTCCTGGAATCAAAGTGTGATCGGAGCGAATCACCTGCAGTGTTTACAAAAAGCACTGTTAGAACAATCGAGATTCCAGGGAAAGTGACAAGCCACCAAGCCATCGTTATGAAATCTTTCCCACTTGCTAAGTCACTCCCCCAACTAACACCGGGAGGTGGAACCCCAATGCCCAAAAAACTCAATGCAGACTCTGCCAAAATCATTGTTCCGACTTCGAGTGTCGCTAGCGAAAGAATCGTTCCAAAAATGTTTGGAACAATATGCTGAAAAATAATTCTGAAATCTGAGCATCCGCTCACTCTGAGACCCAAGACAAATCCCTTTTCCCTAATAGCCAAGGTTTCTGCCCGAATAATCCTCACGTATTGAGCCCAGCCAACCAATGCAAGAACGAAAATCAGAGTCCCCAATGACTGTCCGCGAGCAACAATAAAAGAGATTGCTAACAGAATAAATGGAAGAGCTAGCTGAGCTTCGGTAATTCGCGAAATTAAAGCATCAATTTTGCCACCTTTAAATCCAGCAATCACACCCAAAATAGATCCAAAAAAAGCCCCCAACACAACCGCGCTCACCGCAATCACGACGGTAAGCCGTGTGCCGAATATCAGTCGCGAGAACACATCACGCCCCAATAGATCGGTTCCAAGCACGTGTTTTATCGACCCACCTGCAAGAAAAGCGGGTGGATACAAACTGCTCTCGAGATCTTGTCCGTTTGGGTCCGCGAGCGGCAGCACTGGAGCGAATACAGCCATCGAGATCAATCCAAAGCCCGAGAAAAGCAAAATCCGATTCCAGAGAGATGTTTTTCGAAGTGCAAGCAGATAATTTTTCATTGTTGACGTGCATCCCTAATTCGTGGATCCAAAATTCCGTAGAGAAGTTCGACAAACAGATTGATAATTACGAACAAAAAGGCCCCATATACGACAAGTGCCTGCACAAGGGTGAGATCCTGATTACGAACCGCCTGTGTAGCAAGACTTCCCAAGCCGGGCCAAGCAAAGACTGTTTCAACGGTGATTGCTCCCGAAAGCAAAATCCCCATCTGCATTCCAATAAGCGTGACCACAGGCAGTGATGCATTCTTTAATGCATGGATAAAAAGTACGCGCCGATTTCCAAGACCTCGCGCTCTAGCCGCTGTTATGAATTGATCCTCAAGCGTGTTTGACATGGCGGCTCGAGTGAGTCGTGAAACTCGTGCTAGCGGAATAGTCGCCAAAGTAACGGCAGGTAATACTAAATTCTTCCAATCACCCGACAACCCTGCAGGTAGCCAATTAAGCGTGATTGAGAAAAGCAGGACCAGCATTAAACCTAGCCAAAACACGGGTATTGATTGACCCAAGATAGCCAATGATGAGATCACGCGATCTGCCAAACGTCCTTCTCGAGCTGCTGCGTAAACTCCCAACGGAATTCCCAAAACAACCCCTAACACCATCGCGACCATCGTGAGCTGTATTGATGCCCAAATGCGCGACTGGATAAGTGCAAAATTGGATTCCCCCGCATACAACGACCGACCAAGGTCGCCGTGTGCAAGCTCATTCATAAATGATCCATATTGGACCACCAGAGGGCGATCAAAACCAAGCTCCGCTTTTAACTCTGCAATCTGCTCGGGAGTTGCCGACATACCGAGCATCTGAACTGTTGGATCTCCTGCAAGATGTGAAATGAAAAATGCGAGAGACGCTGCCAAGATCAAAGTAACCAAGGAGCCACCAAGTTTCTTCAATGAATACCTAAAAAATTTCACAATCCAGACTCCGCAAGTTTGAGATTTTTACCCGGAACTGCATCAATGAGCAATTTTGTATAACTATGTTTAGGAGACTCAAAGATGATTTTTGTATCTCCACTCTCCACAACAACTCCTTCTTTCATTACATAGGCTCGATCACATAACTGGCGAACTACAGCCAGGTTGTGGCTTACGAAGAGAATTGATAAACCATTATCGACACGGAGTGATCTAAATAGGTCAATTATTTGCGCTTGGACAGATGCGTCGAGACCTGATGTTGGTTCATCCGCAATCAGAAGAGCGGGCTGCAACATCATGGCCCGAGTAATGGAAACGCGTTGGGCTTGACCTCCACTTATTTGGCTCGGAACTCGATCCAAAATTCCCGGAGACAAACCCACTCTCAGGAGTAACTCTTCGTTGGTCAACTTCGATACCCGATCGGTATGTAATTTACGTATTTCATTCAAACCACTGCCAATTGTTTGCCGAGGATCAAGTGATGCGTGCGGATCTTGAAATACCATCTGCACGTCAGCCCGCGCACGCCTCAAAGATTTCCCACTCATGCGTGTCAAATCATGGCCCGAAACTTGAATCTTCCCCGAAGTAACTTTTCCTAGAGCAGCTACGGCCAAAGACAGGGAAGACTTACCTGAACCCGACTCTCCAACTAGTCCAACAATTTCTCCAGACTGGATATGCATATCCACTCCGGCAACCGCATGCAATGGAACTCGACGAGCTGAAGTTCGGCGCACGAAATGAGTCACACATAACGACTCAACATCGAGTACGCGACTTAATGAATTCCCCATGCTGATCTTGTCCCCCAATACCCAACTACCCCAGCGATCACCATACCATCTAGTCGGTATGTATAAAAATCAACTTTCAAAAGGGACGTAGCACTATCGCCGTGTTCAAACTTTGGATCGAATCTCTGCCTTCAATACTTTGCCGGATGGGTTTCGTGGCAGTTCGTCCCAAAACTCAATATCTTTCGGAATTTTAAATGTGGCTAAGTGACTTCTGCAGTGTGCCAACACGGCTTCAAGCGAGCCTGACATTCCAGGTCTCGGAACAATAATTGCACGAATTCGCTCTCCCCATTTTTCATCTGGGATGCCAACTACTGCTACTTCTGCAACCCATTCAATCTCGTATATGACACGTTCAACTTCCTGGCTTGCGACATTTTCTCCACCAGTGCGAATCATGTCCTTTTTTCTATCAACAACAAAAATTAGGCCACTCTCATCTCGCCAGCCGACGTCCCCCGTGTGCAGCCAGCCATTTTTCATGGCTTCTGCCGTTGCTTCTGGCTGCCTCCAATACCCAAGCATCGTTTTTGGACCACGAACAACAATTTCTCCAATTTCTCTTGGACTTACCGAAATATCGTTGTCATTAACGATGTCTAATTCGAGAGTTGAAACGACTCGTCCTGGTGAAGTTGGATTCTTGATTTGACTTATTGGATCAATTGCGGTCACAGTGCTGCACGTTTCTGTAAGCCCATACGAGTTCTTCAAACTTGCTTTGGGGAAAATTAATTGAATCTCCTCCAACATATTTTCTGGTACTTGACCAAAAACGATCCAACGAAGAGATGAAGTGTCAAACTTATGTCGATCAGGCAAATCTCTCATTATGTGAATCATCGTTGAGACCATGACCATTCCAGTTATGCGATGTTGGTCAACTGCTTCGAGAACAGCTCGCGCATCGAAACGACGCATCACTACCATCAGTCCCCCAACACCGAAGACTCTCAATCCTGGTAACTCTTGAGCCCCAATGTGATATAGCGGAGCGAAAATTAGTGTTCTTTCGTCGGGACTATTACATCCTTCAAGCATCTGCGTAAAAAGATTCCATGTCGCGTTCCCATGTGAAAGCATTACACCTTTGGGCCGACTTGTAGTTCCTGACGTATATAAAATTCTGTCCAAAGCATCTATTCCAAGAACTTCATCATTGAAAACCTTGCCACGTGATGCACTCCGCAACGTACTTAGGGTTTCAATCTCATTGTTTACTGAGTGCAGAATGCAAGAACATCGCAAATCAACTATTGATTCTTCAAGTTGTTTTCGCATTTCATGAAAATCGCCATCCAGAAGAATCGCCACTGGTTCACAGTCTTCAATGAGATACTTAAGTTCTGCCAGCGCTAAGCGGTAATTCAACAGAACAGAAACTGCGCCGAGACGGGCAACGGCAAGACAAGCTATGACATATTCATCGCTATTCATGGCCAAAATTGCAACCCGATCGCCACGCGTAACCCCGGAATCGGAGAGAAACCATGCAGTTTCATCTACTGCATTATTCAAACTGCCATACGACCATCTCTTATCTTCAAACCGAATGGCTTCACGAGATGGATCCATTTCTGCCCAACGACGAAGGTGACAAGAAAAGTTATAGTTCACTGGTTATCTAGACATTCCTGTTAAGAATTCCATCCAATATCGCATCAACATATTGATCGGCAATTTGCTCGAGAGTCAATGACCCATTTGGTTTCCACCAATTAATCACCCAGGCATACATTCCAATAATTCCGAATGTAATTAACTTTGGAGAGAAGTCAGAGCGGAATGTCCCGTCTTTAACACCCCGTTCGATTATCTCGCCAAATAGATGGTCAATTTCTCCCCTTTTTTTAGCGACATTTCGTTTCCTATCTCCAGTAAGAAATCGTCGATCCTGCATGTACACGGCAACGTGTGCTCGATACGCGTCAAGATTGCTGATAGTCAACTTGGCCAACATCCTCAATTGGTCACGCGGATCTCCGCCACTTTTTACAACCTCAGCGCAAAGTGCGATCTGGCTATCAACATAATCGTTATGAATGATTTCTAATACTTCCTCTTTCGAGTCAAAATGATGATAAAAAGCCCCCTTGGTAACGTTTGCTCGTGCAACAATGTCTTCTACAGATGTTCGGGGATAGCCTTCGGTATCGAATAAAGCCAATGCTGCTTGCAAGAGAAGCGACTTGGTGTCAACAGAGTCTGCATCGCCTTTGAGGGAAGAAGTACTCACTTTTGGTTACCTTAAATCCAATCGGTTTTGCTTGGCTGATCGACAACAACCCTTACCTTAGTACCGCTCTAGCTGTGGGCCCTTACGGTTCCCTGAATTAGAGGTAAGGCAAGACCTCTCGGCCAAGCAAATCGATTGAGCGACTACAACTCTCCAAACTCATTCCAGGCCACTCAGAACGCACCACTACTTGGGTGAAACCAATATTTTGATATTCCCTCATGCGCCTCAACACTGTTTCAGGGCTGCCAACTACCGCCGTTCCTTGCAAGATTTTTTCAATAGTAAGCCCATGGTCCCAAGACTTATAGTCCAAATACTGTTTCTCCAAAAATGGTCTCGCAAACTCAATAGCTTCTTCGTCACTTTCAGCGACATACACCTCGCGTACAAGTGGCAACTGTTGAGGAACGGAGCCTGAAGTGTTCATAGCCGTTTCGCGAAACAATTGAACACGATGTTCAAGGATGTCTAGCGTGCCATCTGGCCCAGCCAACCACGGCAGACCCAATCGCGCGGACCTTTTAATGCCCACATCTCCAAAAGCGCCGAGCCAGATTTCTGGTGGATTCCAGCCGTTCGCCAGATGCACAGTCGCATTTGACAACGAACCATAGGAGCCGGAATCAGAGACCGACTCGCCACTCCACAAGCGTCTAAGAACAGACGCATATTCCTCAAGCTTTGAAAATCGTTGCGCGTATGGCACCCCGAATGCTTGAAATTCTTTCTCGCGATACCCGCACCCAAATCCCGCTACAAGCCGTCCATTTGAAAGCACATGAACTGTTGCAAGCTCTTCAGCCAACGCAAGTGGGTTGTGAAGTGGAAGCAAGAAAACACCCAAACCTAGAAGAATGCGTTCTGTATGTGCCGCTAGATAAGCGAGCGTCGATATGGGTTGAAGAAAATTTGATGCCGAAAGATAATGGTGACCTAGAAAAAGAGATTTAAAGCCAAGTGATTCAGCTGTCTGGGCTTGTTCGACCAAATTCGAAATGTTTTGGCTATTGTCGGTCCCATTTTGAAAATATGAAACCATGAAGAGTCCCACTCCAAAATTTGTATTCTTATCAATTACAGCATCACTAGGCACCAGGTCACTCCTTTGTCTTAAGTATTACCTTTGCACCTTCGTCACCGAATTTTTTTGCTTCGCCTAATCCTAAATTTTTCATGCTTCGTATAATCGAAACCGTAGCCCTCACCTGATTAACAGAAAGTGTGTTTAAGTGATCTGTTAATTGCACCCGTATTTGTTCTATGCGCTCTTGAGGAACTATTGAATGGACAAGACCAGAATGCATTGCAGCGAGATGATCAATTTTGCCACTCAGCGCCCATTGCATAGCTCTACTGCTGCCGACTTTTGATACAAGATCCCCCACAACTGAAGCGGGCACGACTCCAACAGCAAGTTCTGGTAGCGCAAGTTTTGAATCGTCAGAAATAATTACGTTGTCCGAGTTGCAGAGCATCGAAATCCCAAAACCTAGGACGTGGCCTTGCGCGATTGCAATCACATAACACGAGCTATTGATTAACGAATCCAGACACTCTCTGCCTTGATCAATCAACAAACCGCATTCTTCCGTCGAACCTTCGCGCACTGCTCGAATCTCATCCAAATCCCAGCCTGAACAAAACACACCCTGGCCTGGGTCCAGCAAGATGGTATGGAATTCGGAACCAGCACCAATTTCTTCAATTATTGACCGCAAATCTCCAGCCATTTTCTTATCAAACGCATTTCTGTTCTTAACGTTTTTCCAAGAAATTATTGCAACTTTCCCGTGCGCTACAACTTCAAACACACCACCAAGTTCGCCAGTGCGAGTGTCGAGCACTAAACGGCCACTGACACCGGAGTTTTTTCACGAAGCTGAGGGATCACTTCTGCCGCAAAATTCTCCATCGCATCCATAGCGAGACGGCGATCAATTGACGGAATATGGAACCAACCGATGTAATGCGTTACTCCCAGATTGTCGCGCAATCTTCCGAGATTGTCTACCACTTGATCCACGGAACCAAAGTTGCCACCATGAGTCAAAGCTTTCTCGAGCGTCAAAAGATCAATATTGCGGCGAACTGCATCGTAATATTTTGCTTCCGACTCAATTGCTTCTTCCGAACCTGGAATTATTTTTTTCAAGGAGCGATAGTAAGAAAATGCCGCTGCTGCTGCTTGCTCCAAATTTTCGCTTGAAGCACCACACCACACCTGCTGCATGAACGGAACTTCAAAATCTTGAGGATCAAATCCACCCTCAATCAAACTGTCCTTGTAAGTGTCAAAGTTCTTTTTCATTAACGGCAACGGTGTGAAGTTGGGGGAAGTAATGATTGATTCTCCCCTCAATCCTCTTTCTCGATACGAATCCGGTGAGACTGTTGCGTGCAAGAGCGTTGGTCCACCAACTTTTGTTGGCTTAGGAAATACATTCATATTTTTATACTTGAAATGTTTTCCATTAAATGACCAGTCTTCTTCAGTCCAAGCCTTCTTCAGAATTTGAACAACCTCTGCATAAACTTCCTTAGAGTCTTCGGCCTTTGAATTGAAGCCCGCGAATTCAAGAGGTTGATAACCGCGACCCACACCTACCTTTAGTCGGCCGTTCGACATCACGTCAAGCGTTGCAATGTCCTCCGCCAATCGAATCGGATCGTGGAATGGCAAGACCAATACTGCTGTCCCAATTGAAATCTGTTTAGTCGTACTTGCGATTGCTGCACCCATGAGCAAAGGATTACCAAGAATTCCATAACGCGAAAAATGATGTTCAGCCAACCAAGCTGAATCAAATCCAAGTTGATCTGCAAACTGAATTTCTTCAAGAGTTTCCTGCAGTACCTTGTGATCATTTGCTCCCTCAGCAGGGAATAAATTCATAATTCCGAATTTCATAAAGCTCCTTTATGCGATGTGCAGATCAGAAGCAAATCATACCAACTAGTCGGTATGTATGCAAATCTTTCAATTGGCCAAAAGCTGCTGGCCGGCAAGTCGATAGTGGCTGGCATAGCCCCCAAGTATTGCATTAAGCGCTAAAACTCGTCGTATATATAGGTGTGCATCTGCCTCCCAAGTAACGCCAATGCCACCAAAGACCTGGAGGCATTTTTCGGTTACCTCGATTGCCGCAGAGCCCGCTTTGGCAATAGCGCTATGGGAGGAAACAACCGCATCTGCCGCAGATTCTTCGACTGCCCACGCAGCATAGAGAACCAGACTCCACGCAGCTTCAACTTCTACGAATGCATCTGCCAACAGATGGGCAATCCCCTGAAACGACCCAATGAATTGACCAAACTGCTGACGACTTGACGCATACTCGGTCGCACTTTGCAAGGCGCCTCTAGCAACCCCAACAAGTTCGGCCGAAATAACTAATGCTCCACGTAAAGAAGCACGCTGCGACTGTGCACCGATTTCACGTGGCCTACCCGAAATGACAACGTCACAGAATTGCAAGGATGGATCAAGGCTCGCCCTCTCAGTGACTGAAAATTGATCGACCAGTGCAATTTCGTTATTCGCACCTGCAATGACTACACCCTGGCAATTTTGTGCATAGGGCACTCCGATCTTCACTACCGAAACCAAATCATCGCTTATTAAACATTCCCACTCACCCCACCGTTGACCGGGTTTTTCAAACAGCCCAAGAGTCCAAATCTCATTTCCGGCAACAGCTGGTGACACGTTCAACGCAGCTCCAAGCGCCACTTGCACTGCAGCCATATGAATGATGTAACTAGTCGGTTCAACTTTCCTCGCAAGAGACTCGATGAATACAACGAGGTCAACAAGTGATCCCCCATCTCCACCTAAACTCTCTGGAATCCCAATACCTCTAAAATCTTTGAACAAAGTTTTGGTCGTCTCGAATGAACTTGATTCGCCGTTCAGTATCGAACGCTGATGACCGAGGCCGTCAGATCCAAGACTCGAGCCAATAGACGCCAATTCCTCTTGAACTGCTGTGAATATCGCTGCCATAACTCTCCTTATCGAGACCGTGGAAGTCCGAGAACGCGCTCGGCAATTATTGATTTCATAATTTCATCAGTGCCACCTTCAATTGAGTGTCCACGTGAACGCAAATAGCGATGCACGACATCGGCGGAATTCAAATTGTCGACAAGGACCCCACTTGAAGTTTGAATCTCAATTGCATACCGGTTGATGTTTTTGACTGTTCTCGCCCACAGCAACTTCAATGTTGAAGATTCTGCTCCAGGCGCAGCACCTGAACTAATTGCTGCCATGGCACGAATTCCACCAATGCGTATGGCGGCAACATCAGATTCAAACTTTCCAATCTGTTCGAGGACACCCACATCAGTATCAAGCCCAACAGTGCGAACGATTTCTATAAGTTGATCTAAAGCTCTGCGGGCCCAAACCTGAAGATTGAACCCAATAGTTCCGCGCTCAAACGAAAGCGTCGAGAGTGCATAACCCCAACCACTTCCAGGACTTCCCAATACGTCATCGTCTGAAACAAAAACATCCGAAATGAACATCTCGTTAAACTCGGCGTCCTTATTCACCATTACCAGTGGTCGAATATCAAAATCTTTGGTATCCGCCAACAGATACGTGATTCCTTTGTGTTTTGGCTCATTTGGATGGCTCCTCGTCAACAGCATGCACTTTTGAGCAAGATGTCCAGAAGACGTCCAAACCTTCTGTCCATTTACAACCCAACCACCATCAACTTTTGCCGCCTTCGTGCTCAAGCTGGCCAGATCTGAGCCACTTCCTGGTTCGGAAAATCCTTGGCACCAAACTTGCTCACCGGAAAGAATCTGTGGCAAGTATCTCTTCTTTTGTTCTTCTGTTCCATGCAACATAATCGTCGGACCAGCCAGATTCATTCCAACAAGATTGATCGGCATTGGGGCCTCGACATGCGCGGCTTCGGCATTAAAAATGGATTCCTCAATTGATGACAGACCTCGTCCCCCAAACTCAACTGGCCAACTCAATCCCGCCCAGCCATCTGCATAGAGTCGTTCTTGCCACCATCTCGAATTAACTTCCCTATCGACCTGATTGACTGCACCAGTCTCCGGAAGTTGCTGCATGGTGTTTTCAATCCAATTTCTAACAACTGCTCTAAATTCGCGCTGTTCCATTGATTCCGTAAAATCCACTTCGCCCCCAATTAAAAAACAATCTCAATGCAATAACTTAGTCATACCGAACGGTTGGTATGGTGTCATACTATGCCTCAAAAAGTTGAAGTTGAGCATTTGGCCGAGTCCGTCTATTTGGTTTGTCTTGACAGGCCATTGTTAGGAAATGCCTTAGACCCCGATTCAATTAAATCGTTACATCAACATCTCACAACTGCGGAATCTGACTCGAAATACTCTGTTTTTGCAATTTCTGCGACTGGATCTGCGTTTTGCTCAGGTGCGGATGTCGCTGCTTCCAAGGAACTAATGGAGAATCCAGACGATTTACTTCAATTTTTCAAGCTGGCTAGATCACTGATGTTGCGCCTCCATAGCACTCGATTAGTAAGTGTCGCAATCGTTGCCGGCCTTGCTGCCGCAGGTGGTCTCGAGATGGTCGCTGCATGCAACGTCGTTATTGCATCAGAATCAGCCACATTCGCAGACCGACACGCCCGATATGGCTTCATCCCCGCATTTGGAGGCACTGCGCTACTTCCTCTCAAAATTGGATACGCGCAAGCTGCGTGGCTGATGCTTGCAGATGGAAAATACTCTGCCCGTGAAGCCCATGCCGCCAAATTGGTATCCCACTTATTTGAAGATACACGATTTCTCGAACAGTCCATTGATCAACTCAACAAAATTGGTTCGTTAAAATCTTCTGCTCTCGTCGCAATCAAAAAACTTCTCAATCATTCAGCCGAGTTGTCTGATGCGATGGACAGAGAACTTGCAGAAGTCGAGCGTCATCTCCAAGCTGGGGGTTACAGCACCAAGTTTATTGATTTCTAAGTTGAACTGGTCCAGCTTTTTCCGATTCGATTGCGGCTTTTAGGAATTGCATTTCTTCTTCCCCAGAATACGGGATAACGAACTGGTCAGTGCGTCGAATCTCATCTATGTTCATCGCAATATCTTCAACTGTCGCAATATTGTTCTTGCCGATACACCAACCAGGCGTCACACCAACGAACATTCGGGCATATCGCCCACCTCCAACTGCAAAAATCTCATGCGAGAGATCACATTTGCGGCTACACAAATAAGCGACGAGTGGCGAGATGTGTGCAGGATCAAGAGCATCGGCGAGTGGCCCAAGCAGATCTTCAGTCATTCGAGTCCGTGCACTCGGAGCAATTGTGTTCACTCTTATACCCTTTGACGCGCCTTCTACAGCGAGCACATTCATCAAACCAACGAGACCCATTTTGGCGGCACCATAGTTTGACTGACCAAAAGTTCCCAGCAATCCAGATGCTGAAGCAGTGAGAACTATCCGACCAAAACTATTCTCCCTCATAACTTTGACTGCAGGACGCAAAACGTTAAATGCACCGACTAGATGCACTTGGAGTACCCGCTCAATGTCATCATCGGAGAGATTCGTAAAACTCCGATCGCGCAAAATTCCAGCATTGTGTACAACAGATTCAATACTTCCAAAGGTATCCATAGCAAGCTCAATGATTTCTCTTGCTTGATCTGGATCATCAATGGAATGGTTCGAAGCAATCGCTTCACCACCACGTTGGCGAATTTCTTGAGCTACTTCCTCAGCTGGGCTCGCACCAATTTTGCCGTCCAACATGGCGCCAGAATCGTTCACCACAACCCGGGCTCCAAGCGATGCGCAATAAAGTGCGTGCTCCCTACCAATTCCGCGACCTGACCCCGTCACTACAACGACATCTCCAAGTAATGAAATCTGAGGATCGCTTAAATTAGCCATTCAAATTTTCCAATCTACAAAAATTACTCACCCGAGATTATTCCCAACTATAGAGACGAAAGAAACGCATTCGCCTGGTTGACCTCCGAGATTGTGTGTCAAGCCAAGGCTGGGATTTTCTAATTGCCTTTCTCCAGCATTACCGCTGAACTGCAGCCAACATTCAAACAACATTCGAAGTCCGCTAGCACCAATCGGATGTCCGAAAGATTTCAATCCACCATCTGGATTTATAGGCAGTGCACCCCCCAGATCAAACAATCCATCTAGTACGTCTCTCCAAGCCATCCCGCGTTCCGAAAACCCGAGGTCCTCCATGAGAACTAATTCGGTTGGAGTAAAGCAGTCATGTACTTCTGCAAACGAAATTTCTGAACGTGGATTTGTTACGCCCGCTTGGCGATAGGCCTCTATGGCAGATGCTTCAACTTCTGGGAATGATGTGAAGTCGTAGTCGGAGACACGTAATCCGGCGCCTGTACCAGACACTAACGACAATGCCTTGACGAACATCGGAGTATCGGTGTACTTATACGCATCTTCCGCACGAACGACTATGGCAGCGGCCGACCCATCCGAAACTCCCGAACAGTCGAATACACCTAATTGACCTGCAATTTGAGGCGAACGATTAATGGTTTCTTTTGAAACGCCTTTTCGAAACTGGGCACGAGAATTCAATGCACCATTTTGGTGACTTTTCCAAGCGATATGTGTGAGCACGTCTCGCATGGTTTCATTATCAAGGCCAAACTTCTTCGCGTAAGCGGGAGCTAGAAGGCTAAAAGATGCCGGTGCAGTCCAATCGACTCGGGTTCCGTCAGCTGGAGGCCATGCAGCGGTCAGGCCGGAATAGGGCGAATCTTTAAGTTTTTCAACCCCAACCGCCATCACCATGTCGTAAGCGCCACTGCCAACTGCATAAGCAGCATTTCTCAGAGAGTCAGAACCAGTTGCACAATAATTTTCAATCCTTGTCACAGGAGCAGATACATGAAGTGGTCTACTTACAGTAACTCCTGCCATGCCTGACCCTTGTGTGCCCACCCAATAGGCATCCACATCTTTCAGTTCAATTCGCCCATTGGTCTGCGAAATACATTCCTCAACTGCGTCAACAACGAGATCATCGGCTGACTTATCCCAATGATCCTTGAATTTTGTGCAGCCCATTGCCACGATTGCTACACGATCCTTAAATCCGTTGCTACTCATCTCAGTTACCTCCAGTAATGCTCAGTTTGGGTTACATCTGAATCTAGAAATTAGGAATTGGACGCACTTTCCAAAAATAATTATGCACACCAGCGGCAGTGTTGATTCGACGGAACACCAACTCAACCTCGAGACCGATAGAAATCTCCGAAGAATCCGAATCTGTAACTTCAAATGAAGCTCTCGCTCCATTTCCAAAATCGACAACGACTAGTACCAGAGGTGGCGCGGGCGTATAAGCAAGTTTGTCAATAGTGAACGTGACGACTGTTCCCCGAAGTCGACTCAAACTTAATGAGTCAAAATTGCCAACTTGTCCACAGCCTCTACAGCGATGTTCTGGTGGTGCATGGACAGCCCCACATTCAATGCATTTCGCCGCTGCTAAGCCAAATTTCCAATCAGAATTACGAAAGGATGGCGGAGAAGCTGGAGCTTGAGGTTCGGGGCGACGTGGAACCTGTTTGGATAACCTGCCTCGCCATGAAAGAAAATCGGCGTACTTCACCGCGTGTTTAGCCAATCGTTGCTTATTCCTGTTTTCGTGTTTCTCCTGCCAATCCTTGATGCATTCGGTGGCTTCCATCATTACAAGTTCAATTCCATCCGAAATCAAAACCAACAAAATGTTGTCTCCAGGTTGAGCGATCTCCAAAGCTGCAGTGAGTTTAAGAACGGTGTCAGCAACCCCAGAAAATCCGTGCTCCATATTTGGAACGACACGTGCACTACCAACAAGTCCTGCTGCCAATGATGCAGATCTGGGATTTGCAGAAGAAATAGCGATTATCGATTTATCTGAAATATTCTCCGATTCAAGAAGTGAATTTAAAATGGCTCCAAGTGCTTCAGTACCGAAACGATCGTCCCATGATTGGCTATCAATTTCAGTTGGTAGTTTCCAACGCTCAAGAACCTCAACCGAGCTTGACCTCCAGTGTTTGATTATTGCAATTGAGTTTTCATCAGAACCAAATACCACTGCGCCGGCAGCATCTGCACCCAATCTCTCGTCCTCGCCTCCAGGTAATCCTGACCAAGTATCCGACATGACAGCAATACCGCGACTGTCGTGTGCTGCACGCATTGACCCAAAAGCCGCCCTTAGTGAAACTCCTACATCGAAGGATGGCACTTCTCGGCGCATCTGAGTTGCAGCATGCACAGCAGTCGCATTTGATTTCACCATGTAAGCAGGAGATGTTGTTGCCATCCAAAGAGCGGAAGCACCGATTACCAAGTCCGAATCCAACATTCGAATGGCTTCAATTGACATGGTCGTCGTATCTTCATCAAAGTTTGCGACAAAGCGCGCGCCCCTACCACTAGGAGTTCCGAGCAAAGATGCGATTTGCGATAGTTGCATCAGGCCACGGGGCGTGTATTGAGTGATATCTAGAATTCCAGTCATTGCGACCTCCCCTTGGCTCAACCTATCAGAACGTGCATACCAGTAGGTATGTTCGGTGTAGGGTGTCGTCGTCGCCATGAATATTCGATTCGGAATACTCCTCGATCATCAGTTTCCGAAAGATGAAGACGTCGCATCTCATCTTGACGAGATCGTGCATCTCACTGAACGCGCTCGAGATTTGGGTTTTGACGCGGTTTTCGGAATCCATCACTTTCTTGCCGACTTACAGACACCCCAACCCTTTCAAGTTCTCGCTCGATTGATTCCTCACTCGGGCAACATGCTTTTAGGTACAAGCGTTTACGTCGCCAGCCTTTCCCATCCGGTGCAAATGGCCGAAGAGTTAGCAACGCTGGATCAACTTTCTCGCGGCCGTGTAATTTTCGGTGCTGGTATCGGATATCGCGATGAAGAGTTTGCATCATTTGGGATCGATCGAGCAGATCGTGCGCCAAGATTTGTTGAAGCGCTAAAGGTGATCAAAGGACTTTGGGGAGATAAGCCATTTGAGTACTCTGGCAAACACTTCAAATTGGACGGAGTAAATTCAAGCGTACGCCCTTATCGAAAAACAACGATCCCAATTTGGATAGGCGCAAACACCCCAAAAACGATTGTTCGCGCTGCCGAAATCGGAGATGCTTGGATTGCTTCACCAAATGTCAAGTTCAATTGGGCAAAAGGAAACCTTGAATTGTTTAAGAAAACTCGCGAGGAATGCGGTTTACCTCTTTCTGGTGGCAACTACCCGATAGCCCGTGAACTACATATTGCGGATTCGGACTCTGACGCGATTGAACGTTCATCGCATTTTTTGCAACGCGAATACGCTGAGTACGCGCAATACGACCTAGATCATTTTGTAAACAAATACGACGAATATGTTCAAAAATCATTTCTAGTCGGATCAGCTGAAACGGTAACGAAGAAGATTGAAGAATACGTAGGAGCGGGTTTCAATTTTTTCCTTTTCAGAACATTCTGGTCTGGGATGCCATACGAAATGGCAATTGACACGCTTGAAAGATTCGCCGCTGATGTGATGCCAAAATTTCAAGGTAGAGAATAGCCATGGGAGTATCTCCAATTCATCATGTCTCGATATCGGTTAAGTCGTTAGAGAAATCAATCTTCTTTTACAGAGATCTTCTCAAGATGAAAGTCACTCTAGAAGCCGAAGTGAGCGATGACGCCCATATTGAATATTTACGACTTGGGATTGGAACAGTGGGAAAGGTTGCGATGTTGCAAGTTGGACCTCCATTGGGGGCAGTTCAATTAATCGAATGGTCAAACAGCAAGCCTCAAAGAAGCCCAAATCGACCTGAAAATACTGGAGTTTTTCTACTTGCATTCGAACTCAAAAATGAGTCCATCGATGAGTTGCTTACCAGGTTGAAGGAACATGGAATCCAACCGTGGAGCGCCATTGTAAATTCAGTAATACCCAATTATGGCCCTATTCGCACAGTTGTCGTCGAAGATCCGGACGGCATCATGATCGAATTCCTTGAATTACCAACACAAGAAACGATCGCACTTCACAGAAATGTGGCAACCAAAAAAAATGATAAAGCTTCTCCGTCGTGAACAATTTTGACCTTACAGAGTTTGATGGACTGGGCACAGCCGAATTGATTCGAAATCGAGAGGTTTCAGCCACAGAAGTTCTAGATGCCACTCTTAACCGGATTGCGAAAATTGATCCCGCCATTAACTCCGTTTGGACAGTTTTCGAAAGCAGAGCACGACAAGCAATCGCCAATGGATTACCCGAAGGACCATTTACTGGTGTCCCTTTTCCGCTCAAAGATCTCGGTATCAAATTAGAAGGAACCGTGACGAGTAACGGAAGTAAATTCTTCGAAACCGACACTGCGAGTTTCTCTAGCGAACTTACAAAACGATACGAAAAAGCAGGGCTTGTCATTGTTGCAAAAGTTGCAACATCCGAATTTGGATTGGGACCAACAGCCGACACCGATATCCGACCACGCACCAATAACCCGTGGGACACGTCCAAAATCGCAGGCGGATCAAGCACTGGATCTGCAGCATCTGTCGCAGCACGCTTGTTCCCCATGTCGCATGCGAGCGATGGCGGTGGTTCAATCAGGATTCCGGCTGCTTGTTGCGGTGTATTCGGATTCAAACCATCACGAGGCCTAGTTACTTTTGCGCCTGTAGGAGAAGCATGGAGTGGGATGTCTGTACAGCATGCGATTACTCGTTCTGTTCGCGATAGCGCCACGCTTCTGGACTGTTCGGCTGGCTCCGTATCGGGCGACCCTTACTATTGCCCACTTCCAGAAACATCATTCGCAAAGTCGGTTCAGTCCGATCCGCCACGACTGAGAATTGCTGTTCACTTGAAATCTCTCGATGGAGTCGTCCCAGATCCAGAAATCGCAGAATCAGTCATGCAAATGGCAAAACTCTTAGAAAGCCTTGGACATGAAATCATTCTTGATACTCCGACTTTCGATATCAGTGAAGTCGCCAAGCTGTACAGCATAATTACATCAGCATCAGTCCAAATGTCGATTGAGAACAGATCAAACGTTTTAGGACGCGAACCGCGGCCTGATGAATTGTTGTCGGTTTCTCGCCAAATTGCGCTTCGGGGCAAAACACATCGAGCAGTCGATCTCGCACTTGCACGCGAGGCTTGTTTTGCTGCATCCCGAAAAATCTCTCAGTTCACTGAACAATACGATGCCGTGCTTTGTCCAACCCTCGCACACCTGCCTCCCGCGCATGGCACCTACGACATGAGAAACCCGGACCTAGATGATTACTTTGCAAGGATCTTCAAATTCGCCCCCTACACGTCCTTAGCGAGTCTTGCCGGTCAGCCAGCTATGAGTATTCCCTTTGGGATTAGTACTTCGAATCTTCCAATTGGGGTTCACTTTTCATCCAAAATAAGAAATGATCAATTGTTATTCAGTTTGGCTGGGCAGCTGGAAAAGGCTTACGACTGGAACCGCACGCCCATACTCGCCATACGCTGAGGCGCGTGATATTGCATTTGACCAATTCGGCAAACTGGATTGAGGCGCAGCAGCAAGGTTTCATCACAGCGCCGTCACTCACCGCCGAAGGTTTCATTCACTGCTCCACCGAGCATCAAATGCACGATGTTGCCAACAAGT
>Ga0209596_1000587_pt1 | contig 33709 bp, 58 predicted proteins | sample M_130807_MF_Meta_FD_187314 | JGI IMG/M metagenome (GOLD analysis project Ga0209596, IMG submission 187314) | Freshwater microbial communities from Lake Montjoie, Canada to study carbon cycling - M_130807_MF_MetaG (SPAdes) (version 2) | ecosystem: Environmental > Aquatic > Freshwater > Lake... | reverse complement strand
ATAAACCATTGACTATACTTGTTAAATAATCTAATCTTATTGGTTTATCTACAATTTGGTCAGCTCCTGACATCATAGCATATAATATCTTATAATCATCTGTTACGGCTGTTAAAAATACAAATGGAGTTGATTTACTTCTTTTTTTCATTTCAGTACACATTTCCACACCACCCATATTTGGCATTCTTATATCGGATATGATAATATCAAACTCTTCTTTATCAAATTCCAATAAACCTTTGACACCATCTTCAGCGGTTGTTACTGAGAACCCAATCTTTTTAAAATGATAGGATAGGAAATTTAGTATATCTTCTTCATCATCAACTATAAGTATTTTCTTCATCATATACATTTTATTATTTTTAACTAATTTAGTTTAGTTAAAAATCATTTTCAATTTTAATTCACGAATTCTATCTTTGTCGATATTAAGAACCATTTGTCTAGAGCTTTTATTATCACCTCTTAGTAAATCTAATTGAACCAAATATTTTTTATCAGAACTTGTAATCAACTTAGCTGATTCAATCTCCCGATGTTTTAGTTTTGTTTTAGAGTGTAATAATATAATTAAACCTTCATCTACACCTATATCTATTAATTTTGAATCTAATTTCATATTCCTAAACTTATTAATTTATTTTCTCTCTCTATTTTAATCTTTCTTTCAATATAGTGACAAAACTCATAAGAGAAATGAGCTATCACCGGGACTTCACCTTTTCTAACAAAATTAACCACATCACCATTTATATCTATAAATAGTAATTCATCACCTACTTGATAGTTATGATACTCAGTTATCTTTTCATCTACTTTAGTAATAACAACTATTTCACTATGTCTTAAAGACTTTAATTCATCTAATGTCATATAAATAATCTTTTGATAGTCTCTTTTCTATTATGAGCTCTAATCCAACTTTTTTGCATCTTAAATAAATAAGAGTTACCAACTCCTGATTGTCCTATAAGAAGTGTTAATTTATCTTTAGGTATACCTTCTTTAAAGAGAGTGTCCATTAGTATATTACTGGTTGGTATCCATTTCTCATCACTCATAATCCAAATAAACTTTTGATTTTATTTTTTCTTCTTTCTATTTTATTTCTATACCTACGCACGTTCAAAACCCTAAGACTTAGGTTTTCAACAAAACTAGATTGTGTAATTTTTATAACAGGTACATTTTTAATCATCATGTAAATATAAGGAATATAATGTAGATATGTGTTTTTTTCAGAAAAAAGTCATTTTTTGACTTTTTTCATTTGATATATAAAATTATAAAAGATGGTTCAACATTTAATGAATTGTGCTTTATAATAATTTATTACCTCAAAGGGTAAATATAGGAACTTTGTTCCAATAAAAAAAAACAAAAAAATGGCAGGAGAAATCGCTCAACAATTTGCAGGTCTACCGATTGAGGACCTAATCGTACAACCATTAGTCGGAATGGCTAAAGGACAAGCTCAATTAAATGATGTTACATGGAAATACATTTCAGATGTAGCATTTGAAGATATTTTATCTGAAACTGAAAAATATCCAGTAGGTCATCCAAGAGCAGGTGAATTTAAACCAACCGGTAAAAAGAAAACTCGTAGTTTAGATGTTCAATTAAACAGATATGTAACTAATCCAGATACTGGTAAACAAGAGTTACAAGTAATCACATCTATGATACCAATGTTACCATTAGTACCACTTCCTTCATTAGCTATCAAAACAGCTGATATTAACTTTACAATGGAAGTTAAAACTACTGAAATGACTAAATCAAGTGATGATGCTGAAGCAAGTATTCAAGCAAGTGCTGAAGGTGGCTTCTGGGGAATGAAATACTCTGTAGCAATGCAAGGTAAAATCGCAACACATAAAGAAAATACAAGAAGTACTGATAACTCAGCAAAATATGAAGTTAAAATTCACGCTGAACAAATGCCAGTAACAGAGGGTATGAACAAGTTAAATGATATGTTAAACCTAATGATTGAACCATCTGTTCAACCAGGTCAAGGTGGTACTGCTTCTTTAGCAAATAACGATTGGACAAAAAAATAAATTTGACCAGACTAAACTAAAGTAACAATAATGAATATTAATATTAATATTTAATAGTAAAGATGGCAAAAATAAATTTAGAAGAACTATTGGGCGGCTTACAAGAAGCCGCTCTTATAGTTTTAGGTATTCAAGAAAGACAACATATTAATACACTATCAAAGTATTTTACTCCTGATGGTATTCCATTCACAAAAACTTTTATAATTGGTGATAAGGAAGTTAGTATACCACTTTATATCCTAGCTGACCACTCCTCTATGGGATTGGAAGAAATGGATATCAATTTTGATATTCGTTTATTAGCATCAGATGATAGAACACCATCTTCTCTTAAAGAAGATATTCTACCTATATTTAAAAAGATAGAGGATCAAACAATACGAGGTGTACAAGGAGCACTATGTAAATTAGGAGAACCTTACGCTAGTATGTTGGGTAACACCGGAGCTAATAAGAATGGAGTTGATGGAGTTGTTGGTCCGAAATGTAAAGCGACCCTAATCAGATATCAAAAATCAAAAAAATTAGAAGAAACTGGTGAGGTTGATGATGCTACTTGTAAAAGTTTAGGTGTTTCAACTGCCTCGGAATATACACACACCGTAACAAATATATCAGTTGATAGCAATGCTCCTAATTCTGATAATAAAGCTGGTATGGCTACAGTAAAGGTTAGATTTAAAAAAGATGAAAAGCCAGAAGCTGTCTCTCGACTTGTTGAGATGTTAATTCAAAAACTAGATGATTCCGGTCACATAGATAAAACAAAATAATATAATATGGCGTTACCTTGTCCGGGATGTGGAAAACCATTAGGATTAACTATTGAGTTTATTATGAAAAACCCTATATCACAATGTCCATATTGTGATGTGATAATGAATTTCAAAGCTGATGAAAAAGTTGTGGACGAATATAAAGACGCTTTAAATCAAATTAAATCAATTCAAGATAAATTTAAAAGTATAGCAAAGTTTAAGTAAATAAAAAAGAGAGTTAAAATATTAACTCTCTTTTTTGTTTTGTAAAGATTAATTAAAACCTTCAACTACAATGTCTGATTCCTCACTTGAGATTTTCTCACGAGTGACGTCCATTTGTGATAATTCCTCATATAAGGAATCATACCACTCTCCATTAGTAGGTTTCATATCAGAGGCATTACACATTATATAATCAGTCATTTCTTCTTCAGTCATTCCTTCTAATTCTGGATAATCTTCTACATTGATTTCCATTGATTCACGAACCACCCAAGTAGAGTAAGATTCCGTCATTCGAATCTCAATTGTTTTTGTTCCTTCCGCCATGTTATTTATTTTTAGTTTATTATTATATTATTAATATGGGTATAGTTTTTAATTATCTATTCCTAATTCTTCTAATTTTATTTCGTCCTTTTCAAGGTCAAGAAGAAACAATAAAAGTAACACCATTCACTGGTTTAACCGACCACGAGATTTTTAATCTTAAATTAAAAATGGCGGCAAAAAAAGAAAAAACTTTGAAAAAATCAAAATAAGTTGTATATTTACATTATGAAAAAATTCATCAGTATATTATTCTTATTATTGTCTGTGAGTGTTTTTGCTCAAAGCAAATTAGATAGTCTTGTATTGGTTAAAGTAAACGAATACAGAATTTCTAAAGGTTTGACTAAAGTTCAATTTGATACTGTTTCTTTCTTATCGGCTGATAATCAAGCTAGTTACTTATTCAAAAATGATAGTATTGTTGGTCACGACCAAAAAAATATTGGCTTTGAAACTCCTGGTAAAAGATACATCTACTTCGGTGGTAACAAAAACGCTAGTACTGCTGAAGTTTGTAATAATGTTAATACTAACTTGAAAGTCAATAATAATACTTACTTAAATAACTTGGCTAAATTAATTGTAGATGCTTGGAAAAACAGTTTTGAACACAATAAAATTTTAATCGATTCTAAATATAAATTTGCAGGCGTGAGTACCAAAGTTACTACTACTAACACTGGTGTTAAGAACTGGACTCACTACGATATTAAATCTACTATGGTATTTACTACTATGAAATAAAAAAACCCACTCAATTTGAGTGGGTTTTTTGTTAAAATTCAAAACATTTAGTAATGTTACTACACTTTTTAATCTTTGTTCTTTTGTGTTTAACATGATGTTTTTTATGACGTGTCTTTTTGTATTTAGTTATTTCAACTTCTTTTGATAAATAATGAAGTTCTTTTAGTTGAGGAATTTTATCAACAATCCCTGGTGTCGAAACTATCTCTTTATCTAAATAAACTATTTTAATAATTACATATCTAGCAGACGCATCAACTGTACCAGTACCTCCACCAACTACTTGATTAGATGTTACCAATGAACTATCAACTCCTAATCCTACTAAGTAATCTGTTATTTGTCCACATCTAGCTTTTGATAAACCAGTATTATCACCAGAATATCCAATACCTTTAAGTTCATTTTGGAGTCTTAATGAAAGACCTTGTTTATCAGTTGATGATTCAACTTGTATTCCTGATATAATACCACCTTGAGCTAAGATATCATCAATAGTTGAAGAAATAGAATCACCCATATCTTCATTTAAGTTGTATTTACCTGATGCAAAATATTGATTATTATCAAATTTTATTTCATCTATATGTACAGTTGTATCTGGTTTTTGTATAGTAACTTCTTTCCAAAGAGTATCAACTTGACTTGAGTCCAAAGACCATCCTCTATTAACCAATTTATCAACTTCATCTTGGGTCTTAACTTTTTTGTGAATAGTTTTAGTTTTTTTACTCCAAGGCCAATCAATAGACTTACTATCTTTTTCATCAGGATTCTCATATGATATTTCAGTTGGATTATTATTAGTATAATCAGTATTCCCAGCCTTTAATTGACCAGGCATCAATGAACCTGCGGCTAAAGCTGTTCCAAGAGCTATGTCTTTCCAACCTTCTTCCTCATTGATAGAAGTTTTAGTGAACTCTTTGTAATTTTTAATATTTTTCATATCGTATATATTATAATTTTATTTCCATTCTTAAACTTGTGAAACTTATAAGGTCACCTAAAGTAAAATCTTCTTCTTTACTCCAACCAATTCCAAATTCTATTCCACCATTAAAAAATCTTAAAGGTGAATTATATTTATAGGGTTTAATTTTAATTATTTTACCAGCAGTTCTGTAAATTGTTTCTTTGTCTATTGGTTCATGTATTGATTGTGAGTAATACCACTCAGTTAATCTGATAATAGCATCTTGTTGTTTTTTATTTTTTTATTTTTCAATTCAATTGTATATATGATATAAGTTTCGTTAAAGAATATAATAGGGGCACTTACATCATCAGAGTAGCTCGTCACGCTTTCACTATTAAAGATGGTTCTGTAATTGGTAATCCGGAGGATGCTACCAAACTTAAAAAATTATTAAAAATTGTTGGAAAATAGGATAATTCGTCTAATGTAAGAGCTCTAACACAGTCATCTGTATACCCAGACACCTCACCAAGATCATTAACTAATTGATAGAAAGGTCCCGTGTAATCATCATACCTCCTTGAATTGAAGGGAATATTCACACTCTTAATCACATCATATACTTTACCCACCGTTAGTGGTAGATTATCATACTTATTATATCTACTTGTATTAATACACTTTACCTTCATTGAATACCAAGATTATTTAATTTACTACTTCTAATAGTTTTGGTATCATGAGCTTTTATTCTACCTATGATAGTTGTATAGTTATATAAATGAGTATCACATCCACATCCACAACCATCACCAGCATTTCTCACTTTAACCAAATCCCCATCAATATATGTACTATATTCACTCCAATCATATCCATTATGATAGTAGTCATGATTCTTATTACAGAATTTGACATAGTGTTCAGCTTTCTTTATAGTGTTAAATATAATCATATATTATATAAATAAAAAAGTATTGATTCCCCCTAATCCGGAACCCGAAGGCTATGGGTTTCCCCACGGTCGCTCAATACTAAGGCGAAACAGACAGAGAGGTAAGATCATGTCTGTAGTTTAACCTATTCTCACATAGGCCGATCATTTATCCAAACTCCGAAGATGATTGGAACCTGACCAATTATTCGATACAAATATAAGTATAATATTTTATATTCCCAATTTTATTAACTTTTCTTCTCTTGATTCTTCTAATGTCATGAATCTACCAAAGTAATAAGTACCTTTTTTCCCGATATCATTAATTAGATTAAATACTGAATCATTTGGACTGACTCTATCACCAATCACATCATAAGCTTTACCGATAGTTAGGTTAACAGCTTGTTCCATCGCACCATCCATCTCGCCATTATTAATACAAACTACTTTCATATTAAATATATTAAAACACCATAATAATGTTTATAAAAAACCCTCTTATAAGAGGGTTTTTTATTACTTAATATTTTCAAGTATATTTTTAATTTCACCTAAATGATACTTATTACTTTTAACACTCTTCATTTTCTTATCTAAGAAAAGATTATTACTAAGAACACATTTAGCGTTGTTTCCATAGTATTTGATATAATGAGCTATTTCAATTTTAGTTAACTTATCATTTTCAAGTTTGAAGAACTCATCTTCAACTTTTATAACTTTAAAGTAGGTGAACTCATTGTAGTCATATTCATATTGAGATCCTGTTTGACTCCATTTGTAAGTTGCTTTTGGTTTCACAAAAGTGTGTTGAGATGTTTTAGTTAAATAGTTAACGATTTCTTGTTTGATTTGTTCTGTTGTTTTCATAATATTATTTTTTATTTTTAATTTTCTTTTTTAATTCTTTACATAAATGTGGATGAGCCCACTTTTCATTTTGAATATTTACTTCTTCTATCAATTCATCTTTAATGAGATAATCTACTACATTTCTAGCATGTGCATAGATAAGACCACCGGGTTCTGTTGAATTTTTAATCACTCTGATGCTTCCATCCTCCATTTGAATGAACATAGTATTCTTTTTACACTTGTATAAGAATGTGCCATTTTGTGAATAGTGATCTCGTTGATATTCTTTTTCAATATCTTCTTTTGCTTTCCAAGCTTTAATCTCATATACTTTTGGTTCTTTATTTACTCTATTTGGAGTCAATAATAAGTCAATTTTATAATCTCTATATTCTGGCTCGGTCATTTTATAAAGTGGTACGATTCTATATTCATAACCTGTAGAAGAGCTTGTGTAAACTTTAGTAGAGGCATCCAAAGCGGAACTCCTACTGGTGTATACTCTGTGATTCCAATAAGTAAACCAAGAACAAAATTCACCATCAGACATTCTATATCTAACTTCAAGTGACCACCCATATAGATGAACATCCTCAGCAACGGCTTGAATTTTAATTAGTTGGCTATCAGCAATAGCATATTCTTTATTGTTGATTGTGTAAGTCATAGTCTCACTATTAAAGTGATTTTTAACCGGTGTTGTCGGTGCTACTGGTGTAGCTTTTTTCTTTTTGAATAAATTAAATAGTTTCATTTTCTGTAGTTTTATTTTTTAGAGCCAATGGTAATTGAGAAAGGCTTTTACGAATTTTTGGAGTACCATATAAACAAACGGATGTGAATTCATCCACGTCTGGTTCAAAGAACATAACTGATTCAGTTAGGTCTTTATATTTATGGTAAAGTTTCTGTAATTCAAATTCATCTTTAACTGATAAACAGATAATAGAATTTGATTCAGATTTCCATTTAGAAAATGTTTCTGGAAAGTCAAAAGCGAAGTCCGCAATTGAATGTGTACTTTGTACTACTTGGTAGCCACTTGAGATATCACTTCTTGTGATAATAATTAATTTTGTTTCGTTAATCTAATTGTTCATAATTGTTTTTGTTTTTTTGTTTAAAATAAAAATACCTCCATATAGTCTTCTAACCGATTGCTATTTAGCTGGTCGGTCAGATTCCTATTATGGAGGTCTCTCTAAAATTTTATATGTGTTAATCTACATCATTGTGTTTTCTGTTTCTGTTTTTATTATACTACAAATATATATCAAAAGTTTTACTTCCCCAAAGTAAATTTTAAATATTATTTAATTTTTCTATAATATCTTTAGGAACTTTCCAAGTATATTTTAATAATCCTTTACAAATAGTTTTTTTATCAGAGTTAATATTTTCTTTTAAGTATTTAATAATCTCATAAGATGAGTGATAACTAGGATAAACTGATTCACATTTTTCAAAGTAAATGATGGCGGATTTAATATCACCATTAATTACTGACTCAAATCCCAGTCTCTCAAATTTTACAGCTTCATCTGATTTATTAATACTATTAGGCATAACTAAATCATCATTTAACTTTTGTTTTATCTTTTCTTGTTTCTCTAATAGATTCAAATGATTATCAGAAGTAGTGTCACTAGAACTTGATAATTGTATTGTTATTAATGAATCTTGAATTTGTAATTGTTTATATTCTTCATCTAGTAATAAATAATAATCCATCCAAGGTTCTCTTAATTTATCACTTGGTGTTACATAAGCAAAATACTGAGCGAGTAGTCTTCTTTTACCTAAGTCTTTATTTAATACTATAAGTTCAGTAACATATTTATCATATTGATTCATTTCATTAAGTCCGTGCTCTCTATCCTGAAACTGGTATGATATTATGGTCGTTATAATAACAATTACAAATGATCCTAAAAACCATTTAATCAATTCTATTTTATCGGATGGTGTCATATATTATATATTTTGATTTTTTATATATAAATTAATGAAACACTTAAAAAAAATATTTGAATCGGATAAGGTTAGTGAATATAAATTTGAAAGAATGTATAAATCTATTCAAATGATATTTGCTGAATTAGTCGATACAGATGGTGTTGATATCTGGAAAGGATCGGATGAACATAACTATGATGAAACTGCTGGTAATTTTATAAAGATTCATATACCAACTCCTACATGTATTTGGTCAGTTGAAGATGGTGAACCTGATAAGTTCAAACAATATGTAATTGATATGGGAAAATTTAATGAGTTGCTTAAAGATATTGAAGTAGGTCTTAATAGAATGAAAGATGAATTTCCAGAATGTTATTATACATTTGACCACATAGTTGATTGTATTGAATTCATTGTAGTTTAATTTAGAACATCATTGATTTTATCATCTCTTGGTTCAACAACATTGAATCTTTGTCTTAACATTAATACAAACTCATCTTCAGTATCTCTAAACTCTCTTTCCTCAGTTGGTACCAATTCATATGTATCACTTGGACAAAATTGTGAGGTTATTTCCAAATGTTTAAACCCTTTATCTTTAACCAAATAATCAACCACATTAGAGTAAAGCATAGAAACAGATGGTCTATATTTATGATAATTATCACCAAATATCTCTATATCTTCTTTAGCATCTTCAGATAGTAACCATTCATTATACCATTCATTGTGTTGAACTTCCTCCATTTTACTTACTTCAACATAAGCATCTAATACAATCTGATTAAAATCATCTTGTGATATCTTATCCTTATGTGATAGGATTGTTTGTGGGCATTCCTCCCAGGTTGTATAACTAACTTCGTAGAAAAACATATTATTCATTATTTATTACCCAAGTCAGATAAGATTTTATCATTCCACTCTTTATTTAAATCATCCAACATTTCAGCTATCAATCTAAGTGAGTGTGATGTCCAATATCCATTTAAATCTTTTGTAAACCAAAAGTTATAAAATCCATCTACTTCCATTTCAGCATCTCCTAAATAAATATCATTGAAGTAAACTTTATATGATGATAATGTTGTTTTTTCTATTCGAATCATAATGTATTATTTTTTTCTATTGTTAAAATATATTCAGATGGTAGATTGTGTTGTTTAGCCCCTGTTAAACAATATTCTTTATACCAATCAAATGGTTTTAGATTATTATCTAAATACTTTTCCTCGGTTGCTATATAACAAACACATTCAATCTCTTCTTCTAAATCACTTATTACTTTTAATTTATATTCATTATATCCTTTTCCTAACCCTTCTGCTCTGTCCAATATTGGTTTTTGATCTTCTGATATATCAAATATCACACCCCAAACTAAACTATCATCACCTGTATAAATCAGGTTTGCTTTCCCGGATTTATCTTTACTGATTTTATTAAATAATAATTTATAACCTTTAACTTTAGCAATAGTAATAAAAGTAGAAGAAGAACATCTTTCAGTTATTCTATCAGTACTCATATTGGATCCGTAACAAAATATTTTCACACTAATAAGTTATTTAATTTTTCTTCTCTTAGTTCCGGTATAAAACCTTTAGGATAAAACTGAATGATAAAACGGTAACCTTGATTGGTCATGTAATCAACTTTACTATTTTCAAATTTAGTTTCACCTGAATTAGAACCGACTCTTGGCATAACTTCATCAGATGTAACCCAAAACATATTAGTAAATCTATCCTCTAACCTTTTATGCCATTTTTCCTTAGTAGTATCAATATATGGATTTGTTGTATTAGAATAAATAGAATCTGAAATACCATCTTCAAAATTAAAATTAACCTTGTAACAGAATTCAATCTCTGGGTAACCTGTGTAATATTTATTCATTCTAAAAAATTCAATAGATTGTACTTTACGTGAGTACCCATCAACAACAGTAGATTCAATTAGTGTCTTCCACTTATCAGTTATTTGTTTTACTATTTCTTCCATTATAATCCTAATTCCTTTAATCTTAATTCTCTAGCTTCTTGTATAGTTGGTACTTTCACACGAGTTGCTTTTCCTTTACTACCATCAGAAAGAGTAGGAGCATATCTTTTACGACTATTAAATTTATTTAATCTTGAAAATAATTTCTTTTCCTTAATCGGAATAAATCCTCTCATAGATTCAAATTGAATAGGTGTTAGTTCAATAAATTCTGATCCTAAATAATTATCATAGTCTCCATACTCACCAGACCATCTTGGTAGTAAATGTAGTTTATACTTGCCGTTATCTTCAGTTATATAATCACCGCTATTTGAATTTACCCAATAATTCATATACCTAAGTTATTTAATTTACTATCTCTTAATTCTTCTAAATCTTCAGTTCTTATATAAAGAATGAAAGCTTCATCAGTGTTATCATATTCATTCAATCTATAACTAAGAATATCTAAACCGATATATTCTTTAAAAGCATTAACAACCCATTGAACTCCAAATCCATTCAATGCTGATAATTCATCGGGTGTTAAAGTCCTATGAATTATATTTTGGTCTTTATGTCTAACTATTAAACTATACATTATATTCCTAAATCGTCTAACTTCTTTTCTCTATCAATTGCAATCTTACTGACTAATTCACAAGCTACTTTATGTCCTTCTTCGGCTTCATCCCAAGTACAATACCTTTCTTGAAATTGATCATACTCACCACCAAATATCATAGTTTCAAATAGGACAGGAGTTCCACCATTGAATGAATGATCCATACCTAAAAATACGGTAGAAACAACCACTTCTCCAAATTTATATAAACCAACTAATTTATCATTCTTGGATAACGATCCCCATTGAGTAATATCAAAACAAGGAACGGGAGTTTTTCCATCTAATATGTAAAGTCCCATCATATTCCTAAATCATTTAATTTCTCACCTCTTATAACGTGTAGGGGTTTTAATTCTATTTCATCACTTTTATAGTAAGCACCCTTTGTTGAAATAATACCCATAGGTGGTGAAATATTACCAATAATACCAACAACAACATCACCACTATACTTTGATTTATAATAGAAAGCCATTCCTATTTTAGGAATTGTTCCACACTTACACGGAACTGGCATATCATTACTCGAATAGACTACTACACTCATTTTAATATATCTTTAATTTCTTCATATTCATCTTCGGTTAATCCTAACCAGGATCTACATTTCACTACATTACTTATATGAGGTTCAATATCAGATGTTTTATCATCTATAATGACCCAATTATCACATTTATTGTTATTTAACCAAGATTTTATCTCTAATCCTCTATCACTTTGGTCAATATGAGGTGTATAATCATAAATAATAGCTTCTATCCCTTGTTCTATAAATATCTTTTGTAACTCACTAATTGTGTGATTTAGTCTCCAAGTTGATGTAATAACAGGCTTTAAGTCGTATTCTTTACATATTTTGTTATATATAGCAATAGCAGATTTACTCCACTTTTTTTTCCAGTGTGGATTTAAAACTCCATCTATATCCGTAAAGATAATTCTCATATTACAAATATAGTAAATAAAATATGATTAAATGTATTTATAATATATTGATATATTAAAATAAATTAGTATAAAATCACCATGTTGGTTTTGCAGCAGCAATTTGAAAAAGCTGATTTCCTAATCTTCCAAAAGATCCTAATCTACTAAAGCTAACCATATTAATTTATTATAGATTTCCACTGGTCTAAAGATTTCAGTGTGTGCTCGTCACTAAAAGGTTTTACTCTTTGTTTTATTTCATTAAGATACTCAACATTCAAAGTAATCTGTTTTAAATGATCCCACGAATTAAAATATACAAATAAATGAGAATGCTCTGGTAAATACCACTCGGATGATTCTATAAATTCTCTATTAAAAGGTGGGCTCCAAAAGAAATTAGGTTGATATGATAGTTCCAATAAAAATTCTTTGGATGGTATTAAATAAATATTTCCCATTGACCAATTTTCAAATATTGCTAAATTAGACCATGCATATGGTATATGTATAATACCTTTTACTCCTTTTAAATCACTAGGACCTTTATATTCACCTCTAAAAGTTGGAATTCCTAATGACATACATTTGCTTTTAAGATCCATAAAAATATTATCATTATGATATCTTGTTATAAAAAATGTATCTGATTTTTTTTGTCCATCTATAAAAAATTCTTCCCTAAGTGTATCTTCTATTTCATTACAAGGTCTCAAAACCTGAGTTCCCCACATAACGTTATGGTATCTTGCTGCATATTCATGTTCGAATTTAGTATACGATCTAAATACAACATTTTGTTTTTGAATAGAATTTCTAAAGAGATCATAAAATTCAGAGTCAGGGAATCCACAATTATTAGTAGATTGGTCTGTGTAATCAAATCTATTACAAACCCAAACTATTAATTTTTTATCAAAATCATTCTGTAAAAAAATCCTAGCTAAAGGTGAAGTATCAGATGTAATAATACAATCAAATGTGTTATAATAATCTTTATATTTTTCCCATAATTGGTTAGCAAGATCCTTGGATACGTTATAGTTCCAATCAGCAAATTGTGTTTCCAATTCGTATCCTAATTTATTACAAACAAAATCGATTGATATTTTACATCCCTGATGATGAGTGACGTGTAATATTTTCATTGTTTAAACTTTAAAAGATTTCATTCTTTGAATTAATTCATTATGTTTATTGTTAATCCAAATAGTTGTCCCCATATAAGTACATTCATAATATATTTCTGTATAATTCTTTGGTACATTAACTATATTATATCCATAAACATCTGGTATAACTCTATAAGGAACTCTACTTGTATCATGAGCTGCAATTATATCAGCTTTGCCAAAAGACATATTAACAAGATCCCCCCTTAGGTGTATGCCTGCATCAACAAATATGAAATCATATTTTTTCATATTTATATAAGGCTCTGCTATTTGTTTTAGTGTATTAAGATATTCTGTGTCTTTCAGAGGAAATTTTAAATTCTGAGCTCTACTGTCAGCATCTTTTATATTATCAGGTAGATCAACATAAAAAACCTCCCAATTTTTATATTCATTGAGTTTTTCTTTTGTTTTTTCGTACCAATCTAAATTATAACTTCCTAAAGAAAGTTCTACTGAAGTTACTTCTTTACAATTTTCTAATAAAAATTCAGTTCCTACTCCTAAACCAAATTCTAAAAAATTATTTATTTTTTCGGTTTTGAATATTTCTTCGAAGTAATAATGCCAATCTTGTGGTGATCCTAGTGTGTATTTTTTCATTTTCGATTTAAAATATATTGATATCCTTCATATACTATTTCGTATCCATTATTTAAAAGATAAGGCATAGAGGTCTCTGATTTACCTAGTTTATTATTAAGATCTCCCATCTCTCTAGGAGTTCCATTTAAAACATCGTCTATTAATAATAACCCACCATCTTTTAGTAGATTTCTTCTAACTATAATTTCCGCTTCTTTTAATTGTAAGTTACATGTAGATTCTATTGGCCACATATCTCCAGTATCTAAATAAATTAAATCGAATTTTTCATTAGTAGATTCTAAGAATGTAATAGAATCTGACACAATATGATTACAATTTATTCCTAGTGAATCAGTCATTATTTTACATCTCTTTATGTGTGAATCCATTAAATCCAGGGTTGTTAGTTTACAATCTAATAACTGTCCAAAAACCAAAGAGAAACAACCAGCTCCCCAGTCCCATTTAGTGTAATCATTCGAGTTCCAATAAATAGGATTATCGGAATTACATCCTTCAAATTTTCCGTCTACAAAGCTTCTACATGTGCCTAGTTCTATAACATTAGGCATATTAATTTTATTTAGAAATTCTAAACAATAATTAAAAGATTCATACCTAGATTTAGAATAATCTGTATATCTTAAACCTTCAAAGGATCCTATATCTAAAAGATTCTTATATTTTTCTAATGTATTTTTCATTTTTATATCTTTTTTAAATATTTTTGATTATGGTAAACATTCTATTATTAATTTTATCCTATTTATATAGGTGTGTTTTTCTTTAACCTCATTCATTAAAAATTTAAGTTCATTAATATGATTTGGATCATTTTTCTTTTCAATTATCTTATTAAATAAATTTACCGGATCTCTATCATATATTAATGATCCTTCAAATATATCATTAACTGCTTCTGAATTTGTATACCCATAATGACCATAAGATATGTTTTTGAATATTCTACAAGGTATATATCTATTCTCTATTTGCCAAGGGCCTTGTATAGTTGGTGAGATATAGGACTCATTAACTAATCTACTATTATCTTCAAATGATATTGGACTTGCCCAGGGGTTAATCAATTTTAATATTATCCCATTTTTCTCACATTCTCTGAAAAATGGTTCTAATTCGGTTCCATTTTGAAATGTTGATGTATTATCACCGTATGTACCAGCCCATAAACAATATTTATCACCACTAACAATATTCTTAGCATTACTTATGTCTATTTCATCTGGAAGAAGATCAGTGGCCCAACAGGTGTATAGACAATCTATTTCACCTTTACTCAAAAAGGAATAGTTATTGAATATTATATCACCATCTTTTACTCTTTTTATAGAATCTGATGTATTTACTTGTAGGGTTAAAATATTACATGAAGAGTTAATATACTTCTCTGAGTTAACATTATGTAATACATAATAACAATCTTTTCTAATTGGAATATTTTTCTCTTGATCACTTGCAGTTATAAATAAACAATTTTCAAAATTAAATCCTGAAACATCATCAATATCAGTAAACCAATAGGTGTCATAACCCATACTTTTGAATGCTTTGTAAAATCCATGATGTATATACGAATGGGTATGTGAGTGTAGTTTATATCCCCATATTATTACCTTTTTTATATTCATCTATTATATATAGGTAATTGAGTTACACCTACTAAATAATTCCAATATTTTCTAAATTATAATCTCTTAAAGGAATAACCCAATGGTTAGAATATGAGCATAAGAATTTATTAATCTTATACATATATTCAGTAGCTCTATCGGGTGTATTGACTGGAATAATTTCAGCATCATATATTTCACCTAATACGGGTTGAAAATATTAATATATAAAAATTATGGATAAGAAAGAAGAATCAAATAGTGGATTTGCTGATGTTTTTTTAAGTAAATTAAAAGAACAATCATTTACTATTATATTAATGGTTGGTATGTTAATATACCAGAATAAAGTATTTAATGAACAACTTGATAGGTCAGAGAAAATCATTGACGAAAAACAACTTTATATTGATAAGTTAGTTGAGGAACAAAGACAAAGGTCTACATTAAGAGAACAATATTTGATGCAACAAAGAGACTCTTATGTTGATGATCTTATAATGAAAGGTAGCCAAAAGTAATTTTAACTGACTTGTTCTAATACTTTATTAGATGATTTTATATAAACATGTTTTATATTACCTCTTCCAGTTTCTCTTTCATCTATTTCAAACTTTTTCAAGCTCTTTAAGAATGGTAGTAACTTTTCAAATCCATAGTTTCTAGAGTCAAAGTCTGGTTTCTTCTTTAATAAGTGACTACCTAGAACTCCTAAAAATGCCCATCCATTTTCATCTGCCAAGTCAGATATACTATCAGTTAATAATTGTAATAACTCTTTATCAACATCATCAGATTTTGAAACAGTAGCTGATTCAGATTTTTTAAGTATCTCTATATAGATAAACTTATCACAACTAACAATAAATGGTTTTAGTGTTTTCTTTTCACCGATTCCGATTACTTTCATACCAGCTTCTCTTAATCGTGTAGCGAGTCTTGTGAAATCACTATCACTTGATACGATACAAAATCCATCAACTTTACCAGAGTAAAGTATATCCATCGCATCGATAATCATCGCACTATCACTAGAGTTTTTACCAGTAGAATAACTATATTGTTGTATAGGTGTAATTGCGTTTTCAAGAAGAACGGTTTTCCAACCAGATACCGTTGGTTTAGTCCAATCAGCATAAATTCTTTTAAATGTAGGAGTTCCGTATTTTGCAATTTCCTCAAACATTTGTTTTACATTAGAATATGGAACATTGTCCGCATCTATTAGAACTGCTAACCGCAGGTCTTTTATTTCATTACTGAAAGTATTTTCTTTTATCATTATTAGTTTTATGTAATTATATGGATAAGTTGTTATCTACTTTAATATATAGTTTTAATGAAACATTTAACATCATATAAAATATTCGAATCTAGATTTGTAGAATTCAGAGAAGTGATTTCTACTATTAAGGATATCTGTCAAGAGTTTGAAGATAATAATTGTGAGTGTAAAATATTTCCACAAGATGATATAAAATTAAATATTGTTTCTCTAAAAAGTAGAGGCCATCTTTATCATATGTTACAACCATTTTATCTTGAGATAGATATTGATAGGAGGATAATTGCTCAAGATAAGAAAAGAACTGGATTTGGTCCTTTCCCAGAATGGTTTATTGAAACTTGTAGAAGAATAGAAGACTATATGTCATCGGAAGGATTTGAAACAAAACCAGCAGTTAGATATGGAACTGATTGGGAGAACTTTGAAACCATTGATGAACTTTCAGAAGTCATAGGATTAATCTATAAAATAAAATTAGAATTTATATCAAATGAAATACCTAAAGAAATATAAGCTATTTGAATCTAATTCTAATAAAGAAGTATTAGATGACGTTGAAGAAATATTCCGTGAAATATCAGATGTTGGATTCAAAGTTGAATATAACAGAGGTGGTGTTGATGAATTATTAAAAGTCTATATTGAGAAATTTGATGTTTATGGATTTAGTCAAGAAGAAAGAGAATGTAAATATTACCCAACTCAGGAATTTGTAAATGCTTTTTTACATCTGACCTCTTATGTAAATGAATCTAATCTTGATCATAGAATAGAAGTAATAGATAATAGTCAAGTTATTGATGTACTTACTACTGAAAGTGAGATAGAAGATATGGTTAATTGGAAAGAACCAATTGATTATATTAAAGTTATTATAAGTAACAAAGAGTATAACATATCAGAAGAACTTGAATATGATGCTGAGTGGAAGAAACCAGGTAATCCTGTTAGAGAAGAATTAGAAAAGTATCTAAGAGAGATTCTTTTAGAACTAAACGATTTGGGATATAGACCTAAACTTAGTGGGTTTGCCAACAATGCTCCTGTTGAATCACCAACTGCCAAAGGTTCAAATCCATATGTTTGGATTTGTAACCAAAGAAGATTACCACATGATGGATTTTGGAATGATATAAATGATGCCGTAGAAAGTATCAAAGATTATCTAACAGATAATGGATTTAGTGTGAGTCAGGAAATCCTCAATGAAGGTAGTTCACGTGAACAAGTTTATATATACTTCAATGAGATATCTTAAATCATATAAAATATTTGAATCATTTGAAGAGTCAGATGTTCAAGATGTGTTCGAACCTTATATCAATTGGGAATTGGTAAGAGATGTTCAAGAGATGGCTCTTGAATATATTGACGGTGGTATGATACTTAACTTAGAAATAAGTTATGGTAAATATTTATCTGTTTCAAAGCCACCATTTTATATTTATCACATGACATATAATCACGATGGTGTTAAAAGAACTTGGAAACCCGAATCTTTTAATAACTTAACTGAAGGTCCTTATGAATTAGATCCGATTGATAAGAGTGAAATGGTTTATCAATTTTACTTAGTAAATGAGAGAGGACTTTATTCTAAAGAGGAAGATAAAGAATTAGAATCAAGGATCAAAGAAGCTTATCCTAACGAGAATATAAATCCATATACTATTTAAATTCCTAAGTTATCTAACTTATTATCTCTATTTCTAAATTTATACCAATTTAAAAGTTCTTCATAAAGTTCTTCATCGTGTTCATAAACATATCTGGTTCCGGTTGAATGTTCTTTATACCCAATCTCACTTGTTCCTCCAACTTTAATACAACTAACTTTTTCAATTTTTAGTGGAGAAGAGGTATTTAATCTACGACTAATTGGACTAGTTGTTAACTCCAAGTTATAAACTTTTAAATATTTTTCTCGGTGTTTTGAGAACTTATTCATAATATCAACCAAATGTTTTGACTCATCAGGTGTGCAAATTAATCTCATACTTCTATTTTTTTAAATTCCCTTTCTAAACTAACTTCAAGTGATTCATTAGGATACATAGCATCATCACATAACCATTGTATATCCATTGATTTTCCTTTCCAAAAATACTGGAACCTTTTAAATACTTTACTCTTATGCTCAATTTTTGTATATCGAACACTATTAGACACTTTCTTATCCTTTATAATTTTCATAATTTATCGGATTTATTTTACTACAAAGATACACAAAGATATTAGTATATCCAAACTACCATTAATAATTTTATTAATGGTGTTTTTTTATATATAGTATGTGAAATACCTAAAGAAATTCGAAGAGGTTTACTACAATTCTAGAAAAGAAGTTGAGGGTTATGTTGATGCTAACGATTTAGTAGGACAAAGACTTTGGTTTCATACTAATAGAACTCATAGAAACAACGGATGGAATGGTATGATTGGTATTTATGATACTACACCAAGTGGTAGAAAAGAAGGATATGCTGGTAGATATACAAATGAGGTAAGAGTATCAGAACCTGTTTTCTTTCAAACATCAGAAGCCGGTGCTAAATCAATTAAAGAAAATGATAAAAGAATTTTAATTGCTGGAGTTTCTGGCGTTGTTATTCCTACTAATAATGATACATCTGGAATGGTTAAGGTTACCTATAATCCTTTCGATGTTGCTTATTTTCATATTATAGATGATGAAGATAAAAAAGAAGTTAAATCAGCTAAGGAAGTTTACTTTAATGCTACTGAAGAAGGTCAGTGGGATATTTGGGTAAAGGATCCTCAATTTATTTAGGATCTATTATCAAAATAGAAAATCACTTCATTATAATAATCTAAAAAATTTTGATTAAATAAATCCCATTTTATATCAACTCCATCAACTGAATAAACACTATAGTTATTAAAGTTTAGAATTCTTTTATCTCCATTTTATCTTTTATTTTTTAATTATTTATCATATCTAGTATAATATTTATAAATACCATTAACCCTTTTTCTTGTATAGTCGGAGTTGTGAAACTTCTTTTTATTTATAACACTTGAGCATCCTATCATTGATAGTAGAAGTAACATAGTTATTAACTTAATAGTTCGAAAAGTTGTAATTTTCATAAATTTATTTATTTTATAATAAGAAATAAGTGATTTGTTTATAAATCAAATTTCTTTAATTGATTTTTTGACGCATTATATATAAAAAAGATAACTACAATTTGCCTAATAAGCATAAAAAACCCACCATAAGGTGGGTTTTTTTATTTATCATAAGGATCATTATCAACTATGTGTTTCTTGACGAAATTTCTCCACCATAGTTTTATACGGATCCACATGTTATTTAATTTTTTGAATTTCTTTAGCTCTTATCAAAGCAGATTCTTTTGTTTTGAATCCAGTTTCAACTTGTGACTTTCCTGAGAAAATTCCAATTTGTGTAGCAGTTGTCTGCATTTTATTACCAACTTTACCAACTTTTGCAATTTGACGAATTCTAAGACCACCAACTTGTCCGATTACTTTACCTAAATCATTTCTTTTAACACCCATTTTGATTAATTTTTAATTGATTAATAATATTTTTTACTTATTACAAAGATAATAAAAAAAATAAATATTCCAAATAAAAATGTAAAAAAATAATTTATTAAAAATGTTGTATATTTTTTCAATATATACAAAAAATAAAAAATCATATATGAGTAATGTTGTTGGAACTATTAAAATAGGAGAAGATAGAATAATCACTACTAAAAACAATTCAATTAACACTTGGACTAGATTTGGCAACGGTGATGATAGTAGATTTATAATTTATAATGGAAATAGATATAAACTATTAAAGTCAAAAGAAACCGAAGTAGAAGAAATAGAAGAAGAAGATAATGATTAATGTTTTTAGATATATGGTTTTAATATATACATTAAAATAAATTATTCAAATGGCAGGTTGTGGATCTTCATTGTTTGGACAAGGTAGTCAATATATTAAAATAAGCGGTGGTGATTTTGTAGCTATTGAGGGATCATCTACAAGAGATAAGTTAACAGTTTCTGATTTAAGAATGCCTTATAAACAAATACTTAAAAGTAGAATTATTCTAAAAAAAGGACAAGTTAATTACCTATTAAATCACTTAGGATTGGGTGATAATGCTACATTTTTAGCAATTAAAGCAGTATATGACCCGAAATCAGTAGTAGAGGCTGATAATTATGTTACTTATAGTTATTATAATTACCCAGTAAGTAATTTTACATTTGCACAATTACTTGTTTTAACTGGTAATTCTACTAATAGAGTTCCTCAACTTTACTTAACAAATCCAAGTGTTAAGTATCCAGTTGTCTTAGATGTTATGATTGGTGTTATGGATGATAGTTATTCGTTCTTTAATGATGATATAAATCAATCTGGAACATCATTTACAGGATTAGAATATACTGATATAAAAACATTTGTTGTTGGTGAATCTATTGTTATTTATGATAAAAATTCACCACCTAGAGCACTTATTTATTTAGGATTAGTTAACATAAATTCAATTGAAATATCTGATAATTTCCTAATTATAGATGATGAGAGTGGAACAATATTTTTAAGTTTCTTAACAGAGTATGATGCACTACAAGCACATTCTTTATTAAACTATGTTCTTCAAAATCCTAGTGTTGATATTGATACTATTATACCAATTTATGATGATGTTAGTCCTGTTATTTATTTCAATTCAATTGCGGGTGCTACTGGTAGTTATATAGTTGATTATACAGGTGCTACTGCTGGAGTTCCTTATAATACTGAAGATAATGGATTTACATTCTCCACATCAATATCTCTTTCAACATATGGAACATCTGGTGTTATAGATAGAGATTCACTAATAGGATTATTAGTTGATTACATAGATGATAATAGAGATGGTTCTATGAACTTAATGCCATCTAATTTAATCATCTCAGGAACAGCGGGAACTACTAATATAATCGGAGTTACTGGAACATATTCACTTCAGTTTAATTTTGCTGATTTAGCACACAATGATATTAATAATGTGATAATAAATTTAGATATAATTAGTTAAAAAATAAATAATAAAATGGTTTATAGTTGGGATAAGTTTTTAAAGCCTTTATCTACTACAGATACAAATATACAAATTATGGATAATGATGGTGTTGTGAAATACACTCTAAATCCATATGCTATATTAAATGTTTTAGTTAATAATAATCTGTTAAAAATTAACCTAAAAAGTGGAAGTCTTATAAGTATACCATTTTCAACAACTAACGAGTCTAAGTTAGCAATTACTAAAATAAAAGAGTTAATTGATGATTTAACTATAAAGATTCCAAATTTTTTAACAAAGGATGTTAAAAATTATGTCGATAATACCATTTCAGGCGGAACCTTTGATATTGGAAACGGACTAACTCTTTTAGGTAATACAATGAGTGTTGGTGGTACATTATATGAAACACTTAAATTAGATGGTGGTTCTAATGATTTTATGGCTACTGGATTTGATAATATGACATTCACTAGTTCGGTTTATGATGTTTTTTCCGAATTTATTAGTTTGGATTCAACTGATTCTATACAGGTTTTAGCTGATTATGATATAACTGTTAATGCAAATGGTCAATTATCTTTAAGTGGTGATTCTGGATTAATTTCTATTGGTAATACACAAGGATTGGTTTATAATGGTGATTATTCACTTGGATTTGTAACACACTCATTGGTTGATAAGAAATATGTTGATAACGCAATATCACTTGGAGCTTCAGGTACTTCCGGAACTGATGGTACTTCTGGTGTGAATGGTACAAGTGGTTCTTCAGGTATAAATGGAAATAATGGTACTTCGGGTATAAATGGAATTAGTGGTACTTCCGGAACATCTGGAATTAGTGGATATTCAGGAACAGCTGGATCATCCGGAACAAGCGGCTCTGGTACTTCTGGTGTGAATGGTATATCAGGAACATCCGGTGTAGATGGTGCTGTTTCTTTAAGATGGACACTACAAGATAATATTTTGAATGATCCAAACAATTCAGGATTGTTTACTGTCGGGTATAACGCATACTTAGTATTAACACAATACTTCAAATTCGCATACAATAGTTTAAACTCGATAGCATCAGAAGGATTTTGGAACACAATTATCAATTCGCTTGTTATTGGAAAATCGGTATCTTTACAGATTGTGGAAGTAGGTAATCCAAGTAAAATAGCATTATATAACATAAGCAGTGTAGTTTATACAGATCCAGGAACGGGTGGCCCATTATTTTATGAAGTTACTACAACAGGCATTCCTTCGGTTTATGGTAGTGGTATGTGGAGTTATAATGACTATTCAGTTTCATTCTCGATATCTGGTAGTTCCGGATCTAGTGGAACTTCTGGAACTTCTGGAACCGATGGTACTAGTGGAACCGATGGTACGAGTGGTGTTAATGGAACAGATGGTACTTCCGGTATTTCAGGAGTAAATGGAACAGATGGTACTTCTGGTAACAATGGCACATCTGGTTCTTCTGGAATAACACCGACAACAGGTAGTTGGGTTTTAGATCCGGGTCCCAATCAAAAAAGTTTTACAGTAACACCTGATAACACCTATTTGATGTGGGTTAATGGAAATATTCCAAATGGTATTGTTAAATGGAATGCAATGGTAACTATTTCAAATACAAATGTTCCCGCTATTGGAAGTCAATATGCATGGTACTATAATGCAGTTGGTGGTGGTATGTTAGTATTTACTTCTATACCTGATCAAATTGTTGGTAGTAGTGGTGTCATTATTAATTCACCAAGTGGATACGTTGCAAATACATCTAATGTATTTAAATTTGAAATTACAAATAATACTGGTACAACCCAAAGTGTATATTATGGATACACTAAGATATAATTACAAAATTTCATTTTTCTTCTTTTAACATTTAATATATACATTATCAAAAAATATTAACTACTATGAGAAGAATATTATTTCAACAAACTGATTTTAATTTATTACCTAACCCACCCGCTGGATTCAATTATATTGGATTTGATGGAGTAAATTTTAGCGAAAAATCAGAAGATGGTAAAATTAACCAATCTGTAGGTGCTACTGGTCCTACTGGTGCTACTGGAGTAGGTGGAAACTTAAATGTAATTGAAAATACATATTCCGAACTTGTGGATAACATTACGAGTGAAACATTAACAACGGGATCTTATTATATTATAACAGATTTTCAAACTTGTTACGACCAACCTGATTATGATACTTACGATACACCAATAACAGTAGGTAACTACAAACAAGCCGCAATTGAACCAATTATTGTTTTTGCAACAAGCACAAACACAATCAGCACAACCGCATATCAACCTGCATACCCTAATGATAGGATTCAGTATGATTCGACGTTTAATACAACTGAAGTAACTGGAGGCACTGCTTTTGGTAGAATTTCTGAAAGAATTGACGAGTTCAATAACAGAACAGATTACGACCACAGAACAATACTATTTAAAAGATATAGACTATTTACATATAGAGAAGAATTAGATGGTACAATTGAATTATTAAGTGATGGTACCGTTAACGGTGTTGACACTTCTTTTAATTTATTATCTGTAGGTGACGTTATTTATATACCAAATGTTAATCCTTCTTATTTTGAAATTGTTTCAATAAGTAGTGATACCATAATGACAGTTTCAGGAGATACTATAAATTCAGGAGGCCCAGGAATGCAAATTTATAATACAGTAGAAGAAGATAACGGTGGAGGATATTTTAGTTATAAACAAACTAACGTAAAAACTGATGATTATTTAGAATATACAACATTTGGAGATGCTATTGATCAAGAATACGCAAAAAATAATTATGTAGGTAATTACGCTAATAACTACACAAATATTGATGGCGGGACATTCATATTGGCAAACAATGTATTTTTAGAAGGACAATACGAAAGTAATAAATTTGGTGATTATTGTTATAATAATACATTTGGGACTGACAATCAAAATAACGTTTGGGGGGATTGGTGTTATGAAAATGTGTCAGTAAACGATATTGATGATTGTATTATAGGTCATTATTTTAACCGTAACATAATAAATGTTAATCTATCAGCAAATAATATTGGCCATTATTTTAATAATAATAGATTATTAGCTGAAAACAGTGAGGCTTTTGAGGATAACATCATTGGTAATAATTTTAATAGTAATACAATATATTCTTGGTTCCATGATAATGAAGTTTTAAACGATTTTGGATATAACACCATAGGAGATTTTATTAGTTTAACAAATTTTCAATTCAAGTCAAATAAGATAGGAAATGGATTTTATAGTAATACTATATCTGATAACGTTAATAATAACGTTATTGGTAATCAATTTGAAAATAACACACTTTCAAGTGATTTTAACGATAATAAAATAGGTAATGAGTTTAAAGGAAATTTAATGTCAGGTGAATTCGAATTAAATGATATTGATTCTTTTGTAGGAGGTAATCAATTTTTAGGAGGGACATATCGGAATAAATTTGGTTCATATACATTTGATAATGACTTTTTAAATGGGGTGTTTAATAATAGCTGGGGTAGTAATTTCTATAGTAATATACTAGAAACTTTTAGTAATAATAAAATTCAAAATGGGTTTTCAAATAATATATTAGGAAATGATTTTTCAAATAACGAAATTGGTAATAATTTTAGCGATAATACAATTGATGATAATTTTGGTTCCGGATATGGATATCCACAGGGAAATAAAATAGGAAATAATTTTTATGATAACACTATTGGTGAGTATTTCTATAATAACTCTATCCCTGATAATTTTTATAATAATCAAATAGGTAACTTCTTCCAATGGAATGAGTTTAATACAAATATTAATGACACTAATTTTACACTTAATTACGGAAACATCACAGGATTTACTTACACTTCGAGTGGATCGAGCTCAGCTTCCGGGACATATTCAGGACTAACAGGATCTGTTTCAGGAGGACCTGGTTCAGGAGCAGCTTTTAATGTTATAGTATCAGGAGGAACGGCTTCTTTGGTTACTTTAAATTCTACAGGTTCTACTAGTAATCAATATAGTGTAAATGATACTATAACTATATTAGGAACAGATATTGGGGGTGTTATCGGAGTTATTGATGGATTTAGTAGTGATGCAATAGGTAAGTCAGGAGCTACTGGAACATACACAAATGTTTTTGCAGGAGGAACAGGGAGTGGTGAAAATGCCTCATTTGATATTACAGTTACTAGTAATTTGGTTAGCGACATACAGATAAATGACGTGGGTGGAGGTTATGTACTTAATGATCCTTTAGTAATACCCGGATCAGAATTTGGTGGTACTGGAAGTAGTGATATTTCAATATATGTTACCGACATTTATTCTGATGATATTGTTATCACAGTTACTGGAGTTACACCAGCTCCTTTATTCTACGACCATTACACAAAACAAATTTTTGAAAGAAGATTAGGGGATAAGAGAATTTTATATTATGATGAGGATGATATTCTAAATGTTGATTCAATCTATGTTAGTTCGGGTTATATCCCAGTATATAGTCAGGCATTAACATTCCCAATCAATTATGTTACTTTCAATTTCCGTTGCGATGGCGTGTATAGCAATGATGGAGGATCCACAGGTCAAACCGTAAATAATGTTCAGGAATTGGTTACAGTGTTTAATGGTAGCTTTAGACAATTTGGTTATTTCTTTGATAATAATGATGGAACTCTTGGTTTATACATTAACCCATCATTAAAACAACAATACTGTCCAACTGGAATATATTCAATTTATGTATATGTTGATTAAAAAATAAAAATAAAAAATGGCAACAAAATATATTGTAGATAACGTACCTGATCAAACTATATCAGGTAATGTAACCATAAATGGTAATCTAAGCGTTACAGGAACAACAACCGGTTTAGCGACTTACAAAGCACTACTAACTCAGCTTGGGGTTCAGAGTGGTAACGACTTAGTAGATTTTGATGGTGGTTTAGTTATAGGTGAGACTTACACGATAACTGATTATGTAGCTGGAGATGATTTTAGTAATATTGCGGATGTCCAAACTAGTAGTATTGATACTTTTTCTTATTTACAGGAAAGTGTTACCCTAATTAGTACAACATATAATGGAGTTACTGGGACAACGAATGGATCAGGATTAGGCGCAAGTTTTGATGTTGTTGTTGATGCAGGAATAAGCACAAATGTGGCACTTGATACAGTAGGGAATGGCTACTCTTCCGGAGATACTATAACAATATTAGGATCCGACATTGGAGGTAGTAGTCCTGAAAATGATATAATAATCACAGTTACCGATCTTAATACGAACACAGGAGGATTGGTATTCATTGCAACAGGAGAAGCCCCAATAAATTGGGATAACAGTTCTACTTTAGAATCTAGCGGTAATTTAGTGGTAAAAGTATTAGAAAACAATTTGGGATTTGACATTGAGTGGGATTATAATATTTTTGGACCAGGCGCTTATTTTGGATATAATTCGACCACAGGACCATTGTATAATACTTTTAATAGAAATACAACATTTGTTTTAGGGGGTGGAAATCCAAATCCATATATCGGTCCTAACCCTTTAGAAACTTTTATAGGTCCTGTAAGTTTATCCGAGAAGGATGACACAATTGTTGTTGCAATTTTTGATATGGATATATTTGAACCAGTTCCTGATAGTTTGTATTATTTTCCTATAGAGATTCAACAACAAAATACCGACACAACACCAATTGTAATAAGTGGAACTGTAGAAACATCTTTTCCTATTACTCTTACTAGTGTTGCTTTGTTTTGTAATGGAAATTTCATTCAATCACTTTACGGGGATGGTACAGTAAATGATATGTCAGAACTTATAACTTACTTAAACTCCCAACCAAATATGAGTTATTTAGGGGTATATTCTGATCCTGAAGATGGTTTTGTGAATTTAGAAATGTCAACCAATTTAGTAAATCAATTCTGTTCTAGTGGAACATTAACTTTTGAGGTCTTCAACGACTAACTTTATAAAAATAAAATAAAAAATATTATGATAAAATATATTAAAAGAAAAAGTGATAATAAGTTTCTACAATCTTTAGAAGGAGATGTTTGGGTTGATAACTCAAAAGATGCTTATGAAATGACATATAGAGAATGTGAGTACATAAAAACCACATTACTTAACACATATACTTCTGAAGAAATTACCGAAGTTGTTAATATGTTTAAGAATAAACCAATGTCAAAAGAAGAAAAAAAAGAGTTAATAAATCTTTTGAAAAAATAATTTAATAATATGAGAATCTGTATACTATGTGAAGAATCTAAGGTTCTTCAAGCAAGAGAAAAAATGAAAAATGATAATATCTTAAAAATAGACTTATCACCTACAGGAGAATTACCAGCAACACATAAATTATGTGTTATGGCAGTTACTGACGAAAAGGCAAAAAAGATGATAGATTCTGCTGAATTAACAACAATAGAAGCTATGAATCCTAAAGAGTTTTTAGAAAAACACAATCTCAAAAAAATTGGAAAATACGGATTGCTATAAGTTAATAAAAAATTTTATATCGAAAGAAGAATCGATTAAAATAGTTAATTGGGTTGATAGTTTGGAACATAAAACGAACGATCCAAATTATCACCTATATGAATTATCTAAATCTCTAAATGGTAAATCTTGTATTTTTGATATATCACAAACAGATTTTACCAAATATATAACTAAATTTCAGTCAGTTTCAGAAGTATCAACTGAAATACTTCCGGATTTTATTCATAATATAATTGATAGAGTTTCTAAATTACTTAATCTACCTAAAGAACATATTTTCCTACAAGCTGTTGATATGAATAAAGGCGGTAAAATAAATCAACACTATGATGCTTCCATAGATGGTTATATTAACTATAAATGTAATATAAGTGTTTTATCGGAAGATTATGATATTTTTATCGGTGATGAAAAAGAATTAATTCAACAAAATGATTTGTATTGTTTTGAGGCATCACTTTATAAACATTGGACTAATGAATTTAATTCAAGAAGAGTCTTTTTAAGTTTTGGATTTATTGTTACTTATTCTACTCTAAATAGAGACGAAAATGATCCTCGTGTTAGATTAAGTAAAAGGATTGAAAAATACTTTCAGAAAAATCTATAATTGTTTATTCTTAATCTTATCTCTTAAATATAAGAGATTAAATATTTTAACATTATCTTCAATCTCAAATTTATGCTTATTTTCAATTATCCATTTGATATCATTCCTACGCTTAATTGAATACATAGCACACATAGTTGTCATTCTTTTTTTCCAACTGATAAGTTCCCAATTATTAAAAAGATATCTTTTACTAACTTTAATAAAAGATTTCATTTTAGTATAGATATTAATATTACTTTTTAGGTAATCTAAAATATCTTCAAATTCTAAACCCTCGGATAATTTATCAGTTATTCTTTTATCAATATGTCTTTCTACTTTATCTGGTGTCATAACAAATAATATTAAAAATCCACTTATTAAGTGGATTATTTAGGTTTCTTAGATGTAGCTAACTTACGAAGGTCGTAGTTATACCTTTCGTGGTCAGTCATTGCGTTTTCAGAAGGGAGTTCGTATTTTGTATTATCTGGATCTCCTTTGAAATTAACTTCTTGATATTCTGGATCAAGTTCTTCATCAGAAATAATAATCTCTGGAACAACTCTACTTGAGATAATAGATTTTATCTTAATTGAGTCAATAGTTGTTACTTTTTTGGTAACATCACTAACACTTTGTCCGAAAGTGACAAATGGTAGGAATAATAACAAGAATATAATTATCTTTTTCATATATCAAAGATAAGGAATAATTAGTGATTATACAAATCTAAACCAATATTTTATTGGTAGCCCACTCCGAACATGAGTATTTATCTTTAATTGTAGTGGTCATAATAGAAACATATGTTTTTAACTTCTTTCTATTTTTTATAGTGTGTCTTAATGGACAACTTGATGTTATATGATCTTGAATTGCGAAGTAAACATCAGTTACTGCACATCTTTCATTAACTTTTGATGTTCCTATTGCTGATATAACATTATCACAATGAGGACATTTTGTTATACTTGCTTTCCATGTGTATTTATCCGTTTTATCTATAACCATAATACAAATATAATAAATAAATTTGATTTATAAAAATTAATATATAATAAAAAATATTCTATAAAAATGAAACATGTTAGTAAATTTAAAAACTTTAATAATAAACCAGTAAGTGTTATTAAAGAAGGTTTGTGGTCTCGTATTTTTGGAGACGCATCTACTAAAGACGCTGCTGCAGACGCACTAAGAGGTCAAGGTTATAGTCATACTGGAAAAGATGAAAAAAATTATATAATGTTCCAAGGTCAAAAATTTTATGATGCGGACATTGAGTATGATGATTACAACTCAACGAAAGCAATTCCAAGAGTTGAGAGTGGTAAATTAATTATTGCTAATCCTGTTTGGAATGAGTAAGATTTTTATATTAAAAAACCTATCAATTAATTGATGGGTTTTTTTATTCTCCTTTTATAAGTCTGTATAGATTAATTACAATCACAAGTATATTCATAATTACAATCGGATAAGCACCTAATACAATTCCATAAATCAAAAACATGCAACATGATATAGTATTAACTATTCTAAGTTTTTTTATATCTTTCATCAACATTGACGAAAGAACAACAATCATTGATAGGTATCCCCAAATTTCTATAACTTCCATAACTTTATATAATTTCTACTGATTCTATTTCTACTCTAATTTCATCATTTATGAGGTCCTTAACAAATTCAATAGCATCATCTTCACTTTTACTATTAACTGATATTTGTATAGTATCTGTTTTTATAACTTCATTTAGTTTGCTACCATTCGGATGCATAACAAAATAAACATGAAATTTTATATTAAATGTGTCTATTTTTGGAATTACTATAGATTGAGCAAGTTTTATTATTTTATTTTTTAGTAAAATTCCGATTATTACTCCGATTATTGTTGATATGATGTAAATCATTTTTATATTATTTTTTTATATTACTTCCAAAGAACTTGAACTAAGAGTATTAAAGCTGATAAACATAGACAAACTATAGTTTTTGCACTGAAAGGTTCATTCATTATAAGATTTGACATAAAAGCAAAAACAATAGCACCTACTGCGAATCCAATAAGTCTTCCAGGCCAAACTTGACCATCAAATGCTAAAGCACAATACTTTGTAAAGTAAATCAAAAGAATAGAAATCGGAATTCCTGTTATCGACATTAACAATGGATGTGTTTTTGACCAAGTCCAAAAGAATTGACTTTGTGTTTGTAAGTAAGCTAAGACTTGAGCAATGACAATTGTTATAAATGCCATAATTAAATTTCTCATTTTCCAGTATTTTTTGAAATTTCATAAACTACATAAGGAGCAAGTATTGTCACCTTACTTCCATTTGAATTATAATACCAAATTGAATCTTCATTATATCCGTGAATTGTATCAGTGTAAGCTATTGCATCTTTCTTAACATTAATTCTCTTCTTTGGTCTAAAAAAATCACCAGTCTCTACAACACCTTCGGCTTTACCTTCTATTTTATATTTAGGAGCTAGACTATCACTACAAGAATATAGAGTAATGATAAATAAAATTATTAAGTACTTCATATCATTTCTATTAACTTTCAATTGGAAAGTTTAGTATCAATTTAAATGCATTTAATTTTATATATATTATCAGGTATGAATATTAGAAACACCACATTAGTTGACATAGAAGAGATATGTGAATTACAATCATCTTGTTTTGAAAGTGGTGATACCTGGAGTAGATACACTTATCTAAAATATATTGATAACTCATTAGTAATTGAAATAGATAATAAAATTGTTAGTGTTCTTATTCAAGGTTACATAACACCTTCAGGATATAAGAAGATATTTGAACCGGTAAATGATTATGGTCAAAAGTTCCTAGATGATAAAAGAAATAAACAATCTACTTTTGGAATTGCTCTGATATTCACTGATAGTAATTTTAGAAAAAGAGGATTGGCTGAAATGTTAATAAATAAACATTTTGAGGTAAATAAAAATAAAACTCTTTGTTTAAACACCCGACCTAATAATATAAACTCTATCAGTTTATATAAAAAGGTTGGTTATAATCATATAGCAAATATTAAGAATTACTATGATTATCCACCAGGTGATTCAGTATTCATGATTAAGGAAACTATTTAAAATAAAAAAGACCCAACTGATAGTTGAGTCTTTATTTATAAAACGCTGAGATTATACGTTCTCGTGACAGGTCTTTAGTTGGATTATGAATTCCCAAACTTATCCACCACCTTTTGAGTGATATCCTATCAGTACCGGTTAGTTAGACTAACCACTTCTTGAGTTACTAAATACTCTCCATTTAATCCACTTACTCAGCCTTGCGAGCTAACACGGGTTTCGACACCCTATAAGTTTTTCGATGAAATCACATCAGCCTTTCGAGCTTCAGTGGCCAAGAACGACTCTTGACTAAGTAGGTACCTTTCATCAGTAACTAGGTAACACTTTCGATTTGTTTTTAGTTTTTGAAGCCAATTTCAAATTTTAGTGCTTGTAGATTTATGTCGAAGTAGTGGTCACCTCTCAGCTCCCAAAGCTTTTGGCCTCAAGAATACTGGACTACTCCGTGTGACACCTCTGCCACAACTTTTTAAGATATCTTCATCACGACTCACCTTACGGTTTACCTACACTCTTGGTAGAGTGATTGATGTTCATTAACAGCACCACCTGTACAATGAATTGTCTTTCGACTTTGAGACACCTCTCAAGTTGAAACTCACGATTGTAATAACTGGTTAGTCACCACTTCTCGTAAAATCTCTACAGGTTATTCTTATTGGTCTTCCGACCTCAACTGAACAATCTACACTTGCCCAGTCACCAATCCATTTCCCTACGGAGTTACCCTCGGTACTTCAGGCTTAGTGATATCCTGCTTGCTTACTCGACCTCAATCATTCCGAAGAAATCTTAAGACGCAAACACATTTTGCAATTGTGTTCACTTTATCCCCCTTTCAAGGTTTATTTATCGACCATAAGCGGCCGTTACTTCCATATCAACCGAAGTTGATGTTTCAGTATGTTTTTATTTCAAAGAACTTTATTTATATCCGACGTTTCGGAAAAGTTTAGAAAAACTTTCATTTTTCTTTTTTGTAGCCCGTAGAGGATTCGAACACTCTGTTACCCAACCGAAAAGTTGGACGTCCTAAACAGATAAATCTGTTTCCCTTACGGGTCCTGTAGACGAACGGGCCATATATTTTTTTGTTTCACAAAGATAAGTAAACTTTTTTAATCTACCAAATCTTTTTTAACTTTTTTTGTTTAACTTATATCAGACGTTTCTGATTTGTTTTACAAAGATAAGTATTTTATTTTAATCTACCAAATCTTTTTTATTTTTTTTATTTCAAAGAACTTATCAGACTTTTCTGATTTGTGAATACAAAGATATAACATCTTTTTTAATC
>Ga0209596_1000585_pt1 | contig 33751 bp, 49 predicted proteins | sample M_130807_MF_Meta_FD_187314 | JGI IMG/M metagenome (GOLD analysis project Ga0209596, IMG submission 187314) | Freshwater microbial communities from Lake Montjoie, Canada to study carbon cycling - M_130807_MF_MetaG (SPAdes) (version 2) | ecosystem: Environmental > Aquatic > Freshwater > Lake... | reverse complement strand
GAGGCCGGCGGTAGGCCGAGCGAAGTCTACAACGACGACATCCCGTTTTAGGAGGGCACAATGGCAAACTTCGCATATATGCCGCTCTACGTAGCCGACTACCTTGCTGACACCGCCCACCTTTCCGCAGCGGAGCATGGAGTCTATCTGATGCTCTTAATGACCTACTGGCAAAGACAGGGTGGCTTACCTATGGACGAAGCCAAGCTCACCCGCATAGCTAGAGTTTCCGAGAAAGACTGGCTGCGGGTCAGAGATAACGTGATGGCGTTCTTCAGGATTCAAGATGGGTTTCTGGTTCAAGAAAGAATGGAGCGAGAGCTGGGATTTGTTCGGGAAAAGACGACTAAGGCAAAAATGTCCGCATCGCTTCGGTGGTCCAATTCAGTTGCGAACGGTATGCGAACGCATAGCGAACGCACTGCGAACGAAGAGCGAACGCAATGCTCTTCAGTATCAGTATCAGTATCAGAAGATACTAATACTAAGACTGTGCAAGAACCCGCTTCTGCGGCTTCTGCACCACCCCCCAAAAAAGCACGTTTTAGCAAGCCAAGCCTTGAAGAAATCACGGCCTATTGCACCGAGCGTGGCAACTCTGTCGACCCTCAGCACTGGCTTGATCACTACACCTCAAACGGGTGGAAGGTTGGCCGTAACCCGATGACCGACTGGCGGGCAACGGTTCGTACTTGGGAGCGCAACGACGTGCGACGTGCCGGATCAGGCGGTGTCGATGCCAGGACAGTTGCTGAAATCTTCGGGGGTGCCTCATGACCACACCGCAGTTTGGCAAGGCTCTTTCTGAGCGCTACAAAGGCGCTACCACGGTGGAGCTGCAGGACATTGCCGAGGTGGTGTCCAGTTTGACCGACGGCGGACGTGACGTGCTGTGGAAGGCTTTCCTCGGCTCCTACGAGTACGCCACTACACCCAAGCCTGCTGTGTTTGGAAAGCTGATCGACAAGCACGGCATCGAGGCCAAGCTATCGACCAGAACCCAGCGCGTTGGCGAGTACGTTTGCTACCTCTGTGGCACCAGATTTCCACTAGAGCATCGGGTTTGCCCGCAGTGCAGGAACCATGACCGGGCGTGGATAGCAGTCATTTTCTCAGGCGATATTCGGCGCGGTAAGCTCAAGCACGAGGAAGACGCAGAGCGTGAGCAGAGCCTGCAGGACCGCACCAGGAGGCTGGCATGATAGACCCATTGCCAATGCTTTCGGGAGTTGCTTGCATCGCAATTTTGCTTGCACTTTTACTGTCGCTGGGAATTATAACCGTTTACGTTTTGAACCGGTCGTTGCTTGAAAAGGAGCAACCCAAGTGAAAAAGCGCGAACCAAAAAACATGGTTGACTACGGCCGCTATGACGGCTGGTCAACGCAAGAACACCACTTTACGCACACCGTGGTCGACAAAGACCCAAGTAAAACTCGGTACTTTGCAGACGACGTTCCACGGTATTTGACCATCACACTCAACCCAGACAGGACGTCATTCCCAGCAGAAATGAAGCCAGCAGGTGGTCGTCCAGCGAAACGAAAGAAAACCAGCCAGCATCTCAAGCCAAATGCAACGGTTGATGCGATAGACCGCTGGAGGCAGGAAGCATGAGCCTACTTCTTGCAAGCCTGATCTTCTACGCAGGCCAAACCGGGGTACCAATTGGTGTTGCTGTGGGGCTTATGCTCTCAGAGTCGGGTGGACACCTTCAAGCCGTGAGCTCTACAGGCGACCTTGGGCCGTGGCAGCTGAACCCAAAGTACCACCAGTACTTTCGCGAAACCTACAACGGGAACTGGCAGTTTGATGAGTTCAACGCCGAGGCTAGCTCGCGAATCGCACTACGTTATCTCGCGGACCTGCACCGCCGTTTGGGTAGCTGGACCAGAGCCCTCGAGGCATACAAGTGCGGAGCCGGACGGCAGGCAGACATGGTCCCGATGCACATCAAGGTGCTGTGCCGGCGCATTGCCAAGGGGACAAAGATATGAGTGACCTGCCAGAACGGATTTGTCCAGTTTGCCTTGGAATCTATTGCCATGGTTGTAAGGAGAAAAAATGAGTAGCACCGGAAAGTTCTTGCCATTCCATAACCAAGTCGTCAACGTGATTTGGCATGGTGAAATGCGCCATATGAAGCCTTGCCCATTCTGTGGAAACGCCAAGCAAGAAGGCTGGCTAACCGTCGAAGGCGGTAGCGCATATTGTCACGAATGCGGAACCACTGGGCCGGGTGGAAAAGACCCGATTGACGCATGGAACGCCCGACAGCCCGAGGCCAAGATGCTCGACCTTGGCGGGGTGGAGCGGTGGAACTTTGTGAGCCGTGACTACAACTACGCAGAAATGGTTCGCCGCCATGACGGCGCATGGGTTCGCTACTCCGACCTCCAGAACCTCCTCGCCCCCGCCTCGTCGGTTCCTACGGTGGATATGTTGACTGATGTCGTGTACCAAGACAACACGGCGCTCCTGACAAATGTCGAAGCCCTATATATCGCAAGGGCAGTCCACGCCCTCCTGACCAAGGGCCGAGGTGGGGCATGAGTGACCACGAAGCCATCGAAAAAGAGACGGTGCGCCTTCTGGTGGAGGCACTAAAGCGGGAGCATGGACGATGCTACTCTGCCCAAGATCGGGCCGAATGCCCTGTGTGCCGGCTTATTAAGAGGTACGATCGATGATCATCAAGCTCGAGTACGGAGCCGACGAAACAACCGAGGCCCTATCAGCCATAAAAGCTACCTCCATGCAAATCGCAGCTGCTGATTTTGATGCCAGGCTTCGCGGGGTGCTGAAGTACAACGTGTGGCCTGCAGACTGGAACTGTGACCGCAATGACTTGGTCGACAAGATCAGATCCTTGCACCGAGCCTGTTGGGAAGAAGCGGGAGTGAATTGGGAGTGAACGAAACCGGAAACGAGGAGGGGACCGATGCCAACGAGTGAAGCAATGAAGCGATACCTAGAGAAGGTGAAAGACGACCCAGTTAAAACGCAAGCGCGGCGTGATGCAACCAAACGGTGGGTAGCTCGAAACCATGAGCACGTGTTGGAACACGCTAGAAACTACGCCAAGGCAAAGCGTCAACGAAAAGAACCACCAGTGATCAACCAGGTTGCCTACAAAGAATGTGCCGCGTGCGGACAGCTCAAAAGGTTGACGGAGTTTTACGAGGCCGAGACCACCGACGGGCATCGCAACGCATGCAAGGCCTGCCACAAGAAGCAAGTGATCGATATACGTGCCAAGAAGAACCCTCCCAAGGTGTATATACGCCAAGCGGAAGGGTGGCGGCTGGTGTGCTCGTGCATAGACGAAGGCTCAGGGATGAGCGTGTTTATCAAGGGCCTTGTGATCAAATACGACCGCGTCTCGGGGAGTTCCCACACCAGAACTGTGAGCTACGGACTGGCCTTTGACGACAGCGGAAAGCGCTACGAGTCCGAGGCAAGAGCGCTGGCTGCAATCGGGTAAAATAAGTTTACAGGGGGCTACCGTGGCAGGACCGACAGCATCAGACAAGGTAAGGCACGAGCAGAGGCTGAAACTGCTGGGCACCCCTTCGCGCACCGGCACCCCTTCGCTCACCGGCCTCACTCCGGCCCAGAGCAGCCCCGTGTCATCCTACAGCGACCCCGACGAGATCAGCTTCTACGGTATCGGGAGTGGTTTGTCGGTAGACGAACTTGCCATGCTTCAGCAGGCCGGTGAGTCGCCACAGAACATCGCAAGACTGGCGCAGATGAACCAGGCAAGGATGCTGCAACAGGCCCGCCAGCACACGTTCGATCCGACCCTCGGACAGATCGTCCGCGACACAGCAACCCCCGAGGGTGCAATGGGTGCTGTGAACGGGGCGCTGTTCCGTTTTCCGGAGGCGCTCTACGGTGCTGTCCAGTCCCCCGATGGCAAGCAGCAGATGAAGGAGTGGATGTACCAGAACCCCGGCTTTGGGTACGGCTCCACGCTAGGCGACATGGGAACCATGATGATTCCCGGCGGCGCGCTTGCCAGAGGTGCCGGCGTCGGGTTCAACGCCTTGCGGCTGAAAGACCTTGCCGAAGGGATGTACGGTCTGGAGGCCGCAGCGAAAGGCTCGCACCTAGGCAAGGCTATGCTGGCCCAGACTCTGGAGCAGATGGCCCCGCGCGCGGCCGCAAACGCACTTGAGGGTAACGACCAGACCCCTGAAGGGGCTGCGCTGGCGGCCGTGGGAGCTGTAGGGGTAGGTGGGCGCATGGGGAAGCTCGCCAATGGTGGCATCACGGTAGGAGGCAGGTTCTTTCCAATGGAGGAGGGCCTCTACAAGGCCGCCGCCGAGAATCCGGCACTGAAACAGGCTGTAGAGCGAGCCGTCCCGGCCACAACGCTCCAGATGCAGTATTACAACCCGACAGCCGTTGCACACAAAGAGTTGCTTCACCTTAGCGGTCAGGGGCCTGTCCAACTTCTTCCACTGAAAGACCGCCCCATCAAGACACTCGAAGAACTCAAGGGCATGAGAGTTGTTCCGGTGTTTGCAGACCAGACGCGCTCTGGAGTGACATTCGACGACCTAAACGGTATCAAGCTCATGACGCCAGGAAGAGAGGATGCACCAGTAACATCTTTTGGAGGGTTTGACTGGGGTAGGCTTCCCAATCTGATCAACGATGGGAGCATTCATGCGTCAGCTCTGGCCCCCGCTCAGACGATGCAGAACAGGTTTCTAAAGACCGACGACGCGGTGGGGCTTGGACTCACGATGAAGCCTGAGGCCAGTGACTATGCCCTACACACCACTCAGCTTGCTACTGGAGCAATTCCGTCTTTGCCATACATCAGCAAAGACGCTAAGGATGCGTTGAACGAGGCAATCAAGGCCCCTGACAAGTCAGACCCTGCGTGGGAAAACGGGTTCCCAGACTTCGTTGGGATAGACTCGACGCACTTGAGAGACCAGATCCAGGGGCTGGGAACGTTTAAGGGAACCACCGGAACTGGAGCGCTCAGGAAAAAGATCGCCAAGGTGCTTCGGTCAAAGCAGTTTGAGGCTGCTGGATTCCCGTCGATGGACACCGTCTATAACACGATCAACGAGCCAGGCCTTGAGCTTGGGCAGATGGGAAGAACGATCTATCTGCCCGACACCAGCGTCAAAAGTCTGAAAGACCTTGGCACGTCTCGACACCCGTCATACAACACGAATATCCCAGGAACCTATGGTGGCGGTCTGGAGTCTGGAATCCCGTGGCAGATCATCTACCAGGATTCGATCAAGAATAGTGGGAAAAACCCGAATGCGTTCTTCACGTCGCTCTACAAGAGCAACACTCCGGCGTACTACCCGGTGATCGACGACCAGATGATCAGCCGGGCGAACAGCTACCTGAACAGTGGGGTAGCCAAGCCGTTCATGCTCGGGGGGATCAGGTAGACTTGTCAGATCATTTTAAACGGGAGAGGGTGTTCAACGGCCCAGTCGTCCCCATACTCTGCGCGACGATGCGCAGCGATGAGGCCAAGGAGTTCTTCGATGGCTGTGATGCAGACCTCTTCAAAAGCCGGGCCGCCGACGAACTCGTCGAAGGCTGGAGTCTTGACCACATGGACCATCTGTTGACTGATTTCATTGTCGAACACGACCTTAAGAACTACGTCAGATTTCATGAGGTAATTGTAAACCGAGGAACGACATAATGCAAGAAAAACAAGCCGCCAAGGACAAGAAACCGAAACCGACCAAGGCTGAAGTTCGCGCTGTCAACCGCGCCGTCGGCCGGCCACCGAAGTACGCCACGCCTGATGAAATGGACAAGGCTGTGGAGGACTACTTCACCAAGATGCTGGTCGCAGAACGCCCTCCGACGATGGCCGGACTGACGCTTCACCTGGGGTTCATGGACGAACAATCCCTGCGAGACCAAGAGGCGAGGAAGGAATACGGGGCTGAGTTTTCTTGGATCTTAAAAAAGGCCGTGATGAAGCTGCGGATGTCGCACGAGGAACGCCTGTTCGGCGGCAACCCGACGGGCAGCATCTTCTGGCTCAAGACGCAGGCAGGCTGGAAGGAAACCCAGGTGACCGAGCACTCTGGCAACGTGACCATCGTGGACAACATCCCGTAGATGGCACAAATAGAGCTGCTGGACCTGATCGCGCCCAGCTTTCACGACGTGCACAAGGCCATCAAGAACGGTGAGGTGGAAGAGGTACTGCTCAAGGGTGGCCGCGGGTCCACCAAGAGCTCACTGGTGTCGCTCGAGATCCCACTGATTCTGATGAAAGACCCGCAGGCGCATGCGTACATCACCAGGCGTTATGACAGCCAGCTCCGAGACACGGTGCTTCCGCAGATCGAGTGGGCGCTGCGCAAGCTTGGGGTCTACGACCAGTGGGAGATTGGCACCAGGCCAATGCAGGCTACCAACAAGCGCACCAAGCAGAAGATCCTATTTCGTGGCGCAGACAACCCAGAGAAGGGCAAGTCGATCAATCCCGGCTTCGGCTACATCAAGGCCTTCTGGGCTGAGGAGCTGGACCAGTTCGGTGGCATGGGCGAGATCCGCACCATCTTGCAATCTATCTTTCGTGGTGAGAACGCCAAGGGTCAGGTGGCATTCTTTACCTACAACCCACCCAAGAGCAACCGCAGCTGGGTCAACTCCGAGGCAAGGATGCCAAGGGAGCGGCGACTGGTTCATCACAGCACCTACCTCAGCGTGCCCAAGGAATGGCTGGGTGAACGGTTCATCGCAGAGGCCGAGCACCTGCGCAACGTCAACCCAGACGCCTACCGTCACGAGTACCTGGGCGAAGAGATCGGCACCGGGCTTGAGGTGTTCAGCAACGTTGAGCTGCGAGCTATGGACGACGGGGAGGTAGCGGCGCTGGATGAGGTGAGGCAGGGGCTGGACTGGGGCTATGCTGTGGACCCGGTGTGCATGGTTCGCACAGCCTACGACCGCAAGAGAAAGACGCTGTACATCGTGGGCGAGGTGTCCGGTGTTGGCATCGGTAACCGGGTGCTCAACAACCTTGTGCCGGCCGAGTGGAAAGCACACCTGACCACGGCAGACTCAGCGGAGCCCAAGAGCATTGACGAGATGAGGCTAGAGTATGGCTGGAGCATCCGCGGCGCAAGCAAGGGGCCGGGGAGCGTAGAGTTTGGTGTCAAGTGGCTGCAGGAGCGCGAAAAGATAGTGATCGACCCGACTAGGTGCCCGCTAGCGGCCAAGGAGTTTATCAACTACGCGCTGGAGGTAGACCGCTCAGGCAATGTGGTCAGCAAGTTCCCCGACAAGGACAACCACTGCCTCGATGCCGTGCGATATGCCACCGCAGACCTTATGGTGGGCGAGCCTAGGCATGCTCCTGTGGTGATACCGATGCCTACTCAGTCGCACTGGTAGAATGATGTTTACAGGGAGGGACTGATGGTCATTCACACCAAGGGTCCGAAAGCTGAGCGCGACCGCATCATTTTGCTACGTGCCTACCGTTCCATCTGCCGTGAGCTGTGGCTCCGGCCCATTGCTGAATTCAAGCTGGTGAAGATGTCAAACTACGATCTGGACCGTTTAGCGCGTGACCTCTACGCCAACCTGACCGACAAGCAGACACGCTGGATGTCGGAGGTCAGAGGGACCTCGCCACGTTCGCGTGAGTTTCGAGCCCGTTGGTTCTGGAACGACCTGCTAAACCCAAGGCCCAAGCGCAAGCACAACCCTGTCAAACCGTTCGTACCGCTTGTGATGGCTAAAGCCGCCAACGAGGGAGCCTAACATGGCATTGTCTAAGACCGAAAAGCTGGCACGAGTCCACGATGAGTCCATGAAACTGTTCAACTCCGTTCAGTCATCCATGCGCAACGAGCGCTTGCAGTGCCTCAAGGACCGAAGGTTTTACTCGGTGGCCGGCGCCCAGTGGGAAGGCAACCTCGGGGTTCAGTTCGAGAACAAGCCCAAGCTTGAGATCAACAAGGTTCACCTAGCTGTGATGCGCATCGTCTCAGAGCGCCGAAACAACCGCATCGACGTCCAGTTCATCTCAAAGGACGGCAACGACGCCGCAGACCTTGCCGAGACCTGTCAGGGGCTGTTTCGTGCCGACGAGCAAGACTCAAGCGCAGAGGAAGCCTACGACAACGCGTTTGAGGAAGCGGTGGGCGGTGGGTTCGGTGCTTTCAGGCTCCGGGCCGAGCTGGAGGAAGAGTACGACGACACCGACGGCCGGCAGCGCATTCGCATCGAGCCCATTGTTGACGCCGACTCCAGCGTGTTCTTTGACCTGGGCGCCAAGCGCATGGACAAGTCTGACGCCAAGCACTGCTGGGTGCTCAACGCCATGACTCACGAAGACTACCAGGATACTTGGGGCGAGTTGCCTGACGACAGGATGAGTTCCCACGGTACTTCGATGCAGAAGGTGGTCAGCCAGAGTTTCTTTGACTGGTCGACGCCAGACGTGATCTACGTGGCTGAGTACTACCGCGTTGAAGAGTCGAAAGAGGGCGTGCAGATTTGGACAGACCTAGGTGGCAACGAAACAAGCTACGACCAAGAAGAGTTTAACGAGGAAGAAGGACTTGAGGCAGAACTCAAGGCCATCGGCTCGGTGCTCACTGAGACCAAGAAGCTCAGCCGCCGCCGGGTGCACAAGTACATCATGAACGGCTCCCGCGTGGTCGAGGACTGCGGGATCATAGCGGGGCAGCACATCCCGATTGTCCCGGTATACGGCAAGCGCTGGTTTGTTGACAACGTCGAGCGTTGCATGGGCCACGTGAGGCTGGCTACCGACGCACAGCGGCTGCTTAACATGCAGGTCTCCAAGCTTGCCGAAATTGCCGCCATTAGTTCCGTGCAGAAGCCTATCTTCACCGCCGAGCAAATGGCCGGGCACACCACAATGTGGTCCGAAGACAACATCCGCAACTATCCCTACCTGCTGATCAACTCCATAGCCAACCCCGACGGCTCGATTTCACCAGCGGGGCCGGTGGGATACACCAAGAGCCCCGACGTTCCACCGGCTCTGGCGGCCATTGTACAGATGACCAACAACGACCTGCTCGAGGTTCTTGGCAACCAAGGGCAGGGAGACAAGATGGTTTCCAACATCGGTGAGAAGACCGCGATGCTGGCAGCCAACCGCGTCGATATGCAGACCTACATCTTCACCGACAACTTCGGGAAGGCGCTCAGGCGTGCCGGCCAGATTTGGCTCTCGATGGCCAAAGAGGTCTACGAGGAAGCGGGCCGTGAAATGAAGTCGCTGGACGGCTCCGGCGGTGTTTCAAGCATCAAGCTCAAGCAGCCCATGATGACCAACGGCATCCAAGTGAGCGCCAACGACCTAGAAGAGGCAAACTTCGACGTGGCCGTTAGCATAGGTCCGGCCTCCCAGTCACGCAAGCAGGCAGTCGTGCGTACCGTCACCGAGCTTCTACCAATGTTTGCGCAGGCTGATCCGCAGACCGCCCAAGTGCTTGGGATGTACGCGGTGCGCAACCTTGAGGGCGAGGGCATGAGCGACCTGCACGAGTGGATGCGCAAGAAACTTGTCGCTGCGGGCGTGATATCGCCTACCGACCAGGACAAGACCGACGCGCAGGGCAATCAGCCCCAGCCTGACCCGCAGATGGTGGCTCAGGTTCAGGCGATGCAGGCGATGGCTGACCAGGCTACAGCTGACGCTTCTCTCAAGCGGGTGAAGATCCTGCAGGCCACAGCAGAAGCGCAGGCTACCGTGGCCGACTCCGAGAAGACCAAGGCCGAGACTATGGCTCTGATCCAGAACATGAAGACAGAAGAGCTGCACAGATTGCTGGGCATGATTGCTCAGCTAAGAGGCAACGGACAAATGGCATAAAGGGGGAATAATGCCACAACAGATTGAAGTGATCGAGGACGAAGTACTGCCCGTGGAGGCACAAGACAACCCGGTGGCCGATCAGCCGGAAACAAACGAAGGGGCGCCGCCGGTCGAACCGCCACAGGTGACCATCAGCCTTGGAGATCCTGAAGAAGAACCCGAGGAAGACAAGGGCGGTACCGTGGCGATGCGCCAGATGCGGGAGCGCATCAAGGAGCTGAACAAGCTTGCCCGCGACCGTGACCGTCAGGTGCGAGAGCTTGAAGCGCGAATGGCTCCGGCCATGCCACAGATTGGACCCAAGCCGACGCTGGCTGAGGTTGGATATGACCCCGACATGTTCGAGGCAGCGGTGCTTGAGTGGCACGACAAAAAGCGCAAGGTAGACCAGTACGCCACGGTGGCCCAGCGCCAGCAGCAAATGGCGGCGCAGTCGTGGCAGGAGTCGGTGCAGAGGTATGCCAATGCCAAGGCGGCGCTCCCTGTTGAGGACTACGACGACGCAGAGGCCGTGGTGGACAACATCCTGAACGACGTGCAGCGGGGCATCATCGTCTCCGGAGCGACCAAGCCGGCCGAGCTGGTGTACGTACTGGGGAGAAACCCCGATAGGGCCACCGAGCTGGCAAAGATTCAAGACCCCGTGAAGTTTGCCTTTGCGGTGGCACAACTGGAGGCGCAAGTGAAGACCACGGAGCGGAAGAAACCGGCACCCGAAGGAAGGATTGTAGGTACAGGTACCTCAGGAAGCAGTGACCGAAGACTTGAGCAACTGCGGGCCGAGGCCGACAAGAGCGGAGACTATACCAAGGTGCGCCAATACAAAAGCCAGATCAGAAGCAAGTGATAGGGTAGACTTTGTTTACAGGAAGCCGACCCCTGTAAACAAGGTCGTGAGTTTTTGTTTCTGAACGGCACCGTCGGCCCGCGACGAGAAGACAGTTTTGTGACCCCGTAGGGGTTACTGATTTTCCCTCGTAGAGGTGCCATCATGGCCAATAACTTTAGCAAGGAAGAGCGAGTCGCGTTTGAAAACCTTCTTGAAGGTTTCCAAGACGCCGAAGTCCTCGCCCGCGCTGCAGTAATTTTCAACTCCGACTCGACAGAGATGGAGCGCTCGAACAACATCATCTGGCGTCCCCAGCCCTACATCCTCCCGTCGTACACCGGCTCTGACCAGTCTGCGAACTTTCAGGATGCGGCTCAGCTCGCTGTTCCTGCCCAGCTTGGATTCCGCAAAGCGGTGCCCTGGGCTCTCACCGACACTGAACTTCGCGATGCCCTGCAGGAAGGACGCCTTGGCGATGCCGCCAAACAACGCCTTGCCTCAGACATCAACGTCGCTCTCTTGGGCGCCGCCACCAACCTTGGATCGCTCGTGGTCAAGCGCACTGTCGCCGCCACCGGCTTTGATGACGTTGCCTTGTGCGACAGCATCATGAACGAGCAGGGCGTTCCCAGCTATGACCGCTACATTGCTCTGTCGTCCCGCGACTACAACAACATGGCGTCTAACCTTGGAGCTCGTGGAACCGTTCAGGGCAAGGTCCAGACGGCCTACGAAAAGGCGTACATCGGCAATGTGTCCGGCTTCGATGCTTTCAAGCTTGACTACTCCCTCCGCTTGGCTGCCGCCGGCGGTTCGAGCATCACGATGGACACACGCGACAGTGGTGCGAACTACTGGACGCCCAAGTCGTTTGCCGTTTCGACCAGTGGTGAAACCGCCAACGTTGACAACCGGTTCCAGACCATCACCGTAAGTTCGACCACCTCAATGGCCGCCGGCGATGCGTTCACGATTGCAGCCGTCAACGCCGTGCATCACATCACTAAGCAGGACACCGGCCAACTCAAGACTTTCCGCGTCGTGAGTGTGCCATCTTCCACCACCTTGGTGATTACGCCCCCGATCATCTCCAACCAGGTGTCCACGCCCAGCGGTACTCAGTACCAGAACTGCGTTGTAAACACCAAGGCGAGCAACTCGGCGCTGGTGTTCCTCAACACCGTGTCTGCGGCCGCCAACGTGTTCTGGCAGAAAGATGCTCTTGAGCTTCTGCCTGGTCGCATCGCCGCCCAGCCTGATGCTGGTATGAACGTCATGCGCGGTAAGACCGACTCTGGGATTGAAGTTGTCATGCAGAAGCAGGCCGACATCAAGACCGGAAAGATTCTCTACCGGCTCGACACTCTGTTCGGAGTCGTGAACAAGCAGCCTGAGATGAGCGGGATCATCCTGTTCAGCCAAACCTAAGGAGTTCAGCATGGCACTTAACGTTGTCGCTCGCGGGGGTAAAGCCCTCGTAACGCTTACTGCTGGTGCCGCGCTGGCCGTTCAATCGGCTGGCGTGGTTACCATCTCGTCCTACACTGCCTACGCGCAGGAGCCCGCTGTAACCGCGTGGCTGGCCAACTCGACCGCTGGTCAGGTGTACACCACCTCTACCTACTCGGCTGGCGCCACCCTTCAGATCGAGGCCCCGTATAACTACGAGGCCTATTACGAGGTGGGCACGGCTCCCATCGTGCAGTTCCTCACCGCTGATAGCGGCCAGATGAACACCGCCGCGGGTGCCGCTCAGGTGGTCAATGCCACCGCCACCCTGTCGGTCACCAACCTGATGGGCCAGATCATCACCTCGACCACTGCCTCGGCCGTGACCGCTACCCTGATGACCGGCACCGTTCTTGACGCCGGCGCGTCGTTCAACATCGGCGACTGGTTTGAGTTCAGCGTCGTCAACACGGGAGCTTCCAACAGCTTCACGATTGCGGCGGCTACCGGTATCACAATCGTTGGAGCTGCCGCTGTGTCGAACTCCACGTCGGGGCGCTTCCGCATGGTGAAGACCGCCTCCAACACGTTCGTCTTGTACCGAGCTTCGTAAATAGCCGGGGGGTTTTGGCCCCCCGGTTTCTTCAGGAGTAAAAATGGATTTTCCGCGCTTTGTGTTCTACGTCCCCGGCCCCCGTCAGCACCAAGGATTCACCTACGACCACTACCTTGTGGAAGACGAGGACGAGTACAAGCTGGCTCTGGAAGAGGGATTCAGCGAAACAGTGGCCGAGGCTCGAATTGTGGCCGAAAGCCGAACGGCACCAAAGGCCGACCCGGTGAAGAAGTCAAAGAAGGAGTAGGGCAGTGGGATACACCAAGCGGCAACTGATCGAGGATGCGTTCGACGAGATGGGCCTGCCGGCCTACATCTTTGAGCTGGCGCCTGAACAGTTGCAGACGGCTCTGCGCCGGCTGGACACCATGATGGCCGAGTGGAACCTTCGCGGTTTGCGCTTGGGGTTTCCCTTGGGTGGACCGACGTCTTCGGACATTTCAGCCGACACTGGACTTCCCTTGGGGGCCGTGCCTGCGGTGGTGACCAATCTGGCCATCCGATTGGCTCCGAGCCATGGCAAGACCGTTGCGCCTGAAACCAAAAGCGATGCGAGGATTTACCTCAACACGCTCATGACCTACGCCGCGTTTCCGAATGAGTACCAGTGGCAGAGCACGCTTCCGCTGGGAGCTGGCAACAAGCCCTGGCGCTGGCTGCAGACCTTTGCAGCAAAGCCCCAGGCGAAAGACTTACCGACCCCTGTGGTTGGAATGACCTTTGATGGAGGCCCGCAGTGATCGGCACCCTAAGTTCCGCAGCCGCCGTATCAAGCGGTGACACCGTTGTAATCTATTCTCAGTCCGACAGCGCCTACGAAGGGGCAACCCTTACGCTTCTCAAGGCCTATTTCCAATCGAATCTCACGTTTGCAGGAAGCTTTGTTACCCAGTATTCTGCTCCCTCGGCCACAGGCTTCTCTGTGACCATCGGCTCTGGTTCCACGGTGACCGCAGATACCCACCTGATACTCACGCCCACCGGAACTTTGGCAGCTGGAACCATCACCCTTCCTCCGGCTGCTGGCTGCTTGGATGGCCAGAGAGTGATGATCAACTCTACCCAGATTGTGACTGCGCTCACCATCGGGACCAACGGAGCCACGGCCGTGACCGGAGCCCTGACTGCCTTTACTGCCAACGGCTACATGACCCTCAAATACGACAAACCATCTCTGACCTGGTATCGGGTCGGGTAAGGAGCCATCATGCTTTTCGGAGCTTTTAACGCCCAGCGCGGCGCAACCAAGTCGGTAACTACTAGTGGCACCAGCCAGAATGTGGCCATCTCACCAGGCACAGAGTCTGTACGTATCACCAACGTGGGAACCAGCTACTCTGCGTTTGTTCGTCCTTTCAGCCTAAAGTACGAGTCGGGAACTACCTGCACGTCGTCTGACACCGTTGTGCTTCCTAGCAGTTCTCTGGTGCTCTACAAGGAAAAGGACCAAGACACCATCGCCGTCCTGCAACTGACTGGGGCAACCACGCTCTACATCCAGCCCGGCGGCGGCGGGGTCTGACGTGCAACTCCCGATATTGCAGGGAGTTTGGACCGATGGCGCAGCCGACATGCGCACCGGATATCCTGTCAACCTTCTCGCTGTGGTGTCTGACACCGGACTTTCAAAAGGTTACCTCAGGCCAGCCGACGGCATAGTTCAAGTAGGGACCGGTCCGGGAGTGTGCCGAGGTGGCATTAACTGGAATGGTACCATCTACCGGGTCATGGGCACCAAGCTTGTCTCAATAGCCTCGGGTGGCACCGTTACGATCATCGGGGACGTCGGAGGAGCTGGGCAGGTATCGATGGACTACGGCTTTGACCGACTGGCCATTGCCTCGGGAAACAGCCTTTACTATTTCAACGGTACAACGCTCACGCAGGTCACAGATGCCAATCTAGGTACGGTACTTGATGTGGTTTGGGCCGACGGGTACTACATGACCACAGATGGCCAGTACCTTGTAGTTACAAATCTAGCAGACCCAATGACGGTTAACCCGCTCAAGTATGGAACCACCGACGTGGACCCAGACCCCATAGTTGCCATCAAGCGTTACAGGGCCGAAATCTACGCCGTCAACCGCTATACAATTCAAGTGCTGCAGGATACCGGGGGTTCTCTGTTCCCGTTCTCTGTGGTCCCCGGAGCCGTCGTTACCAAGGGAGCCGTGGGTACGCATGCAGTGTGCATATTTGCAGATCAGCTGGCCTACGTGGGTTCTGGCCGAGGAGAGGCACCAGGTGTTTACATGGCGCTAGCATCTCAGGTGGCCAAGATCAGCACCCGCGAAATTGACATCTTGTTGAGAGCTCTTACCGATTCACAGTTGTCAAACATCTTGGTCGAGTGCCGTAACGAAAAAGGAAACCGACAGTTGTGGGTGCACTTGCCTGATAGGACAGCAGTTTATGACTTTGAGGCATCTATGGCCGGCGGGTTTCCGGTTTGGTTTTACCTGACCAGCTCCAAAAGCGAGTTTGCTGCTTACAAGGCTCAGAACCTGGTGTGGTGCTACAACACTTGGAACGTGGGAGACATCGCCTCTACCAAGATTGGCACCATGAGCGACCAGCTTTCGTCGCAGTGGGGCGAAAAGGTACGGTGGGAGTTCTCTACACAGATTGTCTACGCCGAGTCTAGGTCGGTGATATTTCACCAGATGGAACTTCACGCATTGACCGGTCGTGTGGCTGTGGGGACTGACCCAAAGATCAGCACAGCTTTCTCAATTGATGGCATTTCGTGGAGTCCGGAGCGTTACATCAGCGCGGGGAAAAATGGTGAGCGTGCCAAGAATCTGGTGTGGTTTAGGCAAGGCTGGATGCGCAACTGGCGAACCCAGCGCTTTCGTGGCGACTCAGATGCTTTCATCTCGATTGCTAGGTTGGAAGCTACCATGGAGGCTCTGGCAAACTGATGGTACAGATTAACCGCATCAAGCTGGTGGAGATATGCCAGGGAGACCAGAACATTGCCCGCAGACTAGAAGATCTTTTTAACCAAGCGTACAGCACCGACATTGGTGCTGTTACGGGAACGTCTCTGGCTGTCACAGGTGCCATGACCTCGAGCGGAACCTCGGGGATCGGATACGCCACAGGCGCGGGAGGTACCGTGACACAAGTCACCAGTCGGACCACAGGGGTCACGCTGAACAAGGTTACAGGCGCAGTAACTCTGGTGTCGGCAGCCGGGTCCACGGCATATCAAAGCTTCATTGTGACCAACTCAACAATAGCGGTAACCGATACTATTGTGCTCAACCAAGTTTCAGGCACTGACAAGTACATTTTGATGGTGACTAAGGTCTCTGCTGGTTCGTTTCAAATTAGCTTTGCGACAACTGGTGGCACCACAACAGAACAGCCGGTGTTCAGGTTTACGGTACTCAAGTCTGTGTCTGCGTGATCGGGTAAAATAAGTTTACAGGCCGTGTAAAAGAGTTCCGGCGCTCGCATTCGGGAGGGGTGTGTGTCCGATGTGAGTTTGTTGACCGATGAAAAACTGGCTGTATTTGAGCTTGAACGGATTAACGCCCAGTTACCTCAACTGCCCATGGTTACCGAGCATGAGTTTTGTTCGGGAGTCTACGCCCGAACGCTTCATATACCAGCTGGCGCTTTGGTTACAGGTGCCATCCATAAAGACGAGTCATTCTTCGTACTAAGGGAAGGACGATTGCTGGTTTCTTCCGGTAGCCCAGCGACTGAAGTAAACGCCGGATTCATGGCAATCACACAACCAGGCGAAAAACGGGTTGTGATTGCTGTGTCAAATTGCGTGGTCACCACGTTTCATGCGAACCCCCAAGAACTTCGTGAGCCTGAAGAAATCTGGGAACACTACACGATTGAGCCGCCGGCCAACCTGCTTGAAATGCTTGAGAAACGCAAACTGGAGGCTTCGCTATGAGTTTTGGAGTTACTGCGGCTGTTGCCGGGATAATTACGGGCGTTGCAGCGATTGGTGGTGGAATTGCAGCCTACAATTCGGCAAACACGGCCAAAACTGCCGCTGCAAGCACGCAAAACAATATCAAAGACAACGTCATGCCTGCTTATACAGCAGGCTACAATAGCAACAACACTGCCATAGCAAATGCACAAGCGGCGTCAAACTCACTGTATAAAGACGCCTTTGGCAACGCCCAAACCAACTACGACAACGCGGTATTAACGCAAGGGACAAACTTCAATAAAGGACTTGGTGCACTTGGTACAAACTACGCAAACGCTCAAGCAGCGCAAAATGCAAACTTCAATAGCGGACTCGGTTCTCTTGGTACAAACTACGCAAATGCTCAAGCCGCACAGAATGCAAACTATGGCAACGCGCAAAGTGCTGAGAACTCAAATTACAATGACGCTTTAGCAAGAACTGCAGGGGCTTACGGCAACGCACAAGCTGAGCAGCTAGCTATTTTCTCTCCGTACCTGAATGCCGGCGCCAACGCACTCAATTCCCAACAGGGAATGCTGGGGCTAAATGGCAATGGCTCTCAGCAGTCAGCACTTGATGCGCTGCAAAACTCGTCTTTGTTCAAAGGCCTAAATGCGCAAGGCCAAGATGCTTTGCTCCAAAATGCCGCCGCTACCGGAGGAGTTCGGGGAGGTAACACAGCTGGGGCCTTGGCTCAGTTTTCCCCTGGGCTTCTTAACAGTTTGTGGAACCAGCAGTTTGGCCAGTTGGGTAGCCTTTCCAGCTTGGGGCAAAATGCGGCTTCTAATTTAGGACAGAACATGGCAGGCATGTCAAACGCATATGGTTCCAACTTGACAGGTCTTTCTGGTAACCATGGCTCGACCCTAGCAGGGCTTGCCAATTCCAACGGATCAACGTTAGCTGGGCTCGCCAACTCATACGGCTCGGATATGTCTGGTATGTACAACTCCAACGGATCAATTTTAGCTGGGCTTGCCAACGCATACGGCTCTGACATGTCTGGCATGTACAACTCTAACAATTCTACCTTGGCCAATTTAAGTGGAAATTACGGCTCTCTTTATGGGAGTCTAGTCAATGGACAGTCTGGAGCAAACGGCAACTTGCTGTCAAACACCACAAATAACAACTCAAACTACGCAACACAAATGGGTGGGGCATACAATGACATTGGAAATGCTGGATCGGCAGGAGATATAGCATCTGCCAACGCTTATGCCAACTATTTAAATAGTCTTACCGGCGGAGCAGCTAGCATATTTGGATACGCGGCAGGAGCTAAAAAATAATGCAGCAGTACAATTTCACAACTACTGCAGTTGACCCATCAATTGCCACTACATCGTTTATCAATGCAATGAGGGCTGGCCAAGACACGCGTGCAAACCAGCAAACATATGATGCTAATACACAAAATCAAGAAATAGCAAAAAGGAACTACGATTACCAACTCGGAGTCAGAGATCGATTAGCCCAGCTACAGCCAAAAATTGGGACCGATGCCAATGCAAGGCTTGAATATTTTTCGCTTCTTGAACCTGAAAAAGCAAAAATAATCTCAGCCGAAATCAATAAGCAACAACAAGATCAGCGTGACGGTGGTGCTACGATTGCATTACAGGCTGTTACCGCAATAAAAAGTGGAAACATCCCAGCTGCGCAAAAGCTTTTAACAGACAGAGCAACTGGCTATGAGGCAGCCGGTAACACAGATGCTGCGACCAGACTTAGAGCGCAAGCGGCAAACCTCCAAGACCCTGCTGTCGTTTCCATGCTTGAAACTGGTGCACTGTTTTCCTCGCCTGAGATCTTTCAAAATTACCTTAAGCAGAACTCTCAACCAAGCGAAAACAAGCTCCGTGAGGGACAAGCAGCCGAAGCCTCCGCTAAAGCTACAGAGTCGCCCAGCAATATTGCCAAGAACCAAGCTCAAGCGGATGAGGCTGCGGCTAATGCTCGCTTAAAAGACATCGAGGCCTTGTATAAAGGCACAGGAACGCTGACGCCAATTGAACGGGCTGGGGCAGAACAGGCGCTAAGGGATGAACTGTTGCAGAATCCTCAGTACAAGTCGTTTCAGATTGCCAAGGTTGCCGTTGACTCGATGAGGGCAGCTTCTGCCAACGGGGCTGGAGATCTAAACCTTATTTACAATCTGAACAAGATCCTCGACCCTAACTCGGTGGTCCGCGAGTCTGAGTTTGCCAATGCGGCTTCCACTGGAGGCTTGCCGGCCAACATCATGAGCTACGTGTCAAAGCTCAGCGGCAACGGAATGCTTCCTGATAATGTTCGCAAGCAGCTAATCAACGAAGCCGAACGAATGCTTATTGAAAAAGAAAACCAGATTTCGGGCGTTAAAAACGGAATTACGGGAATCGCCAAAAGACGAGGGCTTGCAACCGAGAACATTTTTTATGACGACGCTGGTAACGGCATAGCACAACAATTTCCGCAAAAAGCTCAAGGTGCGGTGACAAACAATGGCCTGACTGTAATCGATCAATATGGTGCACAGCACATTTTTCCAGATGCCACCAGGGCTAAAACGTTCGCTCAGAAAATTGGAGTGCCTTACCCATGACGCCGGACGAGATCGCCAAGCTTGCTGCTGATATGGGTGGACAAACTGTTTCTTCACCCGTAGAAAACCCTCAAGTTAATTCAGCGACTAACAACGCTGCTTTGGCCGCGCAAATGGGTGGGCAGACTATCCCGGCACCTCAACAACAGCCTGGCTTTTTCGAGGGAACAACTCCGATGGGCACTATGGGGGCACTGGCTCGCGGTGCGGCACCATATGCTGCCGCGGCAGGCACAGGGGCCGGTGTGGGGTTCCTCATGGGGGGGCCAGCCGGAGCCGCCGCCGGCTCGGTAGTCGCCCCTGGCCTGCTGGGGCTCGCGGAACTCCTCGGCAACCCTCTCGTCGACGCCATCAACATCGCTTTCCCAGGCGCAAACATCTCGCACCCGACCGACGGCATTCAGTTCCTTCTCGACCAGGCGCACGTCGCAAAGGCCGCGAGCGGAATAGAGCGAACTCTCCAGGCAGGAACTGCCGGCGCCGCGTCAGGCATGGGAATGACTAACCTTGGTCAGACTTTGGTTAAATCTGGTGCTCCGCTTGCCAACGACTTTGTGCGCGGTATCGGCACAGCGTTGGCTAATAGGCCTCTCACACAGGCGCTTTCCGGAGTTGCTGGTGGTAGCGCAGGGCAGGTCGCTGCCGAGAACGGTTTGCCTCCATGGCAACAAGCGTTGATCGGGCTTGGAGCCGGTGGGTTAGTGGCTCTTCCTAGTGCCATGCGTGCGGGAGCTCAAGTTCGCCCCGGCTCCTTCAACCCTACCGAAGGCTTTGTTCCAAATGCTTCTATGACCGACGTCGGAGCTCTTGTGGCTCAGGCGGCCGGCAATGGGCCCACTGCTACTGCGGCCCGTGTCAGACTCGCCGCCGAGGCAAAGATTAACCCCGAAGCCTACGCAGCCGCACAGAGGCTTGGTTTCACGCTCCCGCCCGACGTTTACGCCGACTCGCCGCAGGTGCGTGCCGCCGCAGGGCTCACACGCTCGGTGAAGACCGGCGACGCCGCCGCAGAGTGGAAGAACACCGTGTCCGCTGCCGTGGACCATGCCGACCGCCTGATGCAAAACCTTGACGCTCTGTACGTCAACGGCGGCCCCTCGATGGACGTAGCCAGTCAGCAGGTCAAGGACGCCATCAGCACTACCCGCGATGGGCTGGAACAGACCGCCAAGCAGCTCTACGACCAGGTGCGCAAGGCCGTGCCCCTGGCGGCCCCTGCTCACGACAGCAACCTCCGTGAGTTCCTCGCCCAGCGCGAGAACGACCTCGGTGGCGTCGAAGGGCTGAGCACCGTCGAGAAACGCCTGTTCAAGATGCTCCACACCACCGACGCCGACGGCAACATCGTTGAGCAGTCCCCGACCTTCGGGCGGCTGCAAGAGGAGAAGCAGATCCTCGGCAAGCAGGCGTACTCCGGTTCCGACCCGTACCCCGATGCCTCGACCAGCCTCAAGGAACAACTCTACGACGCCATCAGGAAGGACCAGTCAGCAACCATTGAGATGGCCGGCGACCCGGCTACCATCGAAGCCAACTCTGTCGCCAACAAGCTGTGGGCCCAGAAGAAGGCCCTCGACGACCGCATGGTGGGCCTGTTCGGCAACGATCAGGTGAACGGATCGCTGGCCACGAAACTGCAGGCCGCGATGGCCGTGGGTGCCAAGAAGGGCGACAGCTCCAAGTTCATGCAAGTCTACCAGTCCATCCCCGACGACCTCAAGAAGCAGGTGATGGCCACGACGCTCGCCTCGATCACCCGCTCCGCTAGAGGTGCCGAGGCCGGTGGCTTCGGATTCTCAGAGTTCGCCAAGACCTACGACGGCCTTCGGACGAACCCGACAGTGTACGGTGCTGTGGTCAAGGCGCTGGGCCCCGAGTCGGATCAGTTCCTGCGCGACCTCTACACGGTCTCCAAGAGCATCACCGACGCCCGTGCGCAGGTGACCACGACCGGCGCGTCCATGCAGGCCTATATGCAGGGTGTGAACCCCGAGAACCTTGTGAGCACGCTTCTCAAGGGGCTGGGCAAGCAGGCGGTCACCGGGGCCGGTGCGGCCGTCGCAGGCGCACCTGGCGCAATGGCTGGTTCGATCCTCGGCGATGCCATGATCGGAGGCGGCAAGCAGGGCCTGGAGAAGGCCGGCAACCTGTTCCGCGACCCCAAGTTTCAAGCGATGCTGCTGGACCCCGAGAAGGCTGCTGCCGTGGCCAACTCGCCGGCCTATCAGGCCTTTGCCAAGTACGCCGGGCTTCCCCGCGAGGTGCGCGGCGCCATCACGTTTCTCAAGGGAGCGTTGCTTGGAGCCGACGTGGCCACCTACCAGACCACAGGCCCGATGTCGGCCCTTGAGCAAAACCGCGCCAAAAACAAAACCAGCGCTATCCCCGGAGGCAATTAATGTCAGTTCGAATCAACCAGCCCTTTGACGAGTTTACCGACACCGCTGGAAAACCTCTTGAGTCTGGATATATCTACGTGGGCACTTATGGTCTCAACCCCGAGACCAACCCCATCACCATTTACTCCGACATCAACCTGTCGGTGCCCTTGGCTCAGCCAGTACGGACAACCGGCGGCATTCCCACCTACCTCAACTCGCCCACGGCCATTTACACCACAGGCTCGTACAGCATTACCGTAAAGGACAGCGCTGGCCGTCTGGTCTTTAACCGGCCGAATGTCGACTCCACCGGCGCCGCAACCATCTTCGGATGGAAAAACTACGTCACCAACTCAGGTTTTGAGGGTGGATCAACGGGGGGCTGGAACTTAGGCAAGGATTCAGGAACTACCGTACCCACCTCGGGAGGCTTGGGAGGTGGTAACTCTGGATTCTCACCACTTACGCTCGACACCACGACACCCCTTGCCGGCTCCGTGTCTTTGGTGGTCACCAAGCCTACAGGCAACATCCAAGGATCAACCGTCTACTCTGACCCACTGACCTTTGACCTAGAGGACACCGTTTCGCAGGGTCAACTGACGTTCAGCTACCGAACTCCATCGGCGTCGACCTACACCAACGCAGACCTGTCAGTTTTTCTCTGGGACATAACTGGCGGTGCACTGGTGACGCTTTCGCTCACCTCGCTAGACATCTCGACCAGTTTACCAAAGAAGTTTTTTGCGACGTTCACGCCTACAACATCGACCAAATATCGGGTGATTTTTCAATGGACAAGCTCCAGTAATACCAACGCCGTGTCCATTACCCTTGACTCAATCCTTTTGGGACCAAACATCACGGTTCCGGATGCAGCTTCGGTGATATCTTACGGAATAGGTGGCACTAACGCCGTCAGAAACGTTGACTTTAACACGTTGATGACAGGTGGAAAGTACATAAACTATGGAGCCAACGCACCGGGTGGCTACACCACACTCAAGTTTTCCCTTGAGGTTATTGGGCGCGATACAGACTTCATCGTTCAGACAGCCACCTGCCTCGAACCAAGCTATCGAGACATCACCTGGAGACGGACCAAAAACTCTACTTGGGGTACTTGGTATAAGACTTCGACAACTACCTCTACGGTATCTGCACTGGACGCTGACACACTTGCTTCCACCACCCCAGGAGCGCGAGGCTTGACGGCTTTGTCGCAGGCCACAACTCTTGATGCTGATACTGTAGGAACTTTGTCTGCAACAATTCTTGCACCAATTGGCTCAATTACAATGTTTGCAGGGCCAACAACTCCGCCCACCGGCTGGCTTACCTGTGATGGATCAGCAGTCAGCAGAACCACTTATGCAAGCCTATTTGGTCAAGTTGTAACTTCAATAGGAACTTTTACCGTTACCATAGCTGCGCCCGGCGTTTTTACACTGTCGGCTCATGGAATGGTTAGCGGTGATGTGATTTATCTCACCACAACTGGAGCTTTACCAACTGGTTTATCTGCAAATACTCTTTATTGGGTGACGGTTATCAACTCAAGTACTTTTAACGTATCAACAAGTTTTGCAAACTATTCCGCTGGAACAAAAGTAACTACCACCGGAACTCAATCTGGAACTCACACCGCTCGCCGTTGTCCCTGGGGTCTTGGTGACGGAAGCTCAACTTTCACCCTTCCCGACCTGCGCGAATCCGCTCCTGTTGGCATCGGAACCAGAGGCGTTGGAGTCGCGGCAGATACCTACAACTTGGGCCAGTTCAAAGATGACCAGTTGCAAGGCCATTATCACGCAACTATCAGCAATGCCAATTATGTTTACGCCAGCGGACCGGCTGGAACTATTGCCAGTATTCCTGTTACAGGGGGATCATTTCAATATTCGGCAGGAGTGATAGGATCTCCATCATCTGACGGCTCCAACGGCACCCCCCGCACTGGAACCACCACCAGAGGTAAGCGACTCGGTGTCAACTTTATTATTAAATACTAGGAGAAACCATGAAAATAGTTTATCAGTTGGATCAAAACGGCGCATACCTTGGCGAAACCATAGCCCACGAATCACCTCTTGAACCTGGGATCTACTTGATCCCCGGAGGTTGTGTGGAGACTGCGCCCCCTGAAACCAATGAAGGCCAAGTCGCAGTTTGGGATGGCGTATGGACGCTGGTCGATTTGCCAGAACCGGAAAAACCAAAAGAGCCAACCGCTGAAGAACTAGCTGCGCAAAAAGTAGCCGCTCGCAAGGCCGAGATTTTCGGTCTGCTTGACGAAATTGACCGCAAGAGCATCAGGCCGATGCGAGCAGGCGAGACACAGCGATTGGCACAACTTGAGAGCCAAGCTGCTGCACTTAGGGCTGAATTAACATGAGCATGGAACTAGCAGCCACAATTTTTGGTTTTTTGGCTACCATAGGCGGTTTTGTATTCTACTTCGGTCAGCTGGATGTCCGGATTAAAAACGTAGAACAGCGAGCAGGGGAGGACCGAAGTGCAAACGACAAAGAACACTCAGAGTTTTACAAGATTAAGACCGAGGTTACCCAGATTGCTACCCAGTTTGTAGACTTTGACCGTCGGATGAGTTCTATCGAGGACTCACTCAAGGAGATCCTTTCGAGGCTTCCAAACCGGAGGACAAGCAATGTCTAAGTCGCAGATTCTCTTTGACAAAAATAAGGTGACCATGACCGCTTTTGGCCGGGACGTTACAGTCACAAACAACGTTCGCAACGAGCTTAATAAACTCAGGACCCCAAGCGAAGTCGTGTTTTCCACCACGCAATCTGGTGCTAACGGCAAACCCTACTACCCGAGGCAATTCCCTGCAGGAGGTTGGATAGTTACAAATGTAGTGGCTCACGACAAACTCAAGACCGATGGCACTCCTATGGAGCCCTACCTTTATCCCTACTTTTTAGCTACAAACGCTCACCAGACGGTGCCCGTTTACAAGGTTGATGCCTCCGACGGCCACCAGAAGATCGGCGCACCCGATGGGACCGCTGAGGATTGGGGCTACGGGCTTCACCACAGCACGAGCTCCACTACCCTTGGGTGTATCAAGATCGTCAAGGAAGAAGACTTGCGCTGGCTTGTAGACCAGATTAAGGCCGCGTGGAACAACAGTCAAATTGTGAGAATGGAGGTGGTTTGATGAGTCTACTAACGGGTCCAAACGGCGACGTGTCCAGCAAGCGCGTGGCGAGTCTTGCGCTGATTACCGCCGGCATTGTTCTGGCGTTTATCCACCCCGATCAGGCCGTAATGGTAGGAACCCTTCTGGGTACCGGCACAGCTATCCTCGGTGTCCAAGCAATGACCAAGACATGAGGGGGTTAGCATGCTTAAAAGGATTCTGGGCGTTCTGGCTGTTGTTGTTGGTGCTGTCATCGCCATCGTACTCGCAGTCCTTCGATCCGGCCAAAAGCTACCAGGTGACGGGGGCGCAGCTCAACAGGCTGGAGACCGACTTGCAGACGGCCAAGTTGGAGTCAGCAAAGCAGCTGGAGTTGTTGCGGACGCTCAAGCAACAGTTGGCCGAGTCGCAGAGTCTGCTGTCCGAGGTGCAGACGCAGTTGAAGACGGCCTCAGCGTCCTTGAGCAGATACGAAAGGCAAACGGTGGTTGACGAATTAATCATCGGCTCTGTAGCGGCTGTTGTAGCAGCACTGTTGGTCGAGGTCATAAACGTGATTTTAAAACCCTGACCTGGGGGATACCAGGCCGTGAGACGTCTCAGCCCGTGACTCGACGGGCAACATCCAAGGAGGATGAAATGGCTGCGAAACCCGCTCCTGTAAAAAAGCCACCGATGAAGGCTGGCAAGTGTACCGCTTGTGGCAAGTCTGCCACCAAGTGCAACTGCTAAGAAGTCCCAGCCCGTGACTCGACGGGCAACGTCGCAGGGGAGAGGCACGGTGACCTCACCAGGCTCATATCCTGGTGTCAGGCGGTTCGACTCCGCCTCCTGCAAGCGGACGTTTTCGGGGTCTCCGAAAAGTACCGTAAAACGATACTAACTGGAGATCAAGTTGACAAGAATCCTAGTTGAAGGGGACTACCACTGCGGTAATCTCCTCGGGCTTACGCCGCCAGACTGCTGGTCGCCAAAGCTTAAATCAATGCAACGGGTGATGTGGGACTTTCGAGAGTCTGAGCTCAAAGCTATTGGGGCAGTTGACGTCCACGTTATGAACGGCGACCTAGTGGACGGGCCGGGCCGCAAAGACAGCATGGGCCACCTGACCACCGATCTGGACGAGCAGGCGCTGATGGCCATCGAGTGTGCTGCGCGCGTGAAGGCCAAGCACCGCGTCGTAACCTACGGCTCTCCCTACCACGTCAACCTGAACAACAACATCGAGCGGGCTGTGGCAAAACACTTCGGCGTCGAGATCCACGACACGGCCCGGTTCAAGGTGGCCGGCAAGCGGTTCAACGCCCGGCACGTTGTGGGGCGCTCCGATGTCCCCGGCGGCCCCGGCGCTCAGACCGAGAAGGAAATCACCAACGACCTGCTGCGCTCGACGTTCATGGGCCACGAGCCCGCCGACGTGTACATGAGACAGCACGTCCACTACTTTTACATGGTCAACAACGGAAGCCAGATCGCGTTCAGCGGCCCCGCGTGGGAGCTGGACATCGACGCACCTGGAAGCATTTACCCACGCACTCTGCGCACGCTGCGCTACCGTGTCGGGTTTACCGTTATCGACGTGGACAGCACGGGCGAGGTGTTCGTCCGGCCGAGAATGCTCAAGATCAACGATCACTTTCCCAAGGAGTACCAGGAATGGCCGGACCTCAGTCGCTCCCCGCAACTGGCGAGATAACCATCAACTCCGAGGAGCTTCGGGCGCTGCTCGACAGCCTGCCGGACTCAAAGTCGGGGCCGGCCGGGTTCCCCTGGACGCCCGAGCTGGACAACATCTTGCTGACCTACTGGAACGTGAAGCGCCAGCAGGACATTTGCAGGGTACTTGGATGTACTTCAAACACTGCAAGAAACCGCTATAGGGAACTAGTCGGAAACTAGTTACTGGCAAGCCTCGCACGTTGGATCTTCCAGCCTACAAAGCTTGATCGCCGGTCTGGGGGCTTCGTCGAGGTCGTCCCAGCTCGTTACCGTCGACGGAACAAAACTGTACCCGATGGGATACAAACCCTGCGAATTGTCTTTCAAATATACCTGATCGGGGATGGTTTTAAGGTCTGTCATGGGAGGGTCTCCTTGAGTTGGAATGCTAGTTTATCACAAACGAGACGCAACAAGTACAATGTGGCACCTAAAGAAGCCCGAACCCACGGTGGCATCGTCTTTGCGTCGAAGCACGAGATGCTGGACTTTATTGAGCTGCGGATGCTGGAGAAGGCCGGGGTTATCTCTGACCTCAAGCTCCAGCCCCGGTTCAAACTACCCGCCGACCTTGTCTACGTGGCCGACTTCCAATACCATCGAGAAGGCAAGACCATTGTGCAGGACTCGAAAGGAGTGAGGACTCCGGTGTATAAGATGAAGCTAAAGCTGTTCAAGGCTACCTATCCCGAATTGGTTCACCTTGAAAGTTAATATACTTTGAATATACCATTGCAAGGATGTTGTGCTATTAAATCTATGGTGGATAATGAATTATAAAATCTATTTTTGGTTCGCAATCAATAGGTCAGGGGTTCGATTCCCCTATTCTCCATAACGTGTAAGATGTGCTTCTACAATGATTTAGCCACTCGAAAGGGTGGCTTTTTCTTTGCTCTGAATCTCGTGGAGATATATTTTCTGTATACCGATTCCTATTGTTTTCTACAGGTTTCAACCGTAAAATATACCCAAGGTATACCCAGAATAGGGCGGGTTGGGGGGCGGTAGAGTGGAGTACAGTGAAAAAGACGTGCGCACGTGGGACCAGGTAAAACGGAAAGGATGCTTCTACGTCACCATTCCCGGAGGTGACGGCAAGTTCAAAGCCTCTGGGTGCGACGGCCGGCGTGAGGCTATAGCGTGGGCTCTCATGGTGGCCCGCGGCGGTCTGGCTCCGACGATGACTGTGGCCGAGTTCTGCTCTGGCTTTTTCAAACCCGGTAAATGGGGCTACGTTGATAGCCACCCGGACCGATCCGCAGACTACTGGAAAGCGCTGCAAACCGAGGTGGACACCTACATCCTCCCTCGGTGGGGAAAACTGGCTATGGACGCTGTAGAGCCCTCTGCCGTCGACGTGTGGCTAGCAAAACTAGAAAGTGCGCGTTCTGTGATGCGGGGCCAGAAGAAGACCTTGTCTGCCCGTTCTCGAGCTTCGGTGCTTTCTACCATGAACGTCATGTGGAATCGCGCCGTGTTTTCGGGAGTGATCCCCTCGAACCCGTTGGCCACCGTGCCAAGGCCCGAGCGTGACCAGGTGAAGCGCAAGGCCTTTCGGTTGACCGAACTGGCCATGATGTTTCCCCTACGCCTCGCCGACGTGTGGGCTGAGCCTTGGGGGCTGTTCTTCCTTGTCGCCGCCGAAACCGGGTGCAGGCCTCAGGAGGTTGCTGGTTTGCTGGTCGAGGACTTTCGAGCCGACAGGAAGGCCTACATTGTTCACCAAGCAGCAGACCGGCACCGTGGGGTGAAAGCGCTAAAGACAGCTCGCCGGGGTGTGGCTAAGAAAGCGGTTCCCTTGTCTGACCGCCTAACTGATGAGCTGGCGGACTTCATCGGTAAACGCAAAGCTGGCTTGCTGTTTTCCCGCTTATGGGTTGACCCTGAAACCAAAGAAGAGAGCCAAGTACCGCTGAGGGTTGACACGGCCGGCGACGTGTTTACGCGGACCCTCCGGAGTCTGCCCTCGCTCGCGTTGGATGGGCGCACACCCTACTGCTTGAGGCACACTGCCAACACCAGGATGCGCACGATGCTGGGCGACGAGCTGGCCAGAGCTGTGATGGGGCACACTACAGAGGCAATGACGCGGCGCTACGACGACCCTGACGAGGAAGATCTGCTTAGGCGGGTGGGGCGCTAGTCGTTGACAGTTACCGTGGGTTGGGTTTCAAGGCGGGTCTTCATGTCGCCAAGTATCTGATAGAGCTGGGCCGTGACGTTTGTTAGCCGTTCTCCCTTCATGACATCTGGAGGAAGTCCAAACCACTTTTGGTCTTCGACTACTTGGCTCACTCCTATACTAACGACCCCCGCAGGTTCAATCATTACGAAGAAAGTAGGATGAACAACCTCTACAAGGCCTAAGAAACCCGTTTTGGTGATCATAGGGCCGCTGACTAGCATCGTTTGCAGATCGACAGACTCTTCGACCATCGACGATGAATACTCGGGGTGCTTGGCAAACTCAAAAGCGAACCAGTACTTGATGAACCCCAGCGAGTGCAGAATGTCCCGCCCTTCTGGCTTGATGGTCAACCCAGAGTCAACATGGATACTTTTTGTTGGCGTTTGGGTGGAAACTGACTTAGGCAAAGGTAGCCACCTATCAATCGTTCCGAGACCGAACACGAACGCAAGAAAGGCTGCAACAAACCCCAGCGAAACTAGCCACCCCTTAAGTCTGGGGGTCACGTTTCGTTCAGCCACTTGTCACCTCAGTACGGATGCTCATGCAGCCACCCCCTCACCTTGCCCAAGATGATCATCGCCTGGGAGTCGAAGTGCTCGACCATTGAGTCGTACTTCGGGTTTTCGGAGTGTATGTTGATTTTCCCTGACATCTCAAACTGAAGCCGTTTCACGAACATTCCACCGTCGAGTTGCAGGACGTAAATGCCGTCGGCTCGAATATCGCCAGGTGCGTAAAAAACTATGTCTCCGTCGAAGATGTTGACCCGAGTCATGGAGTCGCCGCGAACTTCCATAGCCATAAGAGCTTTTCCCCAGCGCTTCGGATAGGGCGCTTTCTGTACAAGCTCTTCGCTACTATAATTCAGCAGTTCTTGCCCCCCTCCAGCGCTTATCGTCTGGGGAACCAGCGTGGCCACTTCAAAACCAGTCAAGGTTACGGGCTTGCCTGATGGCACCATGAACTCCCTGCCAGCAAGTATGTCAAGTGAAACACCAAGACTGTCAGCAATTCGCGCGGCCTCTAGAACGTCGGGAATACGATTCTTGGACACCCACCCCCGGTAGGTATTCAGGTTTATCCCGCTCTCACTTGCCAGCCACTCCTGCGTTTTTCCTTGGCTAGTGACCTGCGTTTTCACGTGGTTCCAGAAATCCATAGTACCTCCAGACCCCCTCCCACAAATCCAATATGCGCCCTCACCGACTAAAAAGCAATAAAATGTTTTCCAAAACGCTTGACAGTATTCCAAATGGATTTTACTGTAAGTAGTACAAATCGAAACGGAACTTTTAATGTCCGTTTGAACAGGAGGGTTAGATGGGTTTAAGCAACGGCATTGCCGTGAAGATCAAGACGTACAAAGTCGGGCAGCGAGGCATTCGCGGTTTGACTTTGAGTTTGCCTAAGGTTTGGGCGAATGACTGTGGCCTGGTTCGTGGTGACGTGCTCGACGTGTTCAGGACCGACGACAACCGCCTGATCATCCAGCGGGCAGACCGGGTGGCCGCAGTCGTGGAGGGCGCATGAATGAGCCACTGATGACTGTTGCCGAGGTGGCTGAGTTTTTGCGGATCAACCCTGAGTCGCTGTACCGCAACAAGGCTCTACAGCGCCGAATTGGCATGAAGCGTTTGCCTGGCGTCGGGTTTAGGGCTCCGCGCCAAGTCGTGGAGAACGTCGTGGGAATACCACAGGAGGTGAATGCATGAGCTACCGCATCAAGTTTCGGGGCTTGGACCTAGAGGTGCGCGGCACAACCATCTGGGACAGCAACGGCGTTGACGAGTTTCCGTATTTCGAGGTGGAGGCCGTTGGCTATGGCGGGGTGGATGTGTTGCCCCTGCTTTACGAAGTCGGAGACGACGTGGTCGAGCAGATTGGCTTTGCCGTCCAGGACAGCCTAAAGGAAAGCGAATGATCCGGCTCGGTATGGGCTTGGAAATAAAAAGGGCCACCGGTGGAACGGTGACCCAAAAGGAAACAGGAATGAACGCACTGCTTCACGTAAGAAGGTACACCGGGAGCTACGCTTTGACAAGACACCGCCTCGAGCACATCGCCATGTCGGCCCTTGAGCTGCAGAAGATCTTTGTTCGCCATGAGATTGGCCGGCAGACCCGTCAGGACCGCGAGTGGTTTGTCTACGACACAGGAATGAGCATTGGGACCTTTGTGGACAAGAACAACATCGAGATTATCGAGCCGGTCTACTGGCTGGGTGAGTCTCGGGGAGTGTTCGCATGAGCAACCTCTTCACCACCGAAAAAGGCTCGCATTGGTACACCCAAGACGGACAGCCCCTTTACACCGTCCTGAAGAAAGACGGAAAGCCACGCAACACCACGCTGGCCGATGCCCGAAAAATGGGACTGGTTCCCAGCGTCACAGGCATCATCGACGTGATCGCCAAGCCTGAGCTGGTGAATTGGCTGCAGAACCGTGCTGTCAAGGCGGCCATTGCCATGGATCGCAACGAGGGAGAATCTGACGAACAGTTTGGCCGGCGCATTGTGGCTGGCATCGAAGAACAGGGAGCCAAGGCACCCGACATCGGAACAGCTTTTCACCGGTTTGCCGAGGATTACCTTTCGGCCCGCAATAACGATCGAGACACATTTGCTTCTCCTGACGGCATCCCTCGGGACAGCGTGGTGTCCTGGATACGCTGGGTGTGGGACAACTTTGATTTGATCAACGAGGACTACCCTAGACTACGCCCCAACGATCCAGCCGTCGGCTACTCAGAGGTATCTATCGCCTCTTCGCTCGGCTATGGCGGGAAGATGGACTGGGTGGGCCGAATGGCTAACGGCGCTTGGGCTGTCGTGGACTGGAAGACCCAGAACGTCACCAGCGAACCCAAGTTCTACGACACCTACGACCTTCAGTTGGCGGCATATGCCAACGCCATTCAAGAGTTTAAGTGGTCACTTCGGCTCGGCATTCCCGAAATCGAAAAGCGCATCTCGGTGGTCATTTCTACCAACCCCGACAACCCCGGAGTATGGGCGAAGGAGTGGGAAAACCACGACGAGGCCTTTGAGGCCTTCAAAGCGGCCCTCGCAATTTGGAAGTGGCAGAAGAACTACGACCCGAGCGATGTGGTCGTGGAAGAAAAGCAGGAGGTGATGGCATGACATTCTCAACCGAAACCAAGGACATTTTCGGCGCACTGGCTCAGGCGCAGGCGACCATCGAGGGTGCGGTCAAGGACAAGATAAATCCCGCGTTCAAGTCAAAGTACGCCGACCTATCCAGCGTAATCGACGCCGCCCGCGGGCCCCTGAAGGCCAACGGTTTGGCACTCACCATCGGACTGTCGGGCGACGAGGCGGGTGTGGCTCTGGAGGCTCTCCTGACCCATTCCAGCGGGCAGTGGATCAAGTACGAGCCATTTCCCGTAATGGTAACCAAGCGAGACGCACAGGGGCAGGGGAGCGCAGTCACCTACGGCCGGCGCTACCTGACGATGAGCATCCTGGGCATTCCCGCAGAGGACGACGACGGCAACGCGGCAAGCGCTCCCAAGCCTGCCCAGCGACCGGCTCCCGGCCCTGCGCCGAACCCCGCACCGACGCTCCGCGATCAGGTGCACACTTTCCTGTCGGAGATTAAGCCCCAACTGACCCACGACCAAGCCACTGACCTTGGCCGCGACTTCGTGAGCGCCGGCACTACACCTGCCCTTTTGCAGGGCGTGCTTGAGAAGGCCAAGCGCATCATTGGGGTAGCAGCATGAAGGTGCTGATCGACGCAGACGACCGATTCACGGTGGTCACAGGCAAGGCTCCTGCCGTCGGTCGGCACTATGTGCTGGAAGAGGCTCAGAGTGCAACCAGCGAGCAAGGCCGAGCCTTCCACGCGTTGGCTCAGGAGTTTTGGACGACGGGCCAGCATAGCTATGACTGCGGGAACTTTGATGAGTTTCGCAACCTTATCAAGCGCGACCTTGGCGCTGGTTTTGAGTCGTATCTGTATGCGTTCATTGACGCCGAAGGCAACGTTCAGCAGCGCAAGGTGGAAACCTACGCCGAGGTGCCGGTGGAGATTCGCAAGAGCCCAAGGGTGGCGCAGATGGTCTACGGAAAGCTCAAGAGCTGGGCCGACTATACCAAGAAACAGCGTACCGAAACCATCGACAGCCTCATCGCAACGATGCACCAGGCGGGCGTCAATTCACCTAAGTTCCAAGAGATCTTAGCGGGCATGGGGGCAGATCAATGACTTCTCGTGCAAAGTTCACTGCTAACGAGAATCGGGAAGAACTATTCGCATCTGTGCACTATCGGTGCCAAGTGTGCGGGCTACCATTGACGTGGTTTGGCACCCCGCAACTGGCTCACCGTATTGCACAAAGCAAAGCCAATCTGAAGCGGTTTGGCGAGGCTGTAATTTACCACAAGCTCAACCTAGTTCCCGTCTGCTCCCTTAAATGCAACGACGCCTGCAACATCGGATTCAACACCCTAGCAGCCAATTCTTTGGCTGAGTCCATCACTACTTCGAAGGAGGCCTAGAATGGCCGGTGACCTCAATACAGTGGCTCTGGTGGGCCGCGTAACCAAAGACTCTGAGCTTCGCAATTCTTCTTCTGGTACACCGCTCTGCAATTTCTCTGTTGCCGTTAACCGGCGAGTCAAGAAGGGCGACCAGTGGAGCGACGAGGCCAGCTTCTTTGACCTGACCCTGTGGGACAAGCAGGCAGAGAGCCTGAACAAGTACCTGGTTAAAGGTACGCAGGTGGCTGTGCAGGGCGAGCTCCGCCAAGACCGTTGGGAGAAAGACGGCCAGAAGCACAGCAAGATTCAAGTGTTCGTCAACAGCATCCAGCTCCTTGGGGGTGGCAAGCGGGAGGGCTCTGTCGCCCCCACCGAGGCCGGCGGTAGGCCGAGCGAAGTCTACAACGACGACATCCCGTTTTAGGAGGGCACAATGGCAAACTTCGCATATATGCCGCTCTACGTAGCCGACTACCTTGCTGACACCGCCCACCTTTCCG
>Ga0209596_1000583_pt1 | contig 33784 bp, 28 predicted proteins | sample M_130807_MF_Meta_FD_187314 | JGI IMG/M metagenome (GOLD analysis project Ga0209596, IMG submission 187314) | Freshwater microbial communities from Lake Montjoie, Canada to study carbon cycling - M_130807_MF_MetaG (SPAdes) (version 2) | ecosystem: Environmental > Aquatic > Freshwater > Lake... | reverse complement strand
GGCTTCCATAAAGGCCGGGTTGGCTGCCTTGATGTGGGCGGCGACCGACGCGTCGCGCGGGAAGTAGGAGAGTGCCCACACGATGATTGTGATGGCGAAGATCACCGTACCGGCCTTCGAGACGAACTCGGCGGCGTTCTGCCACATCCGCCAGACGACATCGCGCGGCTTGGGCATCTGATAGCGAGGGAGCTCGAGGACGAACGGCTGTGGCTTCACCTTGAGCACAAGGCGGGTGAGTACGAACGCCGTCGGGACGGCGAAGAACAGGCCGACGCAGTGCATGCCGACCATCACGACGGATTGCCAGCCCGGACCATAGACCGGACCGATAAAGGCCGCGCACATCAGCGCATAGATTGGGAAGCGGGCCGAGCAACTCATGAACGGGACGACGAAGGCCGTCGCGAGTCGGGCCTTGGGGTCTTCAATCGTGCGGGTCGAAAGTAGGCTCGGAATCGCACACGCGAAACCGGAGAGCAACGGGACGAAGCTCTTCCCATTGAGGCCGCACCAGCTAAAGAGGCGGTCCATGATGAACGCGGCGCGCGCCATGTAGCCGCTATCTTCGAGGATCCCGATGAAAAGGAAGAGGATTAGGATTTGCGGCAGGAAGACCAGGAAGGCCCCGACGCCCCCGATGATGCCGTCAGCCAGCAGGCTCTGGAGCATCGGATACGCGTCGAGAGGTGGCGCGACGACTGTCTTCGTCCAGTCGACCCCAGACTGAATCCACTCCATCGGGAACTTCGCCAGCCAGAAGACAGAGGCAAAGAAGCCCAACATGATGCCGGCAAAGAGCACGGGGCCCAAGAAACGGTGCAGTAATAATCGGTCTACCGCCGCAGACCGACTGGCGCGAGCGGCACCCTCTTTCACGACGCCTTCTAGAGCTTTGCGCAGGCGGGCGTAGTGCACCAGAGGTTCGGCCGCCAAGGGGTTGTAACCCGACTGCCGGACGGTCTCTCGCCCCTGTCGGATGACTGGGTCGCGGAGTTCCGCCTTCCAGTGCAACCGTTCCGCCAAGGCGGAATTGGAATCAAAAATTAGCCGTTGGGCTTCGGCTGAAGTGACTTTGCGGCCGGTGTCCTTTAAAATGGCCGCCGTAATATCTTCCAACGCCGCTAAGATTTTTTCAGGCCAAACCACCCGCGGCAAAAACGTTTTGCGTTCGAGGGTTAGCGCAATAGCCCGGCGAACATCAATCACGCCCTCGCCTTTCCAAGCCGAAGCCATGACCACCGGAATGCCGCCCAGGCGATCGGACAGCAGCCCCGTATCGATGCGTAATCCTTGTTCCTTCGCGACGTCGGCTTGATTTAAGACCAACGCAACGGGTAGGCCTAATTCGGCGAGTTGTGAGGCTAAGAACAGATTGCGTAAGAGATTGGTCGCATCAGCGACCAAGATCACCGCGTCTGGCTGGCGTTCTCCAGAAATATTTCCAGATAACGCGTCGGTGACTACCTGCTCATCCGGAGAAGTGGCGGCCAAGGAGTAAAGCCCGGGAAGGTCGACTAACTCCACCTTGGTGCCGTTACCTAAATCACAGGACCCCGATTTACGGGCGACGGTCACGCCCGGATAATTTCCGACCCGTTGACGCAGTCCGGTCAGGGCATTAAAGAGCGTAGACTTGCCGGTATTGGGATTGCCGACGAGCGCGACCATCAGGCCCTGTGTCGGAATGCTCACGACGTTGCCTGGGGGCGCTGGATGGGGCAATCGGCTGCCACATCGACGATTAAACTCTCCGCTTCCGATAAGCGTAAGCTCACGACCTGGCCTCCAAACTCAATGGCCAGCGGATCACCCAAGGGTGCCTTGCGGACCAATTTCAAAACCATCCCCGGCAGGAGCCCTAACGCCATCAAACGCTGATCCACCCCGCGCTCCGGGTTAAGCGAAGCCAGCTTCCCGAATTGACCGGGTAGAAGTTGGGAAAGCGGAGTCACGCTAGTTGAGAATGAGTCTCAAAAATACCCTCTCGGGGGGTGCTGTCAACGCCGTCCTCGCCTAAATCAGGCAAATACGTTGCCTGCTGGGTCCACTTGGACCTGCCTATTCTGACCGCGATGACCCTCCCTAAGCCCATCCCCGATGCGACTCCTCACGTCCCCGAGGTCTTAAACCCGGGCGGGATCGGCGGCCACCCCAAGGGCCTGAGTATGCTCTTCTTCGCGGAGATGTGGGAAAGGTTTTCCTATTACGGCATGCGGGCGATTCTCCTGCTCTTCATGATCGCCCCCCTGGCGATTGGCGGGATGGGGATGGATCAGAAGTTGGCGGCGCAGATTTATGGGAATTACACCATGGCGAGCTACCTGGTCTGCATCCTGGGCGGGTACCTCGCCGATAATTTCATCGGCGCGCGGCGTGCCGTTTTGATTGGCGGCTTCATCATCACCGCCGGGCACTTCACTTTGGCGATTGATTCGATTCCAAGTTTTTACCTTGGGCTCATCTTGGTCGCCCTGGGTACCGGACTTCTTAAGCCTAGCATCAGCACGCTTGTCGGCGGATTATACGCCCGGGGCGATCATCGACGTGACGCGGGCTTCTCGCTTTTTTATATGGGCATCAACCTCGGAGCCTTTGCCTCACCGTTGGTCGTGGGCTGGCTCGCCCAAAGCGAAGAATTCAAAGCCCTGCTCCTCTCTTGGGGCTTTGATCCCCTGCACAGCTGGCATTGGGGTTTCGGCGCCGCCGGCGTCGGGATGACCTTCGGGATGTGGACATACCTTCGTCGGCTTAAGCTTATCGGACACATCGGTCACGCCCCAGACCGCGATACTCCGCGCCCATGGGGGCAGCTCGTGATGGTCGCACTCGGAACGGCCTTACTCTTAGGCCTGATGATAGCGTCGGATTATTTCGCTTGGATCAACCCGATTGTCTATGCCCTGCCGGTCGCCGGGGTGATTTATTTCGGCCTCATGAAGAAGGACGAAGAAAGCCACCGTATCGCCGCTATTTTGGTCTTTTTCATCGCAGCGATTATTTTCTGGGCCGTCTTCGAACAGGCCGGCTCCTCGCTCACGCTCTTCGCCGACGAGCTCACGCATAATGAAATCGGGGGCTGGGCCTTCCCTTCCTCTTGGTTCCAATCCGTCAACTCGCTCTTCATCCTCGCCCTCGCGCCGCTCTTCGCCTGGGGCTGGGTTCGGTGGGGTGCGCGCCAACCATCCGTTCCGGGCAAATTTGTCCTGGGATTAGTTTTCTTGGGGATATCTTTCTTATTATTAGTCCCCGCCGCGCAGCTCACCGCGAGCGGCAAGGTCAGTCCATGGTGGCTCATCGCGGTCTACTTCTTGCAGACGCTCGGTGAACTTTGCCTCAGCCCGGTTGGGCTCAGTACGATGAGTAAGCTCGCACCGGCCAAGCTGACGGGGCTCATCATGGGTCTATGGTTTTTAGGAACAGCCTTGGGCAACAAACTCGCGGGCGTTTTGGCTGAAGATTTTTCGTCCAAAGATCCGGCCTTACTTTCGCGGTTCTTTCTGAACCAAGCCCTGACAGTCGGGGTGGTGACAGTCGGCCTACTGGCCATGGTGCCTTGGGTGAAGCGTCGGATGGGCAAACACTCCTAAGAAGCCAGACTTAGGCCAGCTCAGCCGCAATCCGGACCGAAACCGGACAGTGATCCGAGCCCTTCACTTGATCGTGGATTTCGGGCGACGACCACTTGAGCCCCTCCGACGTCAGGCAATAATCCAAACGCCAGCCGATATTCCGAGCGCGGATGCCAGGCCGGTAACTCCACCAACTATAACGCTGTTGGGCGTCGGGGTGGTGCGCGCGGAACGTATCAACAAAACCCTGCTGCCGGAGAAGTTTGGTGAAAGACTCGCGCTCTTCATCCGTGAATCCGGCATTACGTCGATTGGTCGAAGGATTAGCTAAATCTATTTCCGCGTGCGCGACATTGAGATCGCCGCAGACGACCAATGGTTTTTTCTGGGCGAGCTTCGCCAGGTAACGCTGAAAATCCGCATCCCATTGCAACCGATAGTCCAGCCGCTCCAACTCGCGTTGGGAATTGGGCACGTAAGCGCTGACGACGTAACAACCGCGGAATTCGGCAGTGACCACCCGGCCTTCCGCCGGGTGGTCGCCGGGAAAGTCTAAAGCCACCGACAAAGGTTCGTGCTTGGAGAGAATGGCCGTTCCCGAGTAGCCCTTCTTTTCGGCCTCATGCCAGACCTGATGGGCGAATGGCAATCCCAAGGTCTGCGCCGTCGCCGTTTCGCACTTGGTCTCTTGCAGGCAAAGTACGTCGGGGTCAGACGCCTGGATGAAATCGACGAGCCCCTTGCCCAGGGCGGAGCGAACGCCATTGACGTTCCATGAAAAGATTTTGGCTTGGCTCACTTCTTCGGAGACTTGAAGAGCGTATTCATTTTCTTGTCCAAGTCTTCCTTGACATCAGCCGGCTTCGCAACTTCCGCCGCAGGAGCTGAGGGGGCGGAGGAAGCCACGGACGGAATCGACGATGGCACCGCGGCAGGCTTACGTCCGAAAAGGGTGTCGAGTTTCTCGTCTAGGGAGGCCGGACCTTTCGGCACGACCGGTTTTTCTGGCTCGGCTGGAGCAGCCACGACTATCGCAGGGGCCATGACTGGAGACGCGACCGCTACACTCGCAACGGGGATGGCGACGGCAACCGCCGGAGTCGTAGCCGTCGGCGCAGGTGCCACCCCGGCGGGAACCTCCGTAATCGCCTTTATATAAGGCATCGGCTGATTACTTCCATTCGCAAACAGTTCCTGAGCCTTCTTGCGGATCAAGACTTCAAAATTAGTCAGGCGACTATCGATTTCGAATTTCACACCCCGAGAACGAACCTCGAGGAAGCCTGCTCCGAACACCTTCGAGACCTGTAACGAATCGCCCACCGCCAGGGTCGTATCGCTGATTTTCTTACCGCCTTCCAGCACGGGAGAACTGTAAGCCTTAATCATCACGACTGATGTCGGCCAAAGCGCTGGGCGCTCGTTGATGGCGGCGTAATCTAAGGCGGGCAAAGCCGAAGACGGGGAAGCGAATTTACCAGCGGAACCTTCCACGCCGGAAGCGGACTCGGGCTTAGTGACGGCTCCAACGGCTTCGCTCTTGGCGATGGCTGGAGCATTCGTCATGACAATCGAGAAACTCGGTTGCAAAATCAAAGTCGCGAGGGCGCCGAGCACAATCCCTCCCAATAAGGTGAGAGCTGAGCGTAAAAGAGAAGGCATGGACTTGCTGGATAAAAAATTATGAGCCCGCCTTAATTTCGATCACGTCGTGCGGAGCGGCTTCGCGCAACCCTGCCGGGGTGATCCGGATGTAGCGAGCCAACGCGCGGTGTTCGGTCAGATTATTAGCTCCGAGATAGCCAAGGCCGCTTTGCACTCCGCCAGCCAAGGTGCCGAGCACCTGGTCGACGGTTCCGGAAACTTCCTTAAGGGCTTCGATCCCCTCGGCGGCGACTTTGCTGAACTTGCCACTGGCTGAATGGCCGTAACGGGCGGCAGAGCCTTTACGCATCGCTTCGTGCGAACCCATACCGCGATATTCCTTATAAGTCTTACCGTTGATTTCCATTAGCTTGCCGGGGGCTTCGCGGCTGCCCGCGAGCAAACCGCCAAGGATCACCGCGTCGGCCAGCGTGAGCGCTTTGACGATATCACCGCTCTTGGTGATGCCACCATCGGCGAGGATACGGACGCCCTTTTGGGCCGCGGCCCGGGAGGCGACATAAAGAGCGGTGAGTTGCGGGATGCCGACGCCGGCGACGATACGCGTCGTACAAATTGATCCGGGGCCTTGGCCAATCTTGATGGTATCAGCTCCGGCGGCGGCGAGAAATTCAACGCCTTCGCCGCTGGTGACATTGCCAGCGATCAGCGTGAGGCCTTTGTGCGCCTTGCGGAGCATGCGAATGGCATCGCCGACGCCCTTGGTGTGACCGTGCGCCGTGGAAATCGCCAAAGCATCCGCCCCTTCCTCTACTAAGGCAGCCGCATGGGCCAAGAAACGGACCCGGTCGATTTCGCCGTCCGCATGGCGCGGGACGGAAATGGCTACTCCGACCCGTAGGCGGAACCCTGAATCTCGCGTGGGGCGGACGTGCGCCCGAGACTCTTCGGAAATACGCTCGATATCGCTGAGGGTGAACAGGCCGCGGAGTTTATTCTTCGCGTCGACCACCAATAGCTTGTTTTGGCCGACGTGCTCGGAGAAGAGCTTATCCGCCTTGGCGATAGGGTCTTTCCCAAGATCTTTTTCGACGACCGTAAAAATCTGGTCCCGCGGTATCATGACCGCAGCAACCTTGCGCTGACCGTGGCGTTCTTTGACGGCGCTTCCGGGGAGCAAGCCCAGGAGGGTATTGTCGGGACCAACGACCGGGAAGGTGCTGAAAGCTAATCCGTCGTGTTCGATTCGGGCGAGCACCTGCGCAATCGTGTCCTCGGGCGAGACCACCGCGGGGTCGCCGATCATGCCGTGGATATGGTTTTTGACCCGGCGCACTTCGGCCAGCTGGTCGACCTCCGTCATATTATAATGGAGGAGCCCCAGCCCTCCGTTAAGCGCCATCGCGATGGCCATCCGGTGCTCCGTGACGGTATCCATGTCCGATGATACGATAGGTAAAGACAACGGAAGGGAGTCGGAGAGCGTGGTATCGAGACGGGTCATCCGTGGCAGCACCTCCGAATAGCGGGTGGCAAGCGACACGTCGTCGTAGGTCAGCCCTAAGCCCACCGTTGACGGAAAGAATTCGTCAGCGGGGAGGTAAAAGCGTTCGTCGAGGGAAACGCGGCCCTTGGATTTGGGAGAGGCCATGACAGGTTGGTTTCCCCAAAGGGTGTTAGGCACCCCTCGCCATGGAGGCAAATTGTTTTTGCGACTTGGCCTCGATTCATGACAGTCACGGGATGAAAGGAGGCTTTTTTGATTTCAAGCGGGTCCGCAGGCGCTTTCGCTCACCATTGGCGACCGGGGCCGGCAACGTCGATGCGGTTGATCGTGTTCTCCTCCGGTGCCAAAGCGAAACCGGGGTCGGCTACGGAGAAATCGCCCCATGGCCTGGCTTCCCGTCCGAAACCATCGACCAGGCCATCGAAGTCATGCGCTCGGCCCAAGGTAATTATTCGCACCTTTGTTCCACCGTCCAAGCCTCCCGATCCGCCCTGCCCTGCTTGGCGGCAGCCTTGTCCAGCTGTGAACATTGGACGGCCATCGCCGCGTACGGCGGTGAGTTGCCCTGTGCGGGCTTGATCGCTTTATCGGGCGACGACGCCGCGGCTAAAATCGCCGCCGGGTTCCAGACTTTAAAAATAAAAATATCTGCCACCACCCAAGAGCCTTCGATTCGCGAAATCTTTTCCCTCTTCGCCGGCCAAGTACGTCTCGATGCGAATGGTTCACTTAATCTCACGGCCGCCCGCACTTGGGCCGAATTTGCCCGAAGTGAAAAGCGCGTAGAGTTTCTCGAACAACCCTTGCCAGTCGGCCACCCGGGTTACGCCTCTTTGGGCCAAGATAAAATCGCACTCGATGAATCATTCCTCACGCCCGCCGGGAGTGATTGGCCTGGCCTGGTCGTCATCAAACCTTTGCTCGCCGGAGACTGGACCGAGCTCCGAGCATGGCGGCAACATCGACTTAGCCCCGTCGTTTATTCCTCCTGCTTTGAAACCGCCATCGGTCGGCAAGCCGCCTTATGGCTCGCCTCGCTTGACGAAGAGGTGGGCACCGTGGGCTTCGACACCCTAGGTCGCTTTGAACACGACGCCCGGGATCGACATCCCGCAGGACCGATAGTGCGCGGGATGGCTGATTTTGATTGGGACGCTTTTTGGCGCGAAATTTCGTGAGCGGTCTGGCCGTCTTCCACGCTGATTACGCCGAACATCTTCGGGAAACCTTAGCGGCGTTGGATGCGGGCATCCCAACGTTCTTAGGTAACCCGCAGTGGGGCGAAGCGGAAATGGGTGAAGCCGCTCGCCAAATCCCCGCAGCCGTCAGGGTGGCGGGCAAAGGACCTATCCCTGGCGGAGGTGGGCCCTGCGATTGGCATTCAGGCTGGGCGCGGCGAATCATGATTCCCTCCGGTGGCACGGGTGGCCGGGTAAAATTTATCATCCATAACGCCGACACCCTGCGCGCGGCCGCGCACTGCTTGCGCGACGCTTTGGTACAGCGGGGATTCAAACCAACCTTACATGGCGTCATCGTCACACCTCCGTGGCACGTCAGCGGACTCATGCCCGCGATACGAGCCCGCGAAACCGCCGGAACTTTTGCCGTGCTCAACGGACGCTTCACGACAGACGAACCCTTGCCAAATGTCGCGTTACCGACCACGGGCACGCGCATCATCTCGCTCGTTCCCACTCAGCTGACTCGCCTATTAGCCATGGGCGCGGGAGCGGACTGGCTCCGACAATTTGAGGTGATTCTCCTCGGCGGATCGTCGCTACCCTCTCCGTTGAGAGAACTGATCAGCACCCACCGATTGCCAGTTTATGTCACCTACGGCATGACGGAAACCGCCGCCGCCTGCGCGCTTTGTCCTCCGGAACTCGTTTGGGGTAAGCACGAATTACGAGGATCCCCTATGCCAGGCGTAAACTTCCAAGCTGCAAATGGACTGCTCCAAATTTCGACCCCCGCACTGGGTCGTGGCATCTGGCCTAGCCTTCCTTTGGAGCAACCCTACCTCACCAGCGATCGCGGCGACGTAGGGCCCGACGGCACGATCAAAATCCACGGCCGGGCAGACCAAGTAATATTAACCGGGGGTGAAAAAGTGGATCCGACTCGCGTCGAGAGCGCCTTCGTGGCCAGCGGTATTGTTTCCGAAGTAAAAGTTTTCGGGCGACCCGATACAACCTGGGGCGAAGCTGTGACGGCCTGCGTCGTTGGTAATCCTGCGGTCGAAGCGACCTTGCGAAATATTGCGGAGACCTTGGAGCCGGCCGCTCGTCCTAAACACTATATCTTCGTGAGTAGCCTGCCGACGGATGAACGCGGTAAATTTGACCGGATGGCCGCGTTGGCGAAATTAATTACTTAAGCGCGAACGGCTTTCCAGACGCGCAGGCAAGATTCGACGAGCGCCGGGAACTCCGCGAGGGGTACTTGGCTGGGGCCGTCGGAGATGGCCTTGGTCGGATCCGGATGCGTCTCCATAAAGAGCCCGTCGGCACCGGCCGCGAGTGCCGCCTTGGCCAGGACTGGAACATATTCGCGCTGGCCGCCGGATGAACCACCGGCCGCACCAGGAAGCTGGACCGCATGCGTTGCATCCATGATGGTGGGGTGACCGAATCCGGCCATAATCGGGAAAGAGCGCATATCGACGACCAAGTTCTGATAACCAAAGGTCGTCCCGCGATCCGTCTGCCAGATTTCCGCCGCCTGAGCACCTTCGAGCTTATCGACGACGAAGCGCATTTCGAAAGGCGAAAGGAATTGCCCCTTCTTCACGTTCACGACCCGACCCGTCTTGGCGGCTGCAATGAGCAAGTCGGTCTGGCGGCACATGAAGGCCGGAATTTGTAGAACGTCGACGACCTTACCGACGGCCTCACATTGCTCCGGACCATGGATGTCGGTGAGGACGGAGAAGCCGAAATCCTTTTTGACCATCGCCAATAAATCCAAACCAGCCTGCATCCCTGGTCCGCGATCGCCGCCCAACGAGGTGCGATTCGCCTTATCATAAGAACCTTTGAAAATGATATTAAGCTCCGGGTGGCGCGCGGCGAGAGCCTTGAGCTCCTTGGCGACAATCCGACAGTTGGCCTCAGACTCGAGAGAACAAGGACCGGCGATGAGGAGCAGACGGCGCTTATCGTGCAGCATGCGGTAGATTAGGACGGCCCTACGGGTAAGGGCGAGCCGGAAGAAAACGACGCCTTAGCGCCCCAACCACTTTAAAACCTCGGGCAAAGAGCAGGTGTTCAGCACGTGCGCAGAGGTCAGCCATCCCTTGCGGGCAATGCGGACACCGTGCTCGACAAAACTTAGGTTCGCGAAGTCATGAGCGTCTGGGTTGATTGAACATAGCACCCCCTTCTCAGCGGCCCGACGCCACCAGCGCCAATCCATGTCTAACCGCCAAGGGTTGGCGTTAAGTTCGATAATCGTGTCGTTCGCCGCCGCCGCATCGATGATTTTGCCAACGTCGACGTCGTAAGGCTCGCGCTTGTTGATCAATCGGCCGGTGACGTGTCCAATCATGTCCACGTGTTCGCTTTCGATGGCCTGGATGATCCGCGCCGTCTGCGCTTCACGATCTAAGGTGAAAAGGTTATGGACCGAGGCGACGACGAAATCGAGCCGCCCGAGTAGATCATCGGCGTAATCCAAGCCGCCTTCGCGCATGATATCTACTTCGGAGCCCGTTAGCAGACGTACCTTAAATTTCCCAGATGCATTAAGCTGCGCGATCTGATCTATCTGGGCGAGCAGCCGACCTTCATCAAGTCCATTAGCCTGGAAACTTGATTTGGAGTGATCGGAAATCCCGAGGTATTCCCAGCCCATGCGCTCGGCTTCTTTCGCCATCTGTTCTAAAGTATGGGCCCCATCGGAGGCTGTCGTATGATTATGAAAGGCTCCGCGAAGATCTTTCAGTTCGACCAAGCGCGGAAGCAGGTTCGCCTCCGCCGCATCGATTTCACCCGCTCCTTCGCGGAGTTCAGGCGGAATCCAAGGTAACCCAAGCGCTTGAAAAACTTCCGCTTCGCTTTGGGCGCCAGGCGCGTGGACGCCTTCGGCGGTCGCCTTGAAGCCCCACTCGCTCATGCTCAAGCCGCGCGATAGGGCGCGATGCCGCATCGCGACATTATGATCCTTGGAACCGGTAAAATGGTGGAGCGCGAAGAAGAATTGCTCTTCGGGCACTACGCGCAAATCAGCCTGCAGGCCGGACTCGAAGCGCACGCTCGATTTTGTCTCACCGTGGGCGGTCACTTCTTTCACACCTGGGTAAGCGACAAACCAATCCATAATCGGCTTCGGGTCCGCCGCCGCGACGATGAAGTCGAGATCGCCTACGGTCTCGCGGGCCCGGCGCAATGAGCCCGCTGACTCGGCATGCTTGACCTGGGGCAAAGCACGCAAGCCGTCTAAAATCGGATTGGCGACTTCGGCGGCTTCGTACCATCGATGACGCAAGCTATAAGCGACTCGGTTCTTGATACCTTCAAGAATCTTGGTCTGCGTTTTTTCCCCGAAGCCTTTAAGTTCGGCAACTTTCCCTGCTTCGCAAACTTCTTTTAATTTGTTCAAATCTTCCACGCCTAAGAGCGTCCAGAGCGCGCGGACTTTTTTCGGCCCCAAGCCTTGGATTTGCATGATCTCCAGAAGTCCGGCCGGAATTCCGGCTCGGAGTTTTTGGTGAAAAGGTAAAATGCCGTCCCGGCGTAAGGTTGTAATTTTATCCACCAACGCTTCGCCCATGCCAGGGATCTCGGCCAAGCCGCCGGTCTTGATGAGCTCATCCAGATCTTCGGTCATCGTCTCGAGGATACGCGCGCCCGTGGAGTAGGCACGGATCTTAAAAGGGTTCTCCCCCATGAGTTCCATCAGAGTCGCGATTTCGTCTAAGACCGCCGCGATGTCATTCTTTTCAAGTATCATCGGGATTTTTCTAACTGGTAGATGGCCTGCAGGGCGGTGAAGTCAGCTTCCCGACTACCGCTCTCGATGACATGTTGATATTCGCCGGCGTGCTTCAGTTCTTCGGAGGCCGTAGCGACGCGGCGATCAATTTCATCAAGTGGATCCGTTCCGCGGCCGGTAAGCCGCCGGCGCAACTCGACCGGATCGCTCACCCTAATGAACGCGGTCACGAGCGCCGCGGCCAGCCGAGCGTCGGCCGTTCCCATGGCGCGAATCGTGGCTGCACCTTGAACATCGACGTTGAGAAGCGCGTCAAAACCCGCGTCCAGGTGTTTGGCCACGTCGGCCAGCCGTGGGCCGTAAAGATTACCATGGACGAGAGCGTGCTCTAAAAACACCCCGGCAGCGACTTGCACTTCGAACTCCGGCCTCGTCAGGAAATAATAATCAACCCCCTCGGCCTCTCCGGCGCGCGGTGCGCGCGTCGTGCAAGTGATTACCCGACGAATAGCGCGCGGATTAGCTTCGGTCAGGCGGGCGCAGAGCGTCGTCTTGCCACTTCCGGCTGGCCCTGAAACCACCATGAGCAACGCGCGGCTCACGATACTACTGTCGCCAGAAGGCAGGCGACGGCTAGCAGACCCAAGATGAGGCCGAGGCCCTTATGGCGTGCGGGGGTGTGCAAGACCCAGTCGCATTGGTTTAAAAATGCGGGCGGAGAATAAGCCCACCAAAGCCCGAAGAAGACGAAGAGGCCGTAGCTGAGCGTGGCATCCAACAAGCTTCGCGGTAATTGCCGATACCCCGCATCCAAAGTAAAACGTGCGAAGAAAAGCATCAGCACCCCAAGCGAACGGATGGAAAGTAGATCCGGCATAAAGCGGAGCGTCGCGAGGCTTGCACCAAGCAAGACTACGACCACGGGTAAGCGCGGCAATCCGGCCAGATCTGGCTCCGGCATATTCATCAGCCACCAACCGAACCAAGCCGTCGCCGCCAAGGTCAATGTCACCGTGGCGAAGCGCGAACGGCGAAAGGTCTGCAGTAAGGGTGAGGCCGTGAAGACTAAATAAGCGGCGAGCAATAGGACGGCCGCCAGTGCGTAGTAAGCTTGAGCGAGGGACACGGGACTAAATTAGGGCAAGCCAGGAGCCCGAGGCAACAAGTAGGTTTACCGATGGTGAATCCGCTCGACTGCCCAGGCCGCATGTTCGGCCACCATCGCATCATCGTGTGCAAGGAGTGTTTCAATGGCGGGCAAGTCTCCCTCGGTTCCGACATTGCCCAGCACCGTCAGGGCGTTGCGCCACCAACGGTGGAGCCCCAGACGGGCGACCGGGGTGTTTTTAAAGTGCTCCTCAAATTGAGCGGGCGTCCAGGCAAGGGTCTCACGAAGCGGCGGGTGATCCCGAGGCACAAACGCTGCCTCGCGGGTTTGTTCTGCCCAACGATTCCAGGGGCAGACGTCCAAGCAATCGTCGCAACCGAATACCCGGTCGCCCAAGGCTTCGCGATATTCCAAAGGAATCGGACCGGGATGTTCGATTGTCAGATAGGCCAGACAGCGTCGCGCGTCTAATTTATAAGGGGCGATGATCGCCTGGGTGGGACAGGCTTCGATGCAGCGCACGCATGTTCCGCAGCGGTCAGGTTCTTGCCGTTCGGCCGGCGGTAATTCCAAGGTCGTGAGAATGACTCCGAGAAACAGCCAGGTGCCCGCGCCGCGGTGAATCAGAATCGTACTCTTACCTTGCCAGCCCAACCCTGCCGCAGCGGCCATCGGCTTTTCGAGGACGGGGCCGGTATCGACATAGGGCTTTTGGGCGCCTCCCATGGCTTCCATGATGAGGCAGAGTTTTTGCAGCCGAGGCAAAATGACGTCATGGTAATCCGCCCCTAAAGCGTATTTGGCGATGCGATAGCCAGCAGCCGGATGGGGTTGCCAATAGTTAAGCCCAACAACGATCAAGCTCCTTGCCTCCGGCAGGACTTTCGTGGCATCCGTCCGTCTTTCCGGATTTCGGGCCATCCATTTCATTTCACCGTGCATCCCGTCGGCAATCCACTTCTTAAAGTAATCCGCGCGCACATCGGCATCGACCGGGGCAACGCCGAAGGCATCGAAGCCCAACGCGGTCGCTTCGGCTTGGAGCCGCTCCCGGAGGGATAGCGTGTCCATGCCTCAGCCTAAAATCGACAGCACGCGGCTGACAATCTCATCCACGGGCGCCAATTTCCCGAGACCTTCGTAACCGCAGGCGAGCATCCCTTCCGCGGGTTCTACGATCGCATGACCGCGGGCCCGAAGGGTCTTCAGATTTGCTTGGGTGGCGGCATGTTCATACATCTTGCCGTTCATCGCTGGGCAGAGCAGCACTGGCCCACGCGTCGCGAGGTAAACGCTGGTTAAAAGATCAGGCGCCAAGCCATGAGCAAACTCCGCCATCACATGAGCGGTGAGCGGCGCAACGAGTAGGAGATCGGATGAGTCGGCGATCTCGATGTGACCCGGGACGGAGTTAGCGCCCTCGGCCCAGAGATCGAACGCCACGGGTCGACGAGAGAGCACCTGCAGCGTCATCGGGGAGATGAACTGGGTCGCGCCCTTGGTCATGACCACCTGGACTTCGGCGCCATATTTGACCAACTGGGAGGTCAGATCTGCGGCCTTGTAGGCGGCGATGGAGCCGGTGATACCGAGGGTGATGCGTTTGCCGACGAGCTGGGACATGACAGAACTTAAGATGATAAGGTGGCCCGGTGAGGCGAGGGGAAAGGCTAAGCCACACCTTTGAAGGCCAGCTTTCCAACGTCCGCGAGCCCCTGTTTTACGGAGAAATCATCCCATTTACCTCAACTAACGGGCTTTTCTTGTTTGCCATGCCTGCCCTCGCAGGTTGCCATTACCCCCTACTATGCAATCCGACATTGGTCTCATTGGTCTGGCCGTCATGGGTCAGAACCTCGCCCTCAACATCGCCGACCACGGCTTCGCGATCTCGGTGTATAACCGCACAACCGCCAAGACCGACGAGTTTGTGAAGGAAAACCCGAATACCCCGGGCAAGCTCATCGGCTGCCCGACTATCCGGGATTTTGCCGCTTCTCTTAAAAAGCCTCGAAAGGCTGTCATCCTCGTCAAAGCCGGGACGCCCACCGATGCGGTCATCAGTGAGCTCGCGGCGGTCTTCGAGCCGGGCGACATCATCATTGACGGTGGCAACGCCCTCTGGACGGACACCATCCGTCGCGAGAAGGAATTAAAGGCCAAGGGCCTCCGCTTCATTGGCTCGGGCGTATCCGGCGGCGAAGAAGGTGCCCGTTTCGGCCCATCCCTCATGCCCGGTGGCGATGCCTCAGCTTGGGCTGAAATCAAACCCATCTGGGAAGCGGTTGCCTCTAAGGTCGACGCCGAGACCGGCGTAGAACTAACCGGCGCCAAGCCAGGCAAGCCCATCAAGGGTGGCGTTCCTTGCGTCGCTCTCATCGGCACCGATGGCGCCGGCCACTACGTCAAAATGGTCCATAATGGTATCGAATACGGCGACATGCAGATGATCTGTGAAGCCTACGACTTGATGCGCGGCCTCCTCGGCATGACCCCCGATGAAATCGGCACGGTCTTCGAAGAATGGAACAAGGGCGACCTGAATTCCTTCCTGATTGAAATCACCGCCAAGGTGCTCAAGCAGAAGGACCCCGAAACCGGCGTGCCGCTGGTTGATGTGATCCTTGATACGGCTGGCCAAAAAGGGACCGGCAAATGGACCAGCGCCAACGCCCTCGATATGGGTGTCGCCGCTCCAACTATCGCCGAAGCCGTCTTTGCTCGCTGTCTCTCCGCCGTGAAGGATGAGCGCGTCAAAGCCGCCAAAGTCCTCCGTGGCCCGAAGCGCGCGATGACCAATCCGGATAAAGCGAAAATCGTCGAACAAATCCGTGAAGCCCTCTTCTGCTCCAAAATTTGCTCCTACGCCCAAGGCTTCCAACTCATGCGCGAAGCGCAGAATGAATATAAATGGAAACTTAACTTCGGCGAAATCTCTCAGATCTGGCGCGGCGGTTGCATCATCCGCGCCCGCTTCCTCCAAAAAATCACCGAAGCTTTCGGCAAGAAGCCTCGTCTGGACAACCTCCTCCTCGACCCGTACTTCAAGAAGACCGTCAAGAAGGCCCAGAAGAACTGGCGCAAAGTCATCGCCCTCGCCGTCAAGCATGGCATCCCCGTACCGACCTTAGGCTCTGCCCTCTCCTACTTCGACTCATACCGCACCGCGAACTTACCGCAGAACTTACTGCAAGGCCAACGCGACTTCTTCGGCGCCCATACTTACGAGCGCACTGACAAGCCCCGCGGAGAGTTTTTCCATATCGATTGGCCCGATCCTAAGCGTCCCCAAATCAAGGCCTGAGCGCCTTGAAGGAAACAGTAAGGGCGTCCGTGAGGACGCCCTTCTTATTGAGTGAAGTCACTTAGCGGACCAACCGCCGCCGGTGGCGGCGGCGAGCCGTACCGCGACCTGACGACGTTCCCACACCACCAACGAAAGCGTCCGGGCGGCCAGCGCCTCATCGCGATGCGCCGCAGTGATCTCATTCTCGTTCGCGAGGCCGGCCTGGCGGCGAGCTTCCGCGTTAGCGAGGCGGACGCGCACCGCAGACAGTACCCGGCCGGTGAGCTCCTCCTGCATAGCGAGCTCGCGAAGATCGGCGAGCGCGTCCTCGACTTCACGGAAAGCGCCGAGCACGGCCTTCGTCCACTCCGCTCCGGAGCCGTCAATACGGGCGCGGGCAACCTCAAGGTTAGCTTCGCGCCGACCAGCGTCGAAGACGGGGAGGTCGAGCGACGGCGTCAACGTCCAGAAACTTGATGAGCCGCGGCCGACGCGCGAAGCCGGATCCGCCTGCCAACCAGCTTGGCCGTTGAGTGTGACGGAAGGATAGAAATCGGCAATCGCCGCGCCTTCGCGCGCAATCGCAGCATCGAGATGCGCCGCAGCAGCGGCAAGGTCGGGACGACGAAGGAGAAGCTCGGAAGGCACGCCGGCACCAAAGGTAGGCATCGCAACGGCACCTTTTGCTTCAGGCAACTTGGCACCAGGGGCGGAACCGATGAGCGCACGTAAGGCATTCTCCGCGGAAGCAAGGCGGCGGCGGCCGAGACCTTCATCGACCTTAGCCTGGGCGGCGGCGAGACGCGCGGAGGAAAGCGGATCAGAATCAAGCAGTCCAGCACCCACCGTCTTCTCGATTATCTCCATCTCGCGAAAGCGTGTCGCAAATTCGGTCTCAAGGAAGGCGAGCTGCTCGCGAGTACCGCGAACGCCGAACCACAGACGAGCGACTTCGGCGGACAGAGCGAGCTCCGCCTGTTCAGCCGTGAATTTGGCGGCACGCGAATCGGCATCGGCTCCCTTGGTCTTGGCCGCCTCGCGGCCCCAGACGTCGAGTTCCCAAGAAGCCTTTACGCCAATCGCTCCGACGTCGGTGCGCCGAGGGATACCGAAACCGACCGGGGTGCGTCCGGTCTCGAGTGAAATGCGGGAGGACTCCAAACCGGCGCCGACGGAGACCGCCGGCTGATCACCGGCATTGGCAGCGAGGAGCAAGGCGACAGCCTCACGTTGACGCGCGCGAGCAATCACCAGATCGGGGCTATTCTGGCGGGCCTGCGCGATGAGCTCAAGTAAGGCGGGATCTCCGAATGATTCAGCCCACTTCGCATCGGCAGCGACGCCGCTCTGCGAGAACGCTACGGGCGTGGCGGGCTCCTTCGGCTTCGCCATCGGATCGTGCGCACAGCCTGTGAGGACAAGCGCTGCGAGGAGGAACGTCTTATTTACTCGGAGCATTTTGGGAAGCGTCAATATAGACGTCCATCTGCTGGCCGACAAAGAGCACGCGCCCGGTCGGGCGGTCAAATTGGTAGATCACTTGCAAGACGCGGGTGTCGACGCGTTCAACGCTTGCGCCAGTAAGCGAGGCCTTCGGGATAACGAAGGGTTCGATGCGTACGAACTTCAGGGTGATGGAACGGTCCTTACCGCCAGCGAGTGAACTCTCGCCCTTCAGAAAGCCCTTGGCGGGCAGGCCCTCACGCATGCGCGTGGCTAGCTGTTCGTCGATGTCGCAACGAATCTGCAAGGTGGAAATGTCGCCGAGCACAACCGGGGCCTTGGCGCCGGCGGCCACGAATTCGCCGACACGGACGCCGACTTGGAGCACCGTCGCGTCGATAGGCGAACGGAGTACCAGCCGATCGAGGAGTACTACCGTCTGATCGAGCTGCGCCTGGGCGAGGGCGAGCTTTGCCTTCGCCTCCTTGGCGGCCATCTGGTAGGAAAGAAGTTCAGATGCAGAGACAGCACCGCTGTCCTTGATGCCAGTCCAGCGACGGGCAGCGTCTTCGGCGCGCTCGGTGGTCGCCTCGGCCGCGGAGACTGCGGCCTTCTGGACGGCGTGCTGGGCGCGGAGATCACGTTCATCGAGTGTCAGGATTGGATCGCCGGCCTTCACCTTGTCCCAGACCTTTACATGGACTTTTGCAACCGTGCCGGACGTAGGTGAACCCAGAAGAGTATTCTCGGCGGCGGCCTCGATGAGACCGGCGGCGGCGATGAGGCCGTCCTTATCGCGAGTGGCGGGCTCATAAGGGGGAGGCTTGATCGGCATTTCGTTGGCCGTGCCGCGAGTGAGCTGCCAAGCGGCGACGGCACCGGCGAGGGCGAGGGCGAAGAGCAGGATGCGTTTCTTGAACATAAGGGGAATCAGAGATGGGCGGTCTCGAGGAGCTTAGGGTCGTCGACCACGCGGCTGATGCGGCCGTCTTCCATCTCCGCGATGCGGTCGGCGAAACGGAAGATGCGATGATCGTGGGTCACGACGACCACGCAGCGCTCAGGCGAGCGAGAGAGATCGCGGACCATCTGCATAATCTGGGCACCGGTATCCTTATCGAGGGCCGAGGTCGGCTCGTCGCAGATTAGAAGGGGGGGTTCATGGACGAGCGCGCGGGCGATCGCAACGCGCTGCTGCTGACCGCCGGAGAGCGCATTGGGCCGACCCTCTTCACGGCCCTTGAGGCCAACCTTCTCGATGATCGCACCGGCGCGGGCATGAGCTTCGTCATAGGGACGCCCCTGAATCAGCAAAGGCACCATCACGTTCTCGATGACGGAAAGCGTAGGGATGAGGTTGAACGACTGGAAGACGAAGCCGAGGTGCTGGCGGCGAAAAGACGTGAGTTCCTCTTGGCCGAGGCCGTCGAGGCGCTGGCCGAAGACCTCGACCGAGCCTGCCTGCGGCGTAAGTGTGCCCGCGATGACGGAGAGGAGCGTCGTCTTCCCACAGCCCGAAGGGCCGACGAGCATGATGAGTTCGCCGCGGCGGGCTTCGAAGTCAGCATGCTTGAGGGCGATGACTTGGTTGTCCGGCGTACCGAAGAACATATCGACGCCAGAGGCGCGGACGGCGATGGTGGGGGCTGAGTAGTTCATCCGCGGAAGACTGAGGCGGCGTCGACGCGCGACACTTTAATGATACCGATGATGGCGGAGAGGAAACTGATGCCCAGCACGAGGGCGAACGTCGCCCAGAGGATCTGCGGGTACATCACGAAGGGGGGCATCCCCTTCTCAATCATCGCGCGTCCGATGGCCTGCGCCATGCCGGCACCGAGGCCAAAGCCGATGAGGCCGGCGGTGAACGCCTGCACGAAGAGCATGCGGGCGATGACACCCATACCCGCGCCCATCGCCTTGATGGCCGCAAAATATTTTAGATTCTCGAGCACGAAAGAATAAAATGTTTGGCCGGAGATCGCGATACCGACGAACAACCCGAGTAGAACCGCTGTGCCGAAAGAGAACGGTATGCCGGTGTTGGTCCAGAACCACCAAAAAGTATTGCGGGCGAGGCTGCGTTCACCCCAGTTCCAAATCACCGTATCAGATGTCCAGGCCTTGAGGCCCGTTTCGCGTTCGATGCGTCCGCAGAGTTCGGTCGGGGTCACGCCCTTCTGCGGCTCGACCAGCATGAAGCTGAGCGTGCGACGGGCACCGAGGGTGTAGCCCTTGGCGCGATCGTAGGTAGTGTAGACAAACGGACCACCAGTGAAGGCGCGCTTCACTTTACAGATGCCGACGATGCGGGCCTGAATGTCATTGATCTCGAAGGTGTCGCCGACCTTGAGCGGCACGGAGCGCGGCTTGCCGTCAGGACCAACCCCCATGCGGCCCATCAACGAGGCACCCCACTCATCGACAATGACCGTGTCCGGAAGTCGTAAATCCTCAATTCGTCCCTGCGTGAGCAAGGCTGGCGCACCCGCGAAGGTGTCCGCATCAATCCCCACCAGCGTGATGAGTTTGAAATTTCCGTCCTGCATCCGCGCTTGGACAAAGGAAGTATGGAGAGGCGCCGCCCAGGCGACGCCGTCGACCGAGCGGACTCGACTCAGGTCGGTATCGCGCAGAGGCTTAGCATCGTTGACTTGCTCCACCATCGGATCGCTGACCCAGACTTGGGCGCGGATATTTACCATCGGCGTATAAGTCCAACTCATGATACCGAAGAAGACCGAACTCTGCTGGGCCATGAGCAAAGCCGAGAATGCCAACCCGCAAAGAAGCATCGCGAGCTTGGCGCGGTCTCCAAAGAGCATGTTGAGGGCTAGGCGATACATCGGACAAGTTCCGTGAGTGTCTCCCCAACAAGCCATGGGTCAATGGGAAGTCAAATAGCCCGAACAATGTCCGGCCCATCGTAACCTAAACGTATCCCGAAGGCTTATTTGACGAGAACCGCCGGAGCCGACTTCATCAGCCACGTACTCTTAAAGAAGGCAGGCCCCCAAGAGGCGTTGACCGACCAGGCGAGAACAAGGAGGACGAGGGCGAAGGAGAAGCAGCGGATGACCTTAGCCTTATCCTCGCTCTTGGCTCCGGCATGGAGGAGGCCGACGGCTCCGAGGGCGAAGATCGGGTGAAACCAAGAAATGTTACGCGCTTCGGGCTGAAATGCCGCCACCAAGCCGATGACGAGATTGATATCGACCAATACGGTAACCACGCGCTGCAGAACCGGCTTCGGGCCGTTCAGGATGGCATTAACGATTACGACCAAGACCAAGGCCAAGAGAAGCGATCCGTAGTGCTTATGGGAAATCAGGAGAGATTGCATGGCCTGACCATGGGGAAAAAAGCCTCCGCTTCAAGCCCCGGCTTGGACGCTCTTTATCGATCTTCCGCGAAAAGCATCCGAAACGCACCCGCCGCCGCCGCTCCGCCCAATAATTGGCAGAAAATATCCAGCGCCACCCGGGGGGCGTCTTTCGCGGCTAAAATGACTTCCTTGGCAAAAGCGGCGAAGCCATCTGCGTCCGAGAAGAGCGAACTGGCTAAACCGTGGAGCGACGAAGCCATGGCCACCGCCGGATTGAGGACCGGATTGAATTCTCCGAATGTTCCGTAGACGCCCAGCATCGTCATCGCGATGGCGATGCCAAAATAGCTATTTCCGGCCGTTAAGCGTGACGTTGCCACGATGAGAACAACGAAGGCCAGCAAGAAAGTTCCTAAGAATTCCACGATAGAAGTAGCGAGAGCCCCGGCGAAAACCGAATCGCTGAGGGCGGCCACCGCATCTTTGGTCTTCTCACTATCATGCCCGGTGAGCAACCCCACGACCAGAGCAGCGACAAGGGCGGCTACGAACTGCACCCCGACATACGCTAAGGCCGAACGCCGTCCGATGCGGCCGCGCAACAAGAAGCCCAACGTTACCGCTGGGTTATAATGCGCTCCGGAAATAGCGCTGCCCATATAAATTAAGGCGCACAAGCTGGCCGCAACCGTAATCGGGGTCGTCGCCAACAGCGTGGCACAACAGAGAAAAAACGTGGCGAGGCCTTCGATCCACAGTTTATTTCGCATCCTCTTAATTTCGCCGATTTGAAATTAAGCTCAAGCCCCGAATGAATCTCAGTGCCCGACCTGCGTGAGCCAATTTTCGGTGAAGGTCGCCGTTTCTTCCAAGGTCGGCAACCGGCGGGCGTTCAACTTGATCTGCTTGGCCAACTTCTCCTGCTGCTCGTAAAGCCCGCGGAAAGTTTCGAAGAGCGGCGTCTTTTTATTCTTATTGTCCACTAACCAGAAACCGACCTGCTGATTATCATTCATTTCGTTGTTATAGAACTGCCAATAAAGTACCATTGCTGGACGCCAGCTGAGGAACTTGATAAAAATCTCGCGGTTCTTTTGTTCATGGACTTTTCCATCGCCACCGCAAGCCATCCAAGAGAGCCCGCATTCGCCAATGAACACGCGCTTGGCGGGGAGATTCGCTTTGGGCGCTAACTGCTGGTTAATGTAATCGAGCGTCGCCCGCACTTCTTCGCCCGTCTTTAACTGGACATCGTACGCGGAGTAAGAAACGAAATCGACGTTGACCTTGGGGAGGACGACGTTGACCACGCGCTTTTTGCCATCCTTCATCGCATCGCGCACACGGTTTACTTCCGTATAAGTATAGACGCGACAACGGGCGTAGGGAACTTCCCGCCGAGCGGCGTCGACCGCTTCTTGCCGCACATTCAGCCATTCAATCATCGCGTTGGTCGCTTCGACCGGCGCATCTCCGGCTGGGTTCATGTTAGGCAAAAGGTACCAGTCCCCTTCCCAATGGCCGATGAAGAAAGTTTTTCCGGCGGCATCACGGCGTGTGAGTAGATCTTTAGTAAAGGCGTACATTGCATTATACTCGCGGCGCTTCATCTCCGGCGTGAGCCCCGCGATCCAATCATTATGGGAACGATACCAGATTAGGTAATGCGTGAAGGGCAGCGTAATCAATTCGGCGAATTGCGGCCCTGGCGCCACGTCCACCTTTAGGATCCGCGAACCCATCTTGCTGATTTCGCGGGCCGCCTCCAGCACCCCGTCCTCTTTCGTGAATTTATAGGCGGGGGTGATGATCTGCGTTCCTAATATTTGCGGAAAGGCGTCGGGCATCGCGGCCAGCTGCGGCAACTCGGTGGCGTCGACCATCAAGGCGCCTTTCTTTTTTTGCGCATAGGCCAGCGGCAACGCCATCGATATCAGGATGACGCCCAGCAACAGACGGGGTAAATATCTCATGGGGTGAACCTCAGCGAGGCGGTCTTGTATTGTCCAACTAGGACAGCCTTCCTTCAAGTCCGTTCCCACTAACTAACATGATATCACTCCAACGTACCATTGCCGTGGCCATTCTTGCCTGCGGCCTTCACACCCAAACGCTGGCTGCGGCCAGTAAAGAGGAGGGCCATGCAACCGCTGACCCTGACCACGCCCGACTCACGGCGGCCCGTAAAGCGGCCAACGAGCTGCCCGAGGTCCTTGCCATCCAACAACAATCCCATGCCGATCGGGCTTTGTCTCATAAGGCCTATGCGGAATACAAATCGGCCCGCAAACGCTCGGCGACTTCGGAAGATGCCTACAAGAAAGCCTTCGAAGAGGGCCTTTCTAAAGTCGATGCCGGTGCAGTGCCCCTTCTGGAGAAAGAGCGGGTCGCTTTTCGGGAGCGGATGTTGAACTCCCGTAATGCCAAGAAAGGCTCGAGCGGTAAGCAGGCTCCGATCAAGGCCGAAGAGGACGGCCTCGAAGAAGAGGAAGAAAGACCCGAGGAAGAAAAGTAAGCCGCTAACCTTAGATGGATCCAAACCCGCCTTAACCGGCGGGTTTTTTATGGGTCCAGGGCGAAGGCGAGGGCTGCCCAAATCTCTTCCACTGGCTCTAGCCCCATCGATAGACGTAATAAATCAGGGTCGAGGCCGGCCGCTCTAATTGTCTCCCGGCCCGCGGGAGTGGTGACCTCTTCGAAATGCGCCAACCAAAGGAAAGGGGCAACAATGGTGAAGCCCAGGCCAAAACTCGGCCCTTTCACCACGGGCAAGCGATCGTACACGGTACGCATTTCTTGGCGGAGTTCGATCGTGATTAAGGCGCCAGCGCCGGCGCCCGGGCGCTGGATTTTTTTGAACGCGGCGGCCGTGGCTCCGTCTTTGGCCGTGCGCACGCGCGCGACGGCTGGATGAGCCGCAAGCCGGCGAGTAATCTCCTCGGCGGTGGTAGAAAGCCGGGCCGTGACTTCACCCATCCGGCTAATTTGTTCGGCTAAAGCAATTTGGTCGAGCCCGTGCAACTCATCGAGATTCGCTTTGGCCTCTCGCGCTAACTCCGCGGCATCGGGACGGGAAGGATTGACCGCCAAGACTCCAGCCATCACGTCACCTTCAGAAGCCGCATACTTTGTGAGACTCGAACAAAGGATATCCGCATACGGTAAGACATCAACCGTCGCCAAGCCAACCGAACTTGGGTCGAGTAGAAGCTTGGCTTCATAATGATCGCATAAGGAACGGAGCGCGCTGATGTCGGCTGTTTCTAATTGCGGGTTATTCGGCACCTCGGTGAAAACGCCCGCCACCATTCCGGTGGCTAAGATTTTTTCGACGGCCGTCAGATCACGGACGTCCGCAATGAAATGGCGAGGGGCGTCCAGAGCTTTCTCCAACAGCCGCGTCGAGTCTACGTACAGCCATCCGAGTTGGATCCAAGCTTTCCGGCCGCGGGGGCGCTGCACTAAATTCACCGCGGTAATGGCGGCCTCCACCGCATTCATGCCTGAGGTGGTGATGTGGATGTCTTCGGCGGAAACTCCTGCCAAATAGGGTCCGAGTGTCTGACGAATTTGGGTCAGCGATCGTGCCGTTTCGCCGGTGGCGTTCCCTTGCAAATAGGCTTCCGCTTGGCGGGAAGAAATCAAGGTGCCCGTGTGTTGGACGAATTTATGAAGTCTCTCCGTGGCAGCGCCAGCTGGCGTCGTCAACAAGACGAAATCTCCCACCTCGTCGAGCGACGCGACTGACGCCCCAGCCCTCCGGGCGAGCTGTTCGGCGGCGCGGCGCGAAACCAAGGGAAAAAGTACTCCTTCTCGTCCCAACTCTTTTGCGGCGGCGCTCGCCGCACGCGTCACGAGTTTATTCCGTACAAAACGCGGATAGCCCGCGTATATTTTTTCCCACACGCGCGCTTCCTTCCGCTCATAACTTTCCACATCGGCTAAGGTCGGCAGACAGACGACCGTCGCATGCGGCGAATCGGGCACCAAGGCGCCGAGGGGCGGAGAAACCAGGGCCACGAATCAAAGCCCCTCCGCGAGGGTTTCGTTTTGGATGATTTGCTCGAGCGACTGACGACGACGAATCAAAAGGGTGCGGCCGTCATTTTTTAACAAGACCTCCGGCGCTTCGGGGAAGGAATTATAATTCTTCGTGCTCATGCCGGCGCAATAGGCCCCGGCGCCGCCTAAGACGCAAAGGTCGCCCGCGGTGGCTTCGGGTAAATGACGAGTGGCAAGCGTCTCCGGTTCGCCCGGTGCGCAACTGATCAAATCGCCGGACTCACAGCAGTGCCCGACGATGACATAATCCCGCTTCTGGTCATTAGGCTTCGCCTGATAAAGATAGGCCGGATGCTGCGCGCCATAAAGCGAGGGTCGGAGAATTTCCGTCATTCCGGAATCGAGTTTTATAAAATCGCGGGTGCCGGTAGAAATAACATCTTGCACGTGACAAAGTACGGCGCCGGCATTGGCAACCAAGAACGTTCCAGGTTCGATTTCCAGGTGGAGCTTACGACCGTCTTCTTGCGCGAATTTTTCGAAGGCCGCCTGCACTGGGGCGCCAATCAGTTGAGGGTCGGTCCCCTTCTCACCCGCCACCCGCGCCACCTTATAACCACCGCCCAGATTCAGCGTCACCGCTGAAGGAAAACGACGCACGAGGGCGAGGCTGGCGGCCGAGACCTCTTGCCAGATGACCGGGTCGCTACCCGAACCAATGTGCGTATGGATTCGCACGATTTTAAGCTGATACTTCGCTGCGATGGCCTGAGCTTGCTCCGCCCATTCATGCCAAATGCCGAAGGAGGAATCCGGTCCACCCACGTTAGTCTTACCGGTCCCACCCGATCCCCGGCCGGGATTAAAACGTAAACCGACCTGATGGCCGGGGATTGCCTGGCCGATTCGCTCCAACTGCGACAAAGAACAGGCGTTGGCGTGGACCCCCTGCTTAAGCAACTCGGCAAAATCTCCGGGGAGCTCTTGGGATGAAAGTGAAATCCGCTCGGCGGGGATGCCTGCAAAGAGGGCTCGGCGAACCTCAAAGCCGGAGCTGGCATCAAAATGGAGACCCAGGCGGGCGAAGATCTTAAGTACCGACGCATTCGGGCAGGCCTTCATCGCGAAACGCACGGTGAGACCGTATGCATTCGGAAAGGCCAACATCGCCTTCGCCTGGGTCTCGAGGGTGGCTTGATCGTAGACGTAACAGGGGGTGCCATGCGCCGCCGCAATTTGTTGAGCCGTTGTCGGCGGGAGGAAGGGGTGGGTTTCCACGGTAGTGATGGGCGGACTTTGGCACGACCTCCCCGCCCTTCCAGCCTTTTTGCAATCCTATGACACCGCTTGCCTCCCCCGCAGTCGCCCCTTGGGATGGGACTCTCTTTATATACCGCCCATGTCCTCCGCCGAAACGATTGTCGCTGCCGCCACCCCAGCCGGGCGCTCGGCCCTTGCCGTTCTGCGAATCGACGGCCCTCTGGCGGTCAAGATCGCAACCGAGGCGCTACAGCGTAAAACACCTCTCGCCGAACGCCGGGCCACCCCCGCTATCTGGCGCAACGTTGCCGGGAAGCCGATTGATCAAGTCGTCGCCGTCCTTTGGGTCGCGGGAAAATCTTTCACGGGCAATGACTCGTTGGAAATCACTTGTCACGGCAATCCCCTGCTCGTCCGTCGGCTGACCGAAGATTGCCTAGCTCGCGGCGGCCGCATGGCCGAGCCTGGCGAGTTCACGCGGCGCGCTTTTCTCGCCGGCCGGATGGACCTCACCCAAGCAGAAGCCGTGGCCGATCTCATCCATGCCAGTTCGGAACGCGCCCTCATTTCTGCGCGGCGGATGTTGGCCGGCGAAGTTGGCCAAAAGATTGCCCACTGGACCGATCGACTCTTGCAAGTCTTGGCTGAACTGGAAGCGCACATTGATTTTCCAGAAGAAGACCTACCCGTTGAAGACCCCACGGGACCCGCATCCAGATTGGTCGAAATTGCGTCAGAACTTAATGGATACGCGCGGACGGCTCGGCACGATAGCGCGCTCCGCGATGGATTGAGAGTCGCGGTCGTCGGCGCCCCGAACGCGGGTAAGTCCAGTTTGCTTAACTTATTAGCCGGAGCCGAGCGCGCGCTCGTCAGCGCCGAACCGGGCACCACGCGCGATTACTTGGAAGCGCCCATCGCCGGCTTGCCCCTGCACGTGACGGCCGTCGATACCGCTGGCCTGCGCGTCGGCGGCACCGCGCTCGAAAATGCCGGGATGCTTCGCTCCCTTGAGCAAGCGCGCGCGGCGCATTTTCTGCTTCTCGTCGTCGACGCTTCCGTTAAGCCCCCTGCCCTGCCGCCGGAATTAACCATGCTCTTGGACATAAAGCGTACGCTCGTGATCGCCAATAAATCTGACTTACCCGAAGCGGCCGAACAGCAGGATTTTTTGCCTGATTTTGCCAAGCTACGAACCTGCCTTTTGCCCGGCGAGGATGCCGAGTCTCTTCGGGCCCGCCTCGGTGCCCTCTTAATTGAACGCGAGGTCGCCCCGGGCGCCGAAGATTTGGTCGTCAGTGTCCGCCATGCCGATGCCCTCCACCGGGCGGCCGAAGCCCTCATTTTGGCCCACGGCCACCTCAAAGCCCCCATCCAGACGGAGCTTGCCGCCGCCCGGGGGCGGGAGGCCCTGGACGCCCTGGGGGAGGTCGTGGGTCGAATTGATAATGAGCGTATGCTGGACAAGCTCTTTGCTTCCTTCTGCATTGGTAAGTGATTCTCTCCTCCTGGAGGGAAACTTATGCGACCGCACAAAGAAATACGCCTTGGGCCGACGCGCCCCTATGATGTCATCGTCTGCGGGGCTGGCCATGCTGGCGTGGAAGCTGCCCTCGCCGCCGCCCGCATGGGCGTGGACGTTTTGCTCCTGACCGGCAACATCGATACCATCGCCCAAATGAGCTGTAACCCAGCCATCGGCGGCCAAGCCAAGGGACATATAGTCCGCGAGATTGATGCCCTCGGCGGCGAGATGGGGCTGACGGCTGACGTGACCGGAATCCAATTCCGGCTCCTTAACTCCTCAAAGGGCCCAGCTGTCCAAGCTCCTCGAGCCCAGTGCGACAAGAAGGCCTACCAATTCCGCATGAAGCATCTGTGTGAGCTCCAACCCGGGCTCACCCTCTTTCAAGCTCAGGTCACCGGACTGATCTTTGTCGCAGGACAGGTCGTTGGCGTTCGGACGAATCTGGATCTCGATTTCCATGCCAAAACGGTCGTGGTCACCACTGGCACTTTCTTGCGTGGCCTGATGCACATCGGGGCAAATAAAACCGAAGGAGGAAGGTTGGGAGATTTTAGTGCTAAGTCGTTATCCAGCAGTTTCTTAGAAGCAGGAATTGAGCTTCAGCGACTTAAGACCGGGACGCCTCCGCGCATCCTCGGATCATCGATTGATTTTTCCAAATGCGAGGAGCAGGCCGGTGATAGTTCCCCCACCCTTTTCGCGTTTCATGACACCCGGCAGCAGCATGATTTGTTCCACGTGGAACAACGTGGCGAACGGCTCCCCGGGTGGACGCCTGGCTCCGATCAGGTATCGTGTTGGATGACTGAAGCCACCGGTGCTACCGGGAAAATTGTCCAAGAAAACCTTCACCTCTCCCCTCTTTTTGGTGGAGAAATAACCGGGGTCGGCCCGCGCTACTGCCCTTCCATCGAGGACAAGTTTGTTAAGTTTAGTGATAAAGATTCCCACAAGCTCTACCTGGAGCCCGAAGGTCGCAATACCGACGAATGGTATATTAACGGACTTTCAACCTCCTTGCCCTTTGAAGTTCAACTAAAGATACTCAGCTCCATCGCCGGACTGGAGAAAGCCGTTATGCTTCGGCCAGCCTATGCGGTTGAATATGACTTCTCGCCCCCCACCCAACTCTATCCGACCCTGGAGTCTAAAAAAGTCGAAGCTCTATTCTTTGCCGGCCAGATCAACGGCACCTCGGGCTACGAAGAAGCCGCCGCCCAAGGATTAGTAGCCGGAGTTAACGCCGCCAGTAAGGTCAAGGGCCTGACACCGATGGTAATTGGGCGCGATGAAGCCTACATTGGCGTCCTCATTGATGATTTAGTATCCAAAGGTACCCAAGAGCCTTACCGAATGTTCACCAGCCGGGCTGAATACCGTCTTTTATTTAACCACGGTAGCGCTGAGATTCGCCTAAAGTCTAAGGCGGCGGAGTTTGGCTTAGTTCCAGCCGACCGTTTAACTCGTATCGAAGCTAAAGCTGCTCGGGTTAGTCATTGGACCGAATATTTAGAAAAAATTACGATACCAGGCGGGATTGCGGGCGATGTGATCCGAAAACAATGGGAAACAACCCCTAAGGATTTACCCCCAACATTCCTGGCGGAAACCCCAGAAGTTCAGGCTGAAGCCATGTATCGGGTTAAGTATAAAGGTTATTTAGAGCGCGAGCTGCGATCCGTCCGCAAACTTCATGACCTAGATTCCTTTAAGGTCCCAGCTGGGTTTGATTTTATGAAAGCCCACGCCATCCGCCTTGAAGGCCGGCAAAAGCTTCATGCCATCCAGCCTCAAACCTTAGGCCAAGCCAGCCGTATTAGCGGGGTAAATCCGTCAGATATCTCTCTGCTGATGGTTCTCTTTAGAGCGAAGAAATAACAGGGCAGGGGATTGATGTTCCACGTGGAACACCTAATGTGAAGATTGTCACAAGGAAGGGTTACAGTTATGTTTCGTTGTTATGTAAGTTATTATTTTATAACGACTTACATAATTTTTTATCTGTTTTAACCCAACCGTTTCAATTGTCACCTAACTCTGGCGGTTCGGAAGGATACGGTATAAATAGTATAATAATCGAAACAAACCATGGACGCTGAACATCTCAAACGAATCCTTATTGTCGACGACGAGTCCGACGTCACGGAACTGTTGGATTATAAATTCCGGCAGGCAGGTTATGCCGTGCGCACCCTGAACGACCCGCTGAGGGCTCTCGGCCTAGCGAGGGACTTTCGCCCTGATCTTATCATCCTAGATGTCATGATGCCCGAGCTCACCGGCGTCCAGTTGCTGCGCATGGTACGGTCTGACGCTCTCCTGCAAGATTCCCCGGTGATTCTCCTCACCGCCAAAACCGAAACGGCCGACAAAGTAAAAGGCCTCGAGTCGGGAGCCGACGATTATGTCAGCAAACCTTTTGATGTCCGTGAATTAATGCTGCGCGCCCAGGCGCTTTTACGGCGGGCAAAATCGGCGGCCGCCAAGCCCTCGACACGACTCGCGGCAGGTGCACTGCTTTTGGATATCGAACGGCATGAAGTCTCCTCCCAAGGCAAAGCCGTAGAACTCACCGCGACCGAATTCAAGTTATTGCGGCTGATGTTAGAACGCAAAGGGCGCGTTCAATCTCGCGAAGAGTTGCTTTCCGATGTTTGGAATTATTCTCCGGACCTCGAAACCCGGACGGTCGATACACATGTCCGTCGCTTACGCGAAAAATTGGGTCCCGCGGGAGATGTCATCGAAACCGTCCGCGGGGTAGGGTATCGCGTCGCAGGGTAATCGGCTTTACTCTCGCCCGTTCTCTAATCCCTGTCATCTTAGGCGATGATGACTTGGCTTCCGTGGATTCTTCTCATCGCGCTTTCGGTCGTCGCCGCTTGGTGTGTCGCGGAAATCAACCGCTTGATCCGCTGGGCCCGGCGCGCCTTGCTCCGCGGCGATGCGGGCGGCCGGCCGTCTGGTCGTTTGGCTTCGGCACTTAAGTTGGACGAGTTATTTCTTTCGATCGAAAGTCGGGCACTGACGGAAAACGAAAATCGCGCCGCGGCTTCCCGGCGGATTGAAGTCTTGCTGGCACCCCTTACGGATGCGGTCCTCGTCGTGGATGCGCAAGATCGCTTGCGCCTCGCTAATCCAGCAGCGATCACGCTCTTCGGTCTGCCAGAAAAAATAGGGTGGGGCTCCATCGTGCCGTTAGTAAAAAGTGCTGACTTCATCGAGCTCGTACATCGCGTCCGCCAAGAGGGCGGGGGACGTTCGACAATCTTGCTTAATCGCGCGCCCTTGGCTGACGTCTGGATTCAAGCCGCCGGAGCCCTCACCGACCCAGAAAGCTTCGGCGAAGATGCGGCTATCTTTGTCTTAGCAGACGTCACCGCCCTCAAGCGACTTCAAGCCATGGAGCGCGACTTCATCACCAATGTCTCCCATGACCTGCGGACTCCGGTAACGATCTTGCGCGGTTATGCTGAAACCTTGGCCGATGACCATGAAACAATGTTGGTCGCAGACCGCGGTCGCTTTGTCCAAAAAATCGTCAGCTCTGTCGGGCGCCTCCAAGGGCTGGTCGAAGGCTTGCTCGCACTTGCGAGCCTTGAAACCGCCCAAAGCGTCCAACGTGAAGCCGGTGCCCTCCATCAGGCCATCCGGGAAGTGGTCGATGCCTATGACGCCCGGTGCCGTGCCGTCGGGGTGACGCTCGAGCTTTCCTTAAATGCGGCCGAAGATTCGGCGGCCGATCCAGTCCAGGCTCACCGTTTAGTCCAAAATTTGTTAGACAATGCCTTAGCCCACGCAGCCGGAGTGACGCTCATCCGGATTTCGACCGCCAACCTGCCCAAGGGCGTCGAGATTTGTGTCGAAGATAATGGAGGAGGGGTCCCCAGCGCGGATCTGCCACGGCTCTTTGATCGTTTTTATCGAACCGACAAATCCCGCCAAGCCGGAGGCAGCGGGCTCGGGCTAAGTATCGTCAGGCAGGTGGCCGAACTTCACGGCGGTTCCGCCACCGCTGAGCCGGCTCGCCCTAGAGGGCTAAAAGTGACTGTTACCTTCCCTGGGGTCGCCTAAAGGTCACCCCATGAAAAACCCGCCGGACTCCGGCGGGTTTTTTGCTCCCTCATTAAAGTGGAGCGCGCGACTGGACTTGAACCAGCAACAGCCACCTTGGCAAGGTGGTACTCTACCATTGAGCTACACGCGCACTCGAAGGAAAGCAGACCAAACGCCCTAGCGGGTGTCAAGCCTTTGGGCAAAACGGTCCCGGATAGGCTTGGGGGTAGGGTGCAGGCCATCTTTTTCAAGCCGGCTCGCCGCCACATCGGACAAGAGCCACCTTACCACCGGCTTTAGCTCCTCTAACTTATCCTGCCGGACAAAGAGAATTAAGGGCAAGCGGAGAGGGTAGTCGCCGTTATAAATATTCATCTCGTCGGGCGAGTATGCCGTCGTCGAACTTCCAGGGCGGCCGTCCGCAACCTGCAAGACGCGACCCACCGAACCCAACGGCAATTGCGGCATCAGCTGCAGGGCGCTGGAGCGCGAAGCGACCAGATCTGCCGCTAATTCCACGGAAATATTCTGCCTTACGTCCGGACGGAAAATGGCTCCATTCAGGACTAGGCCCTGAAAGAGTTCTCGCACGAAAGAGTTATCGGGCGAACAGACTCCCGGTGTAATTAACTCCGAACGAGTGACCCCAGGGACGTCGTTCCAATTAATCATCCGCTGTCTCGGGTCACTGGCAAAGACGCCAGACAAGGAGGCAAAGTCGATATGCTCGATGGTATTCGAACGGTGCACCCCGACAATCACCGCGGCATTCGCGATGGGAAATTCTAGGAGTTTCAAATTACCTGCCGCCTTGGGCGTGGGCTCACCGGGACGCTGAAATAGAATCGCAGCGAAGGCTTTCCCTTCGGCCAACGCTTTGGCCCCCGGCAGGCTGCCCGCAAAATCCGCGGCTCCTTCCTTGCGCGATGACTCAACGACCCCTCCAGTCAACGCCCGGGAAACGACGTCGGAGCCGACGAAATCAGCCGCGGAAGCCGTCCCCGCCGCCGCGATTAATAAAAATACTCGGGTTATGTATATCATTCGAATTGCACTTCTGGGCCGGGGTCCAACTCAGGCCATTGAAGTAATTTGCGGTGCAACGTCCGGCGAGAAATCCCCATTAATTCGGCCGCACGCGTGCGATTTCGACCAGCGGTCGCCAAGGCTTGTCGTAAAAGCTGTTTCTCGTTCTGTTCACGATCAAGAACCAAGGCCGCTCCACCCGCGGAATTAAAACGCGGTTGATTTTCAACCTGAGAGAAACGTGCGTCCAGATCGGCGGCAGCCACGACCTTTCCCGCCCGCAAGACGGCGAGGTTCTCGCACGCATTCCGCAGCTCGCGAATATTTCCCGGCCATCCATAATGAACGAGAATCGCTTCCGCCTCGGATGAAAGTTTGGCCGGCGCGCTATTGTTCTCTTTGGCAAAACGGGCAAGGTAGTGCGCCAAAAGCAAAGGGATATCATCTTGCCGTTCGCGGAGCGATGGCAGGCGAAGCGGAACGACCGAGAGGCGATAGTAAAGGTCTTCGCGGAATTTACCTTCGCGCACCATTTGGTTGAGGTCACGATTCGTCGCGCAAACCAACCGGAGGTCCAGGGCAATCGGCCGGTGAGAACCCAGTCGCTCCACCGCCCTCGTCTCCAGAAAGCGGAGGAGTTTCACTTGGGTCGTGGCATCAATCTCGCCGATTTCATCCAAGAACAAGGTGCCTCCATCCGCTGACTCGAAGCGTCCAACGCGGCGTTCCGTCGCTCCCGTGAACGCTCCCTTTTCGTGTCCGAACAGTTCACTCTCCAGCAGGTTAGCCGGTATCGCCGCGCAGTGCACCGCCATGAAGGGACCTTTGGAACGATGGCTGGCCTGATGAATCATCTGCGCAAAAAGCTCCTTGCCCGTACCAGTATCGCCGAGGAGTAGCACGGTCGCATTGGACGGCGCCACCGCGCGGACTTGTTCAATCGCACGCTGCAGGGAAGCCGAAGATCCCACGACTTCGCCGAGCGAAAATTTTCGATCCAACCGCGTCTTCAGTGTGACGACTTCTTTTTCCGTCGAACGGGCCTTCAGTCCCCGTTCCAATAAGATTTCTACCTGACGCAAGTCCACGGGCTTCTGCATAAACCAATAGGCGCCACGGCTCATCGCCTGG
>Ga0209596_1000582_pt1 | contig 33800 bp, 35 predicted proteins | sample M_130807_MF_Meta_FD_187314 | JGI IMG/M metagenome (GOLD analysis project Ga0209596, IMG submission 187314) | Freshwater microbial communities from Lake Montjoie, Canada to study carbon cycling - M_130807_MF_MetaG (SPAdes) (version 2) | ecosystem: Environmental > Aquatic > Freshwater > Lake... | reverse complement strand
TTATTATCATCGTAAGTCATTCTGACCTCGGTCTTAATTTGGGCCTTGCTGGTGTCCATGGGTAACACCATATTAAAATTGTCCACCACCATTGCTTTTGCCCAAGCTTCGTCATTCAACATGCCGTCAATAAGAATGGGTTGGTTTGTTTTATGAATAAAATACCGAACATTTTCATTTTTTTTCTGTGCGACTACTTGGCCTAATTGCAAGCAAAGAAAAAGGCCCATCCAAATTTTATATACTTTCAAAATACTTTCTTTGTTTAATTGAGAATTAAATGTAAAGTTTTTCGAGTGAATCAAAATAGTAATACCTTTAAATTATATAAAAAAGCAATTATGTCACATAATAGACGCAAATTTTTAAGCCTGACTGCACTTTCAGCGGGCGCTATGACACTGTCTAGCTCGGTATTTGGAAAAAGTACAAATGGTGGTCAATGGGAAGATGAATTTCCAAAATCAATCCGTGATTTAATGCCAGCGAAGGATGGTATTATTCCGATAACTATAGAAGAACGTAAGCAAAGAATCCAAAAGGCGCAAGCAATGATGGATCGTGAAAAAATAGATGCGATATTTTTAGAAGGTACCACCTCCTGCTATTATTTTACCGGTATGCGTTGGGGGCAAAGTGAGCGAACATTTGGTGTGGTGATCCCTGCAAAAGGTGCGATAGCATATGTATGCCCTAAGTTTGAAGAGGATCGCGCGCGCGAATTATTGCTTCCAGTATTTGGGGATGAAGTAAGATGCTGGGAAGAACATGAAAGTCCTTATGCGGTAATTGTAGGTATTGTAAAAGATAGAGGGGTTAAACATCATAAAATTGGCATGGAGGAAAGAGTACGATTTTTTATCGCTGACGGCGTAAAAAAAGTTGCACAAGGATTCGAGGTCGTTGATGCCACACCCATTACTGCAGGTTGTCGAATGATTAAAACAAAAGCGGAATTAGCGTTGATGCAAAAAGCAAGTGATATTACGATACTCGCCTATCAAGCTGCTTTCCCAACTATTCGAGATGGTATGTCACAAACAGAATTTAGTAATAATATATCTGCTGCATTTAGAAAGCTGGGATATAGTGGCGGTGCATCTGTTCAAATTGGGAAATATTCAGCTTTGCCCCATGGAAGTATTACACCACAAACTATTCGTGAAGGAGATGTAGTGATGGTAGATGGTGGCACAAGCTGTGAAGGATATGCATCTGACATAACAAGAACATTTGTGGTAGGCAAGGCCTCACAAAGACAAACGGATGTTTGGAATTTAGAAAAGCGTGCACAAGATGCTGCATTTGCTGCAGTAAAAATTGGGGCTGCTTGCGAGCAAGTAGATGCAGCTGCACGCGCGGTGATTGAAAATGGCGGCTTTAGTAAAAATTATAAATTACCAGGTTTACCACATAGAACCGGCCATGGTATTGGATTAGAAGGTCATGAGTGGACAAATTTTGTAAAAGGAAATAAAACACCTATTGCAGTAGGTATGTGTTTTAGTGATGAACCTACAATATCAATTCCAGGTGAATTTGGTATTCGATTGGAAGATTGTTTATACATCGGAGAAGATGGCCCTCGCTTTTTTTCCAAACAAAGTATTTCTATCGATCAACCTTTCGGATAAGGGATAATTAATTTACTCTTTGAATGCTAACCATTGCCGCGGGTGTCGCTGGCCTGGATGGTGTTAGTTGTGAGTTTACACTAGTGAGCATTGTATTTATATTTTTTACCGAGAAATATATTTCTACATAGTCGTTATCATCTAGTGCTACAAAAAATGAATTAGATACGATGTTTTTAATTCCAGATCCCATAATCGTAAAATTAATATTTGTGTTTGCGTAAGCACTACTATTTCGCCGCATCCAAACACTAACTTCATCATTAGTTGCATCCGATTTTATAAATTGTAAGGTATATTTTATATTATACAGCCCAGCGTTGGCAGCTGTGATCCTCGTTGGTATGCCACTCGTGTTATTGGTGATAGCAATGTTGTTTGCGAAATTCAAAAAATTAAATTTTACTACCGTAGCCGTGGCGATTGCAGTGGTTTGTTTTGCAGTATCATAAAAATTGCCATAATCATTTGGGACTGGTGTGTATTTTAATGCATTGGTTATATCAATAGGTGTTAGACTACCCATACCTATTTTATTATTAATTCGATTGCTTAAATAATTAGTATCAAACTTATTGAGCTTGAAGTCAATCCTATTACTTAAACTGATTGTGTCTGACTTGTGTAGTTTATAATTAATCCGGTTACTCAAGCTAGTAGTATCCACTATGGGGATTTGATTTATTTTATTATAAATTTTAATAGTATCACTTAGGTTTAGTTTTTGATTAATTCGAGTACTTAAATAATTAGTATCATATTTATTTAGCTTTGTATCAATTCGGTTGCTCAAATTAGTAGTATCTGACTTGTTTAGTTTTAGTTCAATTCTGGCACTTATATGACTCGTGTCGGACTTATTTAGCTTTGTATCAATTCTGTTGCTAAGCCAAGCTGTGTCTGACTTTTTCAACTTTTCATTGAGTGCTATAAGGGTATACAATGAAGTGGGCTTCAAGCTATCAGGGGTATTATTTACTTTATCTAAAACAGCCATAATTTTAAAATCCTTAATGTTGTCAAATCCAGTTCCTCCTTTCTTTACCCCTAAAATTCCATTGATGTTTACAGCATCCACTTTGTCTGCATAAAAAGCATAAGGCACATAATTGATTTTTTGAATTCCTAAATTTATAAAATACAATTCCCCTGTAATGTCAACCTCAACTTGTAAAAACTTTTCTGTATTGGACCAATTAATATTTTCAAAATTACCCATACTAATAATATTACGATCCTGTTTACTACCTACTACTACTGAAAAAAGCCCAATCGAATTTGTAGTAATTGATTTTATTTCTTGGTATTCAATAGCGCCATTTGTTGAATCAGCTTTAATAGACAATCGAAGATTAATAATTTTATTTGCTATAATGATGCCATTGTTATTTCGTGCAACCCCTTGAAAATTTATTCCCTTATTTATTTGTGCGAACAAACTATTAAAGCCCATAAAAAGAATAGATAGAAATAAAATAGTTTTTTTCATAAATTATTGTTGTTTTATGATTTTGAAAATTTGCTTTTTAAAAATCGAATTCCCAACAACATAATGAATCAGGATAAAATATATGCCAGTATTTACCGAAGCAAAAGATAGGGTTTGTTCAAATTGAATTCCTGAGAAAGGGCCTTGAATATTTTTTACTAATTGTCCTTGTTCATTGATTATTTCAATTTTTGAAATAAGGATGCCAATTTGATCACCAGTAATTTTTACATTTTGTATAATGGGATTGGGGCCTATTTTAAAAACTGTGGTTAATTCAAGTTGCTTGAAGTTTACCCCAACCCCAAAATCATTTTGTAAAAACCCTGTGGTCAACATGAAATTTTTATCAGCTTGGAGTGTGTTAATCAATAGCTCCTCACCAAAGCTCCAATCCCACCAAATTCCATTTAAAGCTTTTGAATCTGCATTCACACTGATAATATTGGGGTAGCCTGTCTGTGCATGTAAGGTGTAACAACAAAAGGTGGCCCACAAAACGCTAATTGCTATAGTTGTACTTTTCATGACACAATTTATTACATATAATATTGCAAATCAATTAAATACATATTGTATATAATCTCAATTAATATATGATATACCCTATTTATTTAGCATAAAATTGCAATTTTCTAATCTTTAATATTCAAAATCAACCATTTTTGGTTTCGGTGTTGTTAATTAGCGATTTAATGTAAATTTGTTTTGATATAAACTGAATGGTTATGAAAAAATTAGTTTTGGTTTTAGGTGCATTTACTTTGATTATTGCTTCTTGCAGTAAAGGTGGGGGTGGATCAACACCAGTTACACCAACGCCGCCGCCAGTGGTGGTTGCAGAACCAGATATCGCATTTAAGGTAGAAGTGGATAGCAAGGAGGTTGATTATACAACTTACACCGCAGCCTTAAGTGCCTCGCAACTAGTCAATGTAAATATAACTTCAGCGTTTCCCAAAGATGGCGTTACCATTGATGTAACCGTAAAAAAAGATGTTGATAATGCTTCCATATTTAGTGATACCAAGTTGGGAACTGTAGCAGGAACAAATCCTGTTACTATTGCTAATTTAGCAGCTGGAGTTCCTTGTACGGCAACCGTTTTAGTGACTTCTAAAACATTGGATCCAGTAAGTAAAACTTACAAGTCACTTTCAAAAACATTTAAAATAGCAAGAAAATAAGTTATTGTTATAACCCCAATTGTAAAATCCCTTGTTAGTTATTTACTAGCAGGGGATTTTTTTGCAATTGTTTCAATCGCATTCACCAATTTATCTAAATCTTGTATTCTAGTATAAACATGTGGTGTAATACGAACACAACTCACAGTGTCCCAAATAATACCTACTGTGTGTATTTTATAATTCGAAAATAATGCGCTATCTAATTCACTAGGAGTCATACCATCCACGCTTACCCCACATATTGCGCAAGAAAATGCATCTTTTAAAGAGGTGTTAATTTTTACTTTAGGTATTTCTTTCACCCTTGTTGCCCAATAATTTTTTAGGTAACGAATACGCTCTTCTTTTCTTTTACTTCCAATAGCCGTATGAAAATTGATGGCTTCGCCAATGCCTTGTTCAATAGGAAAGCTTCTGGTACCGAGTGTTTCAAACTTACGAATATCGGTTCCCTTCGGATTGTCATTGCAAACAAGCGGCCAAATTTTTTTGATATTTTCTTTTTTAATCCAAAGCATCCCACTTCCAATAGGAGCTGATAAAAATTTATGTAATGAGGTACCAAAATAATCGCATCCTAATTCAGGAATAGAAAAGTCCATTAATCCAAAACTATGCGCACCATCCACAATCGTTTCAATGCCATGTTTTTTTGCCAACGCACATAATTTTTTAACTGGCATAATTTGTCCGACCCAATTCACCATATGGGTGATGTGAAATATTTTTGTTTTAGGCGTAATTGCATTTTCATACATGCGCACCATCTCATCTTCGCTTTCGCTTGGAAATTTAAAATCGAGTTGCTTATAAACAATACCTTCTCTAGCCGCTCTTTGTTTCCATGCGTTGATCATGTTTGGGTAATCAAACTTGCTCCCCACTACCTCATCACCTGCTTTTAAGTTTAATCCAAAGATGACGGTATTTAAAGCTTCGGTTGCATTTCGATTAATCGCAATTTCTTCAGGATCACATCCTGCTAATTGTGCAAGTTTATATCTTAGGGGTTCTCTTCCTTGATCAAGTATGCGCCACATGTAATAGGAAGGACCTTCATTGCTCATTTTATTAAATCTTTCAACGGCCTCTTGCACAATTCTAGGGCTTGGACTAACGCCCCCATTATTTAAATTAATCATTGAGGGACTTACGGTGTAACCTTGTTGAATGACACTCCAATAATCCTCGTCCATGGCTAACTCCTTTGGACTGAGCAGTTTTTTTTGCAAATTGATATGTTCAAATTCAGCAGCATGCGCTTGGTTAAATAAACTATTTGCTGAAAAGGCACCTGCCATTAGGCCTAGGTGTTGGATGAAGTTGCGTCTATTAGCCATATACTTGATTTGTATAGGGAAGTTAAAAAAAATTCGCGTATTAGTGCATACAAATATGCCTTGTTACCTAAAGTACAGGATGACCAAAGTTCAAATTTGTGCCACTAAATCTTAGGCAAGCTATATCCATTGTGATACGCTTTCATAAAATATTCTTTATTGATAGCAGCATCTGTAAATATATTTTTATTCTCATCCCAGTTTACTTTTTTGCCTGAACGATAAGCGATATTACCCATTTGTGCAATGGTTGCAATATGTGCCCCTTCTTCAATAGAGCAATGTAAACTTTGTGGTGTATTATTTCTGATGGCGTTGGTAAAATTTAACCAATGTAATTCTACGCCCTTGTCCTCGCTTTTATGTCTTGCGATAGCTACTTTATTTTTGGCTTGTCTTTCCTCAATCACTTCCCAACCACCGCGATCTAATATTAATGTTCCATTGTTGCCAATAAAAGCAATTCCGTGATCGCGACCATAAGAACCATTGTCAATGCCCATGGCTGAATCCCATACCAAATTGAACTTATCAAACTCATATAAAGTAGTTAAAGTATCTGGTGTTTCTTCGGCTAATTCAGGATAAGCAAATTTACCACCTAATGCACTGACACTTTTTGGATTACCTGCTTTCATACCTTGAATGGCATAATCTAATAGATGCACGCCCCAATCGGTCATCAAGCCACCTGCGTAATCCCAAAACCATCTAAAATGAAAATGGAATCGGCTTGCATTAAACTCACGGGTGGGTGCTGGACCCAACCAAGTTTTATAATCAATCCCTGCAGGCACCGCGCTATTCGCTACCACTGGTTGCGGACGCATCCAACCCTGATAACACCAAACTTTGGTGGTACGTATATTACCCAGTTGTCCAGAATGAACCACATCTAATGCATCCTTGAAATGTTTTTGACTGCGTTGCCATTGTCCTACTTGTACAATACGATTGTACCTGTTTTTTGCAGCCACCATTGCATTACATTCGCCGATAGAGTTACCTGCTGGCTTTTCAACATACACATGTTTTCCAGCGGAACAAGCATTGATCATTTGTAAGGCATGCCAATGATCGGGTGTACCTACAATTACAATATCAATATCTTTTCGGTCTAAAATTTTTCTGTAATCACTATAGGTATCAATTTTTTGAACCCCTGGTTGTTTGATTAAAAGTTCTGCTTTTCTTTTATTTAAAACATTTTCATCTACATCACATAAAGCAACCACTTCAAGGTTCGGGACAGAGAGTGCAGCCATGGTATTGGACCATCCCATACCATTTACACCAATAGTAGCAACACGTAAAGTATCGGTGTTGAAAATTTTACTATTGGCAAAAATATTTGAAGTCATTAAAGCTCCTGAAGCTAAGGCAGTGTTTCTTATAAAGATTCTTCGGCTGTTCATGTGAGAATAGTTTAAGTTTTAAAATAAGTACTATGTTAAATATAATTATTTTTTTGTTTAATAAATATATTTAACCCCCTTTTTAATTCCTATAATTAAACGAAATAATCTTTAAATTCTACCACTTTAGGTGCATCGATAAATTGATCACCCGGCCATCCAACGGCGCCCAAATTTCTGGGAAGCTCGGATTGTTGAATGGGGGTATGACTAATGAGCCATTTTTATTTTGGCGTTTGTCAAACAGATTTTCACAATTCAATACAAAACTTGCCTTTCCAATATCATATCGCATCATTACAGCCATAAATAAGTAGGGGTCAGTGCTGCTTCCATTATCTAAATATTGTTTCCCAGTATAAGCAGATTCGATACCAAACCTAAAATCCTCATTAAATTCATAGGCAAATACGGTAGCAAATTTATGTTTGGCGATTAAAGGCAGGTGTGGATTTGCAGCATTATAATTTCTATTTGCATCCGTATACACATAACCAAGATAAATTTCAAAAGGAGCTTTGATTGCTTGAACATAGCTTTCTGTTCCTTTTGAGCTAATTGATTTAGCCGCATTCGCATATCGATACACTGGATACCCATTGGTAATATATACGAGTTGGGCGGTGACCATTGGATTATTTATTTCATTATAAAATAAAGTCTGGTTTAAAGTAAGTTCCCAATCATTTAAATGTGTTTTATAATTCACATCATAATTGAATCCAATTGACTTCTCAGATTTAATTCCGGGTAAAAAACCTTGTAAATAATGGTAATCTCTTTCGTCCATTTCAGAACTAAATAAACTAGGGGTTTTATAGCCAGCACCGCCACCCAAGCGCATGGTTACCTTATTGTTTACTTTATACATGAATGATATTCTTGGCAATAAAAAATTACCATAGGTATTATTATGATCAATTCTTAGACCAGATTGTAATATGAATTGATCATTTAATTTCCAATCATCTTGAATAAATGCACCTACAGTTGTAAAAGCATCATTGGGTAATAAACTACTATCTGGTAATTGTTTGGTAAAATTTTCGCCATTAAAATTTACACCCAACACTAAATTATGTGCAGTAAACTTTTTAGCATAAGCCATCTCTGAATACCAGCTAGCTTGTTTACCAATCATGCCAAACACATTCGTTGTGATAGCGCGATCCATTAAGCTATAATTAGCTTTGGCTGTGAGGCTGCCACCATCCTTTAACTTTTTTTCCCAAACACCGTCAAATGTGTTTCGTAAAGTTTTATTCTGAATAAAAAATTGATGGGTACTTGAAGTAGCACCATTGATTACACTCATGTCACCGCCATTTCTGTCTTCGTAATTTAAAGTGTAACCGAGTGTGACAGTGTTATTATTTTTTCCGTAGATAAAAAAACGAGGATGTATGAAAACACTTTTAACAGCAGGCACATCTGAAAAACCATCTTTATCAACGTCGACTTGTTTTTGCTGTGTGGTACCTGCATAAATTGAATATCCTATTTTTTCATTTCTGCCAGAAAAAAAAGTATTTAAATTCGTCTCTTTTAAACTAGAATAATTAAGGGTTAAGCTTTTTTCAGTCTTGCCTAGTTTTGGTTTTTTTGAAATCAAGTTCAACATACCTGCAATCGCACCACCACCATATAAAGTGGAGCTAGCACCTTTGACTAATTCAATCTGTTGTAAATCCAAAGGCGGTATTTGTAAGATACTAAAACTACCGGCATAGCCACCAAAAAGAGGCATACCATCACGTAATATTTGTGTGTATTTTCCTTGTAACCCCTGAATGCGCATGTCAGCATTACCAGTGGCAGCATTGGTTTGCTGAATTTGGATACCAGCAATATCTCCTAATAAGCTCGCGATGTTACCAGGTTTAATACCATTTTCTTCCTTTACCTCTTCCGAGCCAAGTACTTCAACTTTGGTGGGCATATCTTCAATTCTTGAATTGGTTCTGGAGGAGGATACAATGATCACCTCTTCTAATTCTTCTTTCGCTTCCGTTAATCCAATCAATAAAGGGCTATTATTTTTTCCTGTAAATTGAAAGGTTGTATCGACAATTTCAAACCCCGTATGTGTAATGATTAAATGAACTTTGCCCGGAGTTATATTTTGAATAACAAAAAAGCCCTTATCGTTACTAATGCCACCTTTATTGGTACCCGTTAACTTAATGGAAACACCACTTAAGGGTGTGCCATCTGATTTATTAGTAATTGTACCATTAATATCTTGCGCATTTAAATTCGCTACAAAAATCAGTAATAAAAAAGTAAAAACTGTATTATATATCTTTTCCAATATTTGCTTAATTTTTTTAAATCATTTTTTAATTATCCTTTATCAATAAAAATAATCCAAAAATCCCAATGATGTAAACAATTAACACGATAAATGAGTCAATACCCATTCTCGCAATCTGTTTTTTTGAATGTATCACCATCCCTGCCATGTAAATACCAGTTAAAATAATGCCAAGCATCGTTAAATAAATATCGGAAGGTTTTAAGTTAGGTAAAATGGCATCACCTCCAATTATCGAAGCTATTAAAAATAGTACCGGTAAAAATGCATTACCCCCAAAAATATCACTGACAGCCATATTGTAATCACGAATTTTAGCGGAGGCAATACCAGTAGAAATTTCAGGTAAGGCTGTACAGAGTGCTAATATAGTTCCACCAAACACCACGCCACTAATACCCCATCGATTTGCTAAAGTTTCACCGGTTATTTCCAAAGCCCAGCCTGCAAACAGGGTGATTACAGCACCAATGCCTAAAACTAAATAGGCACTATTTATAGATCCTTTAAATGTAGATTTTGGCATTCTTAAATGATGTACTAATTCCTCCGGTTTTACTTTTTCCTTAGGATCCATCATTTTAGAAATTAAAAATATAGTTCCTATCCATATTCCAACAATGATCCATTCAAATGGGGTTGTTCTAAAGTAGATGAATGAAGATGAGAATTGTGCGCCAACAATTACAATACTTAATATAAAAATTAAAGCAACGCCCTCAAGTATTAAAACTTTTGAATGACCTTTTTGTGTTAAAGGCGCTGACCTTCCTACGCCAAAAATATCTATTAAAACTAATACTACGGTTTGTATCGCAATGCCCCCTAAAATATTACTAATCGCAATATCATAATCTCTATGATATGCAGCAACACTAGTAATAGCTATTTCGGGGAGGTTGGTAATGATGGCTAAAAAAACCATACCGCCAAAAGCTTGTCCTAAACCAAAATGAGTGGTAATCGCATCTATGGCTTTGGTAAGCTTTATACCACTCATCCAAATAGCAAGGGTAGCTATTAAAAAAATAATAAGAAGTAATGCGCTGGACCAAGTATTGAAATCCATGGGTGTGTCTTTTTTAGACTTTTATAAAGTTAGCAATAAAAAGAGCCACTTTAAAAACTATATGAAAGTGTTTGATAATAATTGTAATGAAAATGATCAATTGGTACTATGGGCGCCGTATCATATAGGAAGTCCAAATTAAACGAAGTGGTTATTTTTTTATTAATTGGCAACTGAAATTGATTAAAGACAGAGGTTCGATTGCTTAAATTATGATGAAAAGTACCCGATTGATTAAAGACCCTAATTATAAATTCAAAATTATTTGCTGGATTTATGATCGAATATTTTGCAGTTAAATTTAATTTTGGATTTGTTATTTTAATAGGACTTGTGCCAATGAGTTCGATATTATTTACTGCCGACCAATTCCATCTTTCATTTTCTAAAAATATGCCAGCACCCCAAAAAAAATCTTCTTTTTGTGTATTTTTAAAATAATGGACTAAATTTAATCCTGCTAAATTTCTATATTCCAATCCAAGTGCCCCATCCCATTGATGTTGTATAAAGCTTTCAAGGTGTAATTTTTTATTAAGACTTCTATTATTTTTTAATTGAAAGGTGCCAACATTTTGAATAGATTGTCCGCCGTTTGTCACTTTATCTAATTTAGAATAAAATGTAGTCGTATTATTTTTTTGTATAAATGTAAAGTCACCGGTATAAAATAAATCAACTAAAGTATTTTTTTGTTGATCAGTTGAAATGGAAACCGAAATTAAACCCTGCTTTTTTTTGGAAGAATCAATAGCTACTGTTTTATCAGTATTCAGTATTTGCGCCATTAATATTTTACTAGAAAAGAGTAAAACACAAAGGGTAATTATTTTTTTCAATGGGGGTACAATTTTACAATGGGCGTAAGTGGTAACATGAAACTACATGTTTTTTACATGCTTTGTAAATAATGGTATGGAATATCTAAGGGTAAGCAATATCAAAATAAACACAACTCATTGATATACAATTATATAGGGAATGGAGTATTTACATAAAATAAAAGTCTACAAAATTAGTAGACTAAATTAATTTACCGTAAATTTGTATTGTCATGTGGCCGAGGGGTGAGGCAAGGGTCAGCAAAACCCTTAACGATGGTTCGATCCCATCTATGACAACTTGGTTCTGGTTTTAGCAAGCAATCGTTAAGCACGGGCGGTGTTTCTACACTGCCCTTTTTTATTTTTTTGAAATTTTATAGCGATATCTAAATATAAAGGCAGCTATTAATAATAAGGCGCAGGCTTCTACCAGTAATTTTTCAGGATCAATAAAATCAATAGGACGATCTTTTAAAAGTGGATCCATTACTAATCCGTGGACAATAAATAATAGCCCTGTAGCATAGGAGATAACATGAATATTTCGCCAAGTAGTTATGCCTAATTTATTTTTGATTACTTTCTGTGTGGTAATAATTACAATAAGTAGTGCGATGAATGAAATAACTCCTAGTAATACAAATATGGGTTGGTGTGGCGCAGTTAATGGTTTCAATAAATGAGTAAAATTAAACTTTGAACTAGGGTCCAATGGTATTATGATGAAGTGTAAAAACACAATGATTAATGCCACATAGGCGGTATTGTTATGGAAATCGACAATTTTTAATGCTTTTATCTTATCAGGAAGTTTTTGCCAATAAGCATTTTTTTTATATGCCGTACTTAAAAGGATACCCATGACTATATTGAGTGTTAAAACTACCATAGCAGTTAATCCAAGTACCCCCGAAATTTCAATTGTGTCCATATTTAAATATTAATATTTGTTAGTATAATTATGCCAATTCATTTGATTTGTTTGCAGTTTCATTCGAATTATAAATAATCGTAATATAAATTACCAGCATTACTGAAAGGCATTTTGTATAATAAAGTTAAATTAATTAGTTTTTATAATTAAACAAATTTGATGAACGATATTTGTCGTAGATTTCAAATAAATTAATTCCGCTAAAATATGAGATTACTTTTTTCCATTTTCACTTTTTTTTTCATGTCTACTTTGCAATGGGGCAATAACTATGACCAAGCAATTCAAACTGCGAAAAAAGAGCATAAATATATTTTACTCAATTTTTCAGGATCAGATTGGTGCGGCCCATGTATAAAATTACATAAAGAAGTTTTTACGACAGACCAATTTGAACTATTAGCGAAAGATAAATTAGTTTTAGTCAATGCTGATTTCCCAAGGTATAAAAAAAACCAATTAACATCCACGCAACAAAAATCAAATGACGCTTTGGCTGAAAAATATAATAGCAAAGGGGTATTCCCTTTAACTGTATTAATAAATGCGGAAGGCGCAGTGGTGAAGTCATGGGAGGGTTTCCCGTCTTCCACCATTGATTTTATTGATGATATCGCACAAACTATTCAAGATAATCAGAAGTGATGCCTAAATTAAAATTGTTTAAAAAGGCGATGAAGTTAATGGGTAACCATTTTGAAATCACTGTAGTGGGTAAGGAGGAGGCCTGGGCTTTTGAAAAAATTGATTTAGGTGTCAATGAAATTAAAAGAATCGAAAAACTATTAACGACATTTGATGAAAATAGCGAAACAAATTTAATTAATAATAATGCAGGTGTGGCTCCTATTAAAGTGAGTACTGAAATATTAAATTTAATAGAAAGAGCTATTCGTATTTCCTCCGTTACACAAGGTGCTTTTGATCTTAGTTATGGTTCAGTTGATCATCGGTTATGGAATTTTGATTCGACTATGACATCACTTCCAGATTTACAAACTGCAAAAAAAAGAGTTCGGTTAATTAATTATAAAAATATTGTCATTGATAGGCAGCTGAGTACTGTTTATTTGAAAGAAAAAGGAATGCGTATTGGTTTTGGTGGAATAGGAAAAGGCTATGCGGCGGATGCGGCAAAAAATATAATGCAAGCGGCTGGAGTGGAAAGTGGCGTGGTGAATGCGTCTGGTGATTTGACCACATGGGGAACACAACCTGATGGATCAATTTGGACCATTGGTATTGTTCATCCAGAATATGCGAATTCGATTTTTTCCTACATGAATATTAGTGGCTTATCAGTGGCTACTTCAGGTAATTATGAAAAATTCATTATGATTGACGGAAAAAAATATTCTCATACCATTAATCCAAAAACGGGCCTACCTGTATCGGGTATAAAAAGCGTTACTATTGTTTCGACGAATGCCGAAATTGCCGATGCCATGGCTACGCCTGTTATGATTATGGGCATTGAAGCTGGATTAGACATGATTAATCAAATTAAAGATATTGAAGCTATTGTAATAGATGATAATAATAAATTATACGCCTCAAAAAATATTAAATTAACTAAATAATAAATTACGCTCTTATATGAAAAGTAACAAACACAAAATGTATATTTTCTTTTCGTCGATTGTTTCCTTGTTTTTTGTGACCTCTTGTGAAACGGTAAAAGAATATCAGAAAAATAGATTGAATGATTCTGAAATGGCATTATCTAATCGTAAGGCGGAAAAGAATGAATCAAACTTCATGGCTTACAAGGAAGGCGCATCAGGTGCTAATGGGGGAAAAACTGGCGGTGGATGCGGTTGTAATTAATTTTATCATTACAGAAAGTACTCATGAAGAAAATTTCGTTAACACTTATTGGTTTATACTTATTATTCCTACATGGATTTTCGCAAGTATCCGATCAGTATAGTAATATATTTAAGGCAAAAAAATTAAAATTAGAAGAAGTCAATTTAGTGACGAGTTATTATACGCAGGATGGGAATCATTCTGCAGTTACTGGAGGTATCGGTACCGAGAAATTAACTGATTATGCAAATATGCTTGAATTGAAATTGGTAGGTTATGGTGAAACCGGATTAAAGCATACTATCTTGGCCGGTATGGGTATTGATCATCATACAGCTGCTTCGCAAAAATGGATTTCTGCAACAGGTGCATCTTCTCCCGAGGGCACAAGGGTTTATCCTTCCTTAAATTGGACAGTACAGAATGAGGATAAGGGAAATGAATTTGGTATCGGCACCTATGTTTCAAATGAGTATAATTATAAATCATTTGCGTTAGATGCACATGTTGGTTTTAAGAATAAATCAGGCGGTGAATTTGGTTTAAAGACCTCGGCTTATTTTGATAAAGTATACTTAATATATCCTTCTGAATTAGCTGCAACAGCTACGACCGAAGTTATACCTACCGAAACCATCAAAACCAGTGCAAGTAGAGGAAGTTCGGGCGGAGGAACTTATACCAGCGGTGGAACAATCACAGAAAAACATGATGATCTACCTTCTATTCCTAGAAATACCTATACGAGTTCATTTACATTTACACAAGTCATTAATAAAAGTGCGCAAGCAGCTATTTTATTTGATCTTGTAAAACAAGATGGATGGTTAGGATTACCATTTCACCGAGTTTATTTTAAAGATGGTACAGCTAAAGTTGAAAACCTTCCCCATTCAAGAATGAAAATACCTATTGGTTTTAGGTTTAATTATTTCATAGGCGATAACTTAATTTTAAGATCCTATTATCGTTATTATACGGATGATTGGGGCTTAAATTCACATACCGTAAGTTTGGAGTTGCCTTATAAAATTACTCCATTTTTTTCTGTCTCTCCGTTTTACAGGTATTACACCCAATCTGCTACAAAATATTTTGCACCCTATAAGCAACATGCGGTAACGGATACCTATTTTACAAGCAATTATTCTGCAGCAGCATTTAATAGTAGTTTTTTTGGAACTGGTTTGCGCGTTTCACCACCCAATGGAATAGGGAATTCCTATTTGTCCACCTTGGAATTGCGTTATGGTCATTACACGCAAACTACTGACTTGAATTCAAATGTAATTTCTTTGCATTTTACTTGGAAGTAAAACCCCATTAGTAAATGCTAATAAGTAATTTAAAAGGCGAACTTATCTTTGATGGGTTTGCCTTTTTTGTTACATTAGATCATGTTCGCTCTTTTGTTGTCGATTAATTATTTATAATTTTTCATTAAACCTAACCTTACAATCCAAATTCTTTAAGTAAATTGCTGCATATGCGTATAATACAATGGGGCATGATTGGTTGTGGAAGTGTAACTGAAGTTAAAAGCGGACCCGCTTTTAATAAGGTGCCAAATTCTAAATTAATGGCGGTCATGAGACGTGATGCAGATAAGGTAAAAGATTATGCAGAACGACATCTTGTTCCTTATTATTTTACTGATGCAGATGAATTAATTAACCATCCGGAAGTGGATGCAATATACATTGCTACACCGCCTAAATTTCATGCAGCCTATGCGGAAAAAGCAATGAAGGTGGGCAAGCCGGTGTATGTTGAAAAACCGATGGCATTGAATGTCGCGGAATGTGAAACCATGCACCAAATTTCAAATAGCACAGGTGTAAAATTAGTTGTGGCACATTATCGTCGCGCACTTCCCTTATTTTTAAAGGTAAAAAGCTTGTTGGCTGAAAACTTTATCGGTGTTGTAAAACAAGTAAATATTCAAATGCTCAAGCAGCCGAGTAACAATTGTGGTTCAACAGATAATTGGCGCGTATTCCCTGAACTTGCAGGGGGTGGTTTATTTTATGATTTGGCACCACATCAATTAGATTTGGTATTTTTTTATTTTGGAGATGCCATCAGCTATCATGGCAAATCCGAAAATAAGGCAGGACTTTATCCAGCTGAAGACTTCGTACAAGGAACCATGCAACTCAATAATAATATTGTGTTTAATGGCGAATGGGATTTTACGGTGTCGGCTGAATTAGAGAAAGATGTATTTGAAATTATAGGGGAACAAGGTAAAATTTCGTTTCCCGTATTTGGTAATGATATAACCATTGAAAAAAATGGAAAGGAATCAGTTATTCATTTTGATCCCCCCATGCATAACCAACAAGGTTTAATTGAGCAGGTGGTTTCCTGTTTTTTAGGCAATGGCGCAAATCCTTGTTCTGCAATGGATGCAATCCAATCAATGAGGGTGATGGAAGCCTTTGTTTATGGTGCTAATAAATAGTTTATATTTATAATATTAAAATTACATTTGGGCATCATATATAAAATTTCGAATCATGGTTAGATATTGTTTTGCAGTTGATTTAAGGGACGATCCTATTGCTATAGCTGCTTATGAGGAATACCATAAATCCGTATGGCCTGAAATTATTAAATCAATTAAAGATGCTGATATCCATGTGATGGATATTTATAGGGTATCCAATCGTTTATTTATGATTATGGAAGCAGGAGATGATTTTAGCTTTGAGAAAAAAGCGGCAATGGATGCATCCAATGATATTGTGGTTCAATGGGAAAAATTATTATGGGATTATCAACAAGCATTACCCAATGCAAATCCTGGAGAAAAATGGGTATTGATGAATAAAATATTTTCACTGTAATCATTTCTCCATTCACCTAGCTTTTATGAAAACATTAATTAATTGGCTTTTATTCATAGGTGTAGTTGTTGTTAATGCATTGGCAAGTATTTTGCCTATTAATGGATATAATACAGGGCAAATTTCTGACTTTTATCCGAACTATTTTGTGCCTGCCGGATTTACATTTTCAATTTGGGGACTGATTTATTTATTTTTATTATGCTATTCAATTACGCATACTTATTTTTCATTCAAACAAAAAGAGTTCCCAGTTATTAAAAAATATTTAGATCAAATTACGCCATGGTATTGGGCAACGGCTGTTTTAAATATATCATGGATTCTTGCTTGGCATTATTTACAAATATTTACAAGCGTGGTTGTAATGATTGCATTTCTGTTGGTATTAATTCAGATGTTTATCTATACTAGAGGACTCTCAAATGATATTAAGTTAATTCATCGCATTTTTATCATTGCCCCTTTCACTATTTATATTGGCTGGATCAGTGTAGCCATTATTGCTAATATCGCTGCTTTATTGGTTAATTTACAATGGAACGGTTGGGGGGTTGCGCCAGAAAATTGGGCTGTTATTATGATTGCTATAGCAATTATACTTGCTTTTCGTTTTTCGTTTTTTTACGACTCTATTGCAGCGCCATTAGTGATCGCATGGGCATTGTGGGGCATTATGAATGGGCAGGGAGGACGAATTGAACTCATTCACATACTATGTTTAATCGGGATGTGCGTTATCCTTATCTTATCACTCCGACTACTTATTGTAAAATATATTTTAGTGCGGTAATTTTTCTTGAAAAAATCCATAGGTCCAAGTTCCTAATAATGCACTTGCTAAAATAACAAAGCCACTCATTAATCCCGATCCTATTTGCGCAAAGATAGGTCCAGGACAAGCGCCAGTCATTGCCCAACCTAAGCCAAATAATAAGCTACCATAAATCTGTCCTTTGGTAAATGATTTTGGAACAATAATAATTTTTTCGCCATTTATTGTTTTGATATTATACCTTTTAATGATTGCAACAGAAATAATGCCAACAGCAACTGCAGTGCCAATTACGCCATACATATGAAAGCTTTGGAATTTAAACATTTCTTGTATTCTAAACCAGGATATGATTTCTGCTTTAACAAAAACAATTCCAAATAGCATTCCGATTAAAGTATACTTGAGTAATGAAAAAACGGATTCTTTTTTTTCTGAATGATTAATACAAGCCGAAGTTTCGTCCAAATTAGTATTATTCAAGGGTTGTGTATTATTAGACATGGGCATTAATTAAATTGTAAAATAAAAGGAAGGATAAAGTTGGTCATTATAAATCCACCTAGCATAAAGCAGATGGTAGCCACTAATGATGGCCATTGTAAATTACTTAAGCCCATGATTGCATGACCCGAAGTACAACCATTCGCATACCTAGTTCCAAAGCCCACTAAAAATCCGCCCACCACCATTAATATAAATCCGCGGATGGAGCTTAAACTGTTTAAACTAAAAAGTTCAGCAGGCATTAAATGAGTAAAGTCGGTTACTCCGAAATTAGTTAAGGTTAACTTTAATTTTTCGTTTATTACTATGGCATTCGGATTTGATAAATAATGAGCAGCAATAAATGCACCAATCACTATTCCAATCACAAAAAACAAGTTCCATATTTCATTTTTCCAGTTGTATTTGAAAAATTTAATATTAGCCGGAAAACATGCAGCACATATATGGCGCAAGTTGGAGGACAAACCAAATGTTTTATTCCCAATAATTAATAATAACGGAACAATTAAGCCGATAACAGCCCCAGCTACATACCAAGGCCAAGGCGTTTTTAGATTTTCTAAAATTTCAAACATATTTAAATTTATTAGTCTACAAATATAGTAGAATATTACAGACGAAACAAACGGCTGATAAAATTTTAGCAATAAAATTATTCCGGTACTTATTTTGTAAAAAAGGAAGCTTCCTTATTTTCCAAAAAAGAATTGTTCAATAAAAATAACACTGGCCATGGCTAATACAAACCAGCCGAATCCTTTTTTAAGTTTTTCGCCATCCATTTTTTTATTAAGGTAATTACCGATGATAATCCCAAGTGTAGCTAATAAAACAATGACGATTAAAAAATTCCAGTCAATGGATGTATGCGAAATGTCGCCAGCAAAGCCGACAATTGATTTTATACTAATAATAAAAATAGACGAAGCGATGGCTTTTTTCATGGGGAGCTTGCCTAAAATAACCAATGCGGGGATGATTAAAAATCCACCACCTGCACCTACAATACCTGTTAACATCCCCTCGCCAAGTCCTACCAACATTAAAGCGACGCCATATACGGGCAAAACCCCTTCCACCTCTTTCTTGTTTTTTCCTAAAATCATGGATAATGCTGAAACCAACATTAAACTTGCAAAAAACAACATGATAAAATTACTTTTACTTAATAAAGTATTAGCTAAGTGTATAGTATCTGGGATATTTGGCAAGAAAAACTTTCGGGATATAAATACGCCTATGACAGAGGGTATCCCAAAATTGATAATCGTTTTAATGTCGACCAATCTTTGTTTCATTCTTGAAATAACACCAGCAATACTACTCAAGCCTACAATACATAAGGAGTAAGTGGTTGCTAAAATAGGATTCACATGAAACAGGTAAACTAAAACAGGTACTGTTAAAATAGAACCCCCACTTCCAATAAGGCCTAAAGAAACCCCAATTAAAATAGATGCTAGATAGCCGACTACCTCCATGTTTGATTAGTTTTTTGCAAAAATCATAAAAAAGCATTACAAGATATGTACTATTAGTCACTTAGTAAATAATTAGTGTAAAATGGCCGATAAAAATTTTGTACTTAAAAGTGATTTTTGTCACGCTTTAAGCTAATTTTATTGTATATTTTTACAGTTGATTGTAAATATCAGATAATGAAAATAGAACAAATTTATACGGGTTGTTTGGCACAAGGCGCTTATTACATCATGAGTGAAGGCGAAGTGGCAATTATTGATCCATTAAGAGAAGTAGAACCCTATATTCAAAAAGCCAAGTTGGATAAGGCTAAAATAAAATATGTTTTAGAGACCCATTTTCATGCTGATTTTGTATCTGGTCATATTGATCTTGCTAAAAAAACAGGTGCTAAAATTGTATTCGGTCCTACTGCAGCACCCGCTTTTGAATTTCATTCGGCAAAAGATAATGAGGAAATTAAATTAGGTAAGGTTACGATAAGGGTATTGCATACACCAGGCCATACCATGGAAAGCACTTGCTACTTATTGATGGATGAAAACGGCAAAGAAGTCGCTTTATTTAGTGGCGATACTTTGTTTATTGGAGATGTAGGTCGTCCTGATTTGGCACAAAAAATAAAAGAAGAACTAACACAAGATATATTAGCTGGCTACTTATATGATTCCCTAAGAAAAAAAATTATGCCATTGCCTAATGATATTGTGATTTATCCGGCGCATGGCGCTGGCAGTGCATGTGGTAAAAAAATGAGTAAGGAAACCCAGGATACTTTGGGTAATCAAAAGTTGACCAATTATGCATTGGCAGCGGACATGACCAAGTCCGAATTTGTTGCAGCTGTGTTGGATGGATTGGTGGCACCTCCCGGTTATTTTCCATTGAATGTGATGATGAATATTCAAGGCTATGATAGTATTGATCAAGTATTAGCACGCGGACAACATGCAATGTCTCCTGCAGCATTTGAAACTGCAGCCAATGAAACAGGCGCTTTAATTTTAGATACCAGAGATGCGCAAACTTTTGCAAATGGCTTTATACCCAATTCAATTAATATTGGAATTGACGGAAGTTTTGCTCCTTGGGTAGGCGCGATGATACCTGATATTAAACAAGAAATTTTATTAGTCGCAGAGCCAGGTCGAGAAACTGAAATCATCACCCGACTTGCGCGTGTAGGTTACGATTTCACGATTGGATTTTTAGCAGGTGGATTTGAAGCATGGAAAAAATCGGGAAAGGAAGTTGATCAAATAAAATCAATATCTGCAGATGAATTAGCCACACTAAAAAAGCAAGATGCTGATATTGCAATCGTAGATGTTCGAAAGGCGTCTGAATATAAAAGCGAACATATCAAAGGCACATTAAATGCGCCGCTTGACTTTATCAATGATAGTATGGCTGCAATTCAAAAAGATAAAACCTATTATGTTCATTGTGCTGGGGGATATAGGTCAATGATATTTATATCCATTTTAAAAGCAAGAGGGTTTGATCATTTAATAGATGTGAAGGGCGGATTCAAGGAAATAAAGGAGTCTGGCCAATTTAAGCTTACAGAATATTCCATGCCTACTTCCTTATTATTATAAGTAAGGCCTAATTTGTGATCTATACATAATTAATAATTTCTTACATTCATGGAAATTATTGTTCATGAAAAATGCGATTCGTCCAATTTTCTTATTATTTACGATGGTATTTTCTTTTCATTTATGCTATGCGCAAACTGAAATTAAGGAACACAATATTGTGATTCAATTAAATACGGCAGATACCAGTGCCTGGTCCTCCACGATTGGTAATATAAAAAATATTCAAAAAAGTTGGCCGAATCATCTTCAAATTGAAGTGGTGGTTCATGGTAAGGCGATTGATTTATTAGTGAAGGACAAAACCTACTTCGCCAATGAGATAGCTAGCTTAACCAAGGAGGGTATTGTTTTTTCGGCTTGTGAAAACACCATGCGTAAACATAAAATTGTGAAAGCGGATTTATTAATTGAAGCAAATACGGTTCCATCGGGTGTGGTTGAAGTAATTTTGAAGCAGGAGCAAGGATGGCGTTATTTAAAAGCGGGGGTTAACTAATTTTAGATGGCTAAAATATTTCTATACATCATCATTGGTTTTATCTTTGTATTTGGGGTACCTTTTTTATCCGATGCTATATTGATTGAACAAAGTGCCCAAATGGATATAAACAAAATGGATACCAGTGCCTGGGTGGGCGCTTCGCAATATCAAATTCCATTGGATACGAATCAAAATGGACCACTCATCAGGTATGGTTATGAGTTGGTCGCACATACATCAAAATATTTAGGGCCTAAAGGAATAGTGCAACATTCCACCAACGGTATGAATTGCCAAAATTGTCATTTAGAAGCTGGCACGAAACCCTGGGGTTTAAATTATGGCGCTGTTTTTTCAACGTATCCGAAATTTAGAGAACGCTCTGGATCTATTGAAACTATTTATAAAAGAATCAATGATTGCATGGAGCGCAGTTTAAATGGGAAGGCATTAGATACAAATTCAAAAGAAATAAAAGCCATTTATGCTTATATAAAATGGTTAGGAGAAAAAGTACCCAAAGGAAAAAAAGTAAGGGGATCAGGGATTGAACTAATTCCGCAACTTAATGTAGCAGCAAATCCTAAAAATGGGTTTTATGTATATGCGCAATACTGTCAAAAATGTCATGGCATTAATGGAGAGGGTGTCATGAATAAAGAAGGAAATATGTATGAATACCCGCCGCTTTGGGGCGCTCATAGTTACAATGACGCTGCAGGTATCAATCAGCTTTCAAAATTAGCAGGGTTCATCAAAAACAATATGCCCAACCCGGTCAACTATCATAATCCAACATTGACAACTGAACAAGCTTGGGATGTAGCAGCATATATTAGTTCACATTCAAGACCTACTAAAGATAAATCCAAGGACTGGCCAGTGCTTGCAACAAAACCGTTTGATTATCCATTTGGTCCTTATGCAGATAATTTTACAGTAACCCAACATAAATACGGGCCCTTTGAACCTATTCAATTGGCAAAGTTGGCAAAAAAATAAAAGCCTTCCCGAATCTTCGAGAAGGCTATATAAAAAGTTAAGTACTACTTATTTTTTGATGACCAATTTGTCATGTGTTCTGCGCACTTTTTTAGCATTGACTAAATAATCATTCGCTGCGTCGCGGTAACCTAATGTTAAAGCAACTGCGCTATGCAATCCTAATTCTTTTAATCCTAAAACAGCATCTACAGCATCTGGTGAAAAGCCTTCCATGGGTGTAGCATCTACTTGTTCGGAAGCTGCAGCAACTAAGCTAAAACCTAAAGCAAGATAAGTTTGCTTATCTGCCCAAACCCTTGCTTGTTCTGGTGTTAAATTTTTTAATGAACCATTTATATAACCTGCAAAATCATTTAATGATTCAACTGGAACACCTCTTTGTTCCGCAATATCTTGCATATACTCCCCAACTTCTTTATCAGTAATACTGTTCCATGCAGCAAAAACTATTACAGCAGAACAATCAACCACTTGAGATTGATTGTAAAAAGCAGGTTGTAATTTCTTTCTAGTTTCTTCATCTTCCACCACAATAATGGTATAAGGCGTTAAACCAAAAGCGCTTGGTGCCAAACGAGTTGCATCGATAATGGTATTTAATTTGTCCGCAGGAATTTTATTCCCGTTCATTTTTTTAACAGCGTATCGCCATTCTAGTGCTTCTATTAATTTCATAGTTTATTTTATTTCAATGTTTGAACATCAAAACTAAGCTATAAATCTATTACTACCAAATTTCTTTATAATAACATCACATCTGAACCCATCAAACTTTCTTAATTTTAAGCTGATTAAATTCAAAATATACATAGATAAAATAAATAATATGAAACGTTTCCCTTTAGTAATGATGATGGTATGTTTTGCTGCATTACAATTAAATGCACAAAACAAGAATGCGCCTGCAACAAAAGAGGCACCAAATTTTTTTATCATTACCACGGATGGTTTTAGATGGCAGGAATTATTTAATGGTATGCAAGATGATATCGTGAACCAAAAAAAGTTCCATCACGGTGACAGTAATTATTTATTTAATAAATATGGTGGTGCAACTCCAGAAGTTCGTCGTGAAAAATTAATGCCTTTTTTTTGGAACACCATTGCAACTCAAGGACAGATTTATGGTAATCGACAAAAAAATAATAAAGTGGATGTGGCCAATAACCAATGGTTTTCCTATCCAGGGTACAATGAAATATTAACGGGTTATTTTGATACAGCCATACAAAGCAATGACTATCCCCCGAATCCAAATAGTAATTTGTTTACTTATTTAAATAAACAAGCACCGTATAAAAATAAAATTGCTGCCTTTGCAGCATGGAATGCTTTTGATCGCATCTTAAATGAAAAAGTTTCTGGCTTCCCGGTGATTAATAGTAGCGAACCTATATCATCTATATTAAAAGATGAAAAATCTATTTTAATGTCCAATATGCTGCGTGATTCTTATCAACCATGGAAAGAAACAGAATGTTTGGATGTATATACTTATTATCAAGCAATGCATTATCTAAACATTAAAAAACCAAAAGCAATGTTTATTAGCTTTGGTGAAACAGATGAGTGGGCACATGATGGTACTTACAATAATTATTTAGATGCCGCACATAGGGTGGATGCCTATATCAAGGAGATTTGGAATTGGGCACAAGCAACCCCTGGCTATAAGGACAACACCTATATATTAATTACAACCGATCATGGTCGTGGTTTTGTAGACCGTTGGACAAGTCATGGTGCAAAAGTGCCAGGCGCTTCAAGCATTTGGTTTGCTTTATTGGGACCTGATGTAAAAAAAATAGGACCCTTGGGCGAACAAACCAAGGACCAACAATTATTTCAAAAGCAGTTAGCCGCCACCATTACAAAATTAATTGGCCAGCCGTTTAAAGCCGAACACCCCATTGGGGATCCTATATATTAAATATGCAACTTATTTTAATGTAACTTTGCATTCAAATAGATTGATTTTATATTAATGTTATACCAAAAAACCATACGGAAGTTTATAGCGCTAGTGATGCTGGTGGTTTTTGCATTTAGTATAACGCCCCAAAAATCAATCCATGATTTAGTTGCAAAACATTCGGATCCCTCAAAATGTAGTGTTCACAAGGATGTGCCTGTGGATCAGGTCGAAAATGCAAGCATTCATTGTTCTTATGATAATTTAGTTGTGGCTTCGCCTTATGTTGAATTTGATTTTTCTATAAACATTGCGCCACCTGCGCAAGTAAAAAGTGAGAATACTATTTTATCTTCTTTTGAAATTTCCAACTTACTTAATTCTTTTGAATCTAGAGGCCCCCCTGTCGTTTTAGGTTAATCTCATTTGGGTTTATTAAAACTATAGATCTATTATGAGCGTCGCTGTTTAATTTCATATTATACGGTGACAATGGTCATATTGTTTATGCAGAATAATTTCTTGCTTTGCATGAGCAATCGTTCATCATGATTCAATCATTACAAATGTTTAAGTATTTTTCTATATTATTTTTCTTATTATTTACAACACAAATATTTGGGTCTCCTGTATTTACTAATAAAGCTTCGGTTATACTTAAAGGTAAAATAACGGACGAAGCTACAGGGCAAGCATTACAAGGCGCTGCCATTTATTTTCCTGATTTAAAAAAAGGAACAGTTACGAATGCGCAGGGTAATTATCAAATAAGTATTACACCTGGAACCTACATTGTGGAAGTGAGTTTTATTGGGTATGCTTTAATTACAACAAATATTTCAGTGCAGGCAGATGCTGAAAAAAACTTCGGTTTAAATCACGCAGTCATTGAAAATGCAAATGTTACGGTCACTAGTTTTTTACGAGCTACTAGCAGTAAAAAAACTGCTACGCCCATAAATATTATTCGTAAGGAAGATTTATTTAAAGGGGCCGCAACTAATTTTATTGACGCACTTTCTAAAACACCCGGTGTTACACAATTAAGTACCGGTCCAGCAATTTCAAAACCGATCATCAGAGGCTTGGGCTATAATAGAGTTGTGGTGCTGAATGATGGTGTAAGACAGGAGGGGCAACAATGGGGCGATGAACATGGCATTGAGATTGATGAGTATAATGTAAGCAGAACTGAGGTTTTAAAAGTCCCCGCCTCCATTATATATGGCAGTGAAGCTCTGTCGGGTGTAATAAATATTGTTTCTAATGTTCCTGTAGCAAATGGTGCTACTAGAGGAAATGTTTTTAGTAATTACCAATCCAATAATAATTTACAAGGGTATCATTTTGATTTAGCAGGCAATAAAAATGGATTTGTTTGGGGTGTGAATGCCTCTTCAAAAAAAGCAGGGGATTATAAAAATAAATATGATGGCTATGTATATAATTCAAAATTTAGTGAATTAAATGGCGGTGGATTTTTAGGCATTGAAAAAGATTGGGGCTATAGTCATTTGATCATCAATAAATTTACGCAGAAGCTGGGTATGATTGAAGGGGAACGTAATGTCCTTGGCGCATTTATAAAACCAGTTAATGTAAATGGTGTCATTAAGGAGGAAGTAGCCACCAATGATGATTTTTCTAGCTCCATTCCCAATATACCTTATCAATATATCCAACATACAAAGTATGTATTGGATAACAGTATTAACTGGGGGGTGGGAAAGTTTAAAGTGAATGTTGCGTATCAACGTAACCAACGCCAAGAGTTTGGAAATGTTTTAAATCCAACTGAAAAAAGTTTATACTTTGATTTAAACACCATTAATTATTCTTTTCAATACTTGTTACCTGAAAAAAACAATTGGAAACACACTATTGGTGTTAATGGATTAAAACAAGAAAATAAAAATAAAGGGGCGGAAGCTTTAATACCTGAATACAATTCAGTGGAAGTAGGCCTATTTTTTTATACCCAAAAACACATCAATAAATTTAATTGGAGTGGGGGTGCAAGGATTGATAAAAAGGGAATTGAATTTAACGACCAACAAAAAAATTATGGAGATATAGCAGGATCGATTGGTGTAACCTATGAGGCAACCAATGATTTGGTGCTTAAATTTAATGTTGCGCGCGGGTACCGCGCTCCAAACCTATCCGAGCTAGGAAGCCATGGGGCCCATGAAGGAACCAATCGTTATGAATATGGGAACACCAATTTATCGTCAGAAAAAAGCCTACAATTTGATTTGGGCTTGGAGTGGAGTAGTGAGCACGCTTCTTTCACAGGTAATGTTTTTTATAATAGTGTAAACAATTATATATTTTACCAAAAGCTACTTAATAAAAAGGGGGCTGATTCAATTATTGTTGCTCCCGATGGGAAGGATTTATATGCCTTTGCCTACCAGCAACAAAATGCAAATTTGGCAGGTGCTGAATTCAATTTGGATATTCATCCGCATCCTTTGGATGGTTTACATATTGAAAATACACTGTCCTATGTAAAAGGAAGCTTTAAAAATGCGTTGGATGGTAGTAATAACTTGCCCAGTATTCCACCACTGAGATGGATATCAGAAATTCGGTATGAGCTGCAAAAAAGCAATGGTAAAATAAAAAATAACTACATTTCCATACAGTTTGATAAAAGTTTACGCCAAGCTAATCCATTCACAGGATTCAATACTGAAACGGAAACACCAGGATATACCCTTATAAATATAGGGGCAGGGACCCAGCTTACCAGGAAAGGCAAACAATTGTTTAGTTTATCATTGGTTGCGCAAAATGTAACCAATGTAACCTATCAAAATCATTTGAGCAGATTAAAGTACACTGCCGAAAATTTATTAACCGGACGAACTGGTGTATTTAATATGGGAAGAAATTTTAGTTTAAAAATTAATGTGCCTTTGCAGTTTGATTAAAATAATATTTTTCATATTTTAAAAAAGTATGATTTAATAGTTGAAAAATATTTGTGGAATTTTTTTCAATAAAAATCTAATTGTGTTGCACTAAATATTATTAACATACAATTGTAAAATTTTAAATAATAGTTTTGTAATATTATACTGAATCTTATATTATGCAAATGTCCCCCAACAAATATTTTATAATCATTCTAGCTATTTTATTTAGTAGCTGTCAGCATGATATGATTTATAATGTTTTCACTTTTTCAAAAGATACTGTCTATGTAGTAACGCCCCCTGTAGTTACAAATCCAAATACTGGAACTACTCCTGCAGTAACATCGGATACAGTTTGTTTTAATACTGAAATTTTACCTTTGTATGTGAGTTATTGTGGTTCTGCAGGTTGTCACGATGCTGCTACGCATAGTTCAGGTGTGATGACGACCGACTATGGTCATATCATGGTTGGAATAAGAGCAAAAAATGCGGCTAATAGTAAATATTATACGATCATTGGAAACGGAATGCCACCAAGGAATAGTCCGCAACTAACTGCAGCACATATTGCCAGCATAAAAAAATGGATTGATCAAGGCGCATTAAATACAAATTGCACCAAGGTTTGTGACACTACTGTATTTACTTATGCAGGTGCAATTCAGACTATTTTATCTACCAATTGTGGCGGTTGTCATGGGGCTAAGCCTGGTTCAGCTAATATTTATTTAGGTGATTACGCTAGCACAAAAGCGTATGTTAGTGCAAATAAAAGTATTTTTTTAAATGCAATCAATTATGTAACAACAATTGCAGCCTCAAAGCGCATGCCGCCATCAGGAAAAATGGTTGATTGCAAAATACTTCAAATACAAAAATGGATTAATAATGGGTATCCGCAGTAAGCAAGTAATTATACTATTCCTAGGAATATTTTTATTCTCAGCTTGTTATTATGACAAAAAGGATCAAGTGTATCCACAAGTTGTAGTTGCAACCTGTGATACCACTAATATCACTTACGCCGTAACAGTCACTAATATATTAAATGCCAATTGTAATAATTGCCATGGTGCAGCTTCGGCTAATTTGATTGGCGGCGGAATTTTATTAAATACTTATGCTTCTGTGAAACCCTATGTCACCAATGGCAAGTTGATAAATTCAATATTGCAAAATGGACAAGCTTCTGCCATGCCTAAAAATATGGCCAAACTAGATCAATGCACTATTAATAAATTGACATTGTGGGTGAATAAGGGTGCATTGAATAATTAGTTACTTACTTAAAGTAAATTAGTCAATATTGTTAATGAGAAAATAAATTCGAAACAAAGAAATCATTAAAATATTTTTAATGATAAATTATCTAAGTAAATAAAATATATGAACCTAAGATCAAAACTAACTAGGGTATCAAGTTTAATTGTAATTGTTTTATTCATTGGCATGACGCAAACAGCCAGTGCGCAAAAAGTGTTTGCGACTAAATCAGGACAAATATATTTTAACGCGACAGGTGCCTTGGTTAAAATTGCAGCAGTAAATAATCAGGTGGATTCAAAATTTGTGGATGCCACTGGACAAATCATTTTTGGCGTATTAATCAAGGGCTTCAAGTTTGAGAATCAATTAATGGAGGATCATTTTAATGAAAATTATATGGAATCTACGCAGTTCCCCAAGGCGGATTTCAAAGGATACATCACTAATATTAAAGAAATTAATTTTTCAAAGGATGGTGCTTATCCTATTCAAGTAGAAGGGGTTTTAACTATTCATGGTGTTTCTCAAAAAACAAATACCAAAGGAACGCTTACCTTAGCGCAAGGAAAAGCGACTATTGCCGGCGATTTTAGCGTTAAAGTAAAAGATTATGGCATCACTGGATTGTATATTGGTGAAAAAATAGCCAACGAAGCCACGATCAAGTTAAATTGTAAATATTAAGAACTTAAGTATTAAAATAGCCACTATGTTTAAATTGCATGCCTTTTTACTTTTTTTATGCATCATAGGAATGCAAATGAATACATCAGCGCAAACAATTGATTTATTTGCTGAAAAATCAACTAGCGTTACGAAGGATATTACCACAGGCTCTTTTAAAACTACCCGAATCGTTAATGGCCAATCTATTGAAAATGTAGGCGCAGGTGTTTTAGATTTTAGAATTCTACACCGTTTTGGTACTATTAATTCAGGGGGCTATAATTTTTATGGTTTGGATCAAGCGACCATGCGACTTGGCTTGGATTATGGCATTACTAAAAATTTAATGATTGGTATCGGACGAAGCACCTATGAAAAACAGTTTGATGGTTTTGTAAAATATAAAATGGTAAGTCAACAAACGGGGGAGCGTAATATTCCTTTAAGTATTAGTTATGCGGGTACTGCAATATATAAATCACTTAAAGATGCCATTACCACATATCAACCCTATATTTCAGATAAGTTTTCGTTTGCGCATCAAATTTTATTTGCACGAAAATTTAACGATCAATTTTCTTTACAATTAACACCCACACTTTTACATTATAATATTGTTGATAATGCGAAATTGCCCAATGATTTTTATTCTTTGGGTATTGGCTTTAGACAAAGAATAAGTAAGCGGGTGAATATTACTACTGAGTATTTTTATCGTTATGATAAATTGGCTGGTTACTACGATCCTTTGTCAGTAGGGGTTGACATTGAAACAGGCGGTCATGTGTTTCAGTTACATGTAAGTAATTCGACAGGTATGACGGAGCGTACTTTTATCAATGAAACAGCAGGTAGCTGGAGTAAAGGTGATTTGCGATTTGGATTTAATATCTCTAGGGTGTTTACTTTAAAAAAGCCGAAAGAGTTGAAGAACTTAAAGTTTTAAAAGGGCGATTAAAAATTGAAAGCTATGTCTACAAAAAATAAAATAATTACTGCAGTAGCTTTGATAGCTGCTATTGTATTTAGTGTTTACTATTATATTTTTGTTTATTCAAGCGATAATCATCGACAAGTACAATCTGAAACTGGTATTGTCATCACATCGGATTCCTTGGTTGCAAAGTACCAAGCCGACGAAAAATTAGCCAATAGTTTATATTTAAATAAGGCGGTAGTAGTAACCGGGGTAATTTTGAGTATCGATAAAAATCAGGAAGGAAAAACAACCTTAGTACTTGGCCGAAGCGATTCATTTTCCAATGTATCCGTCACCATGATCAGCACCGCACCCATTACTCAAAAAGTGGGCGAATCCATCACCATCAAAGGCTTATGTACCGGCGCTTTAAGCGATGTAGTGATAACCGATGGGGTAGTGGAGTAGGAATGATTTCAGAATTTCTTAATGAGGAGTTTGAAAAAAATCATTAATAGTAATTATTGAAGTTTTCTTAAAATGCTTTAATGATAATAAATCATTATCTCCAGTAATTAAATAGTCTACTTCACCGTCAATTGCGAGAGACAATAAAAAATTATCTTTAACATCTCTACATACATCAACAACTGAAAAGACATTTACAAACAAAACCTTATCATATATTATTTCAATTAAATATTTAATATTTAAATCATTGAAATAGCGATTGAACTTTTCCCTGTGTACTACCTCTAAAAATTCGTTAAACAATTCTTCACTAAATACAATCTGGTATTTGTCTGAATCAAGAAATTGATCTAGTTTATTGAAATCATTTGTTATTAAAAAACTAATCCAAAGATTAGTATCAATGATTATCCTTTTTATTTTTAATGACATAACGCTTTGTTCTAACCAACTCAACTTCTTTTGTAATTTCTTTTAATGAAGGAGCAGTTTTTGCATTTGAACGAAGGTTATTTAATACAGAGCGTAAGTTTTTATCTGAAGTCCTTTTAATGGATATCAAATTTTGCTTTTCCATATCTTTTAAAATAATGTCAGCTTTAGGGTTCAATATGTTCACTTGAATAGTGTTCATTAATCAAATTTAAAGATAATTCAGCCAGCTTATTAATTTTGTTTGATTTACTAATATCAAATTGTAATGTACAAGTCTGAGACATTTGATTATTAAGTATTTACCAGTGGCTTTTGGGGTACAAATGAATATGTTTATATATGACTCGTATAAGTCGAGAAATCGCTGGCTTTAAGCGATGTAGTGATAACAGATGGGGTGGCGGAGTAAGAAGTGGGCAAATTGCTGCTAAAAATTACCATAAACCACTAAAAATCAACCAAAATCATCAAATAGGTTAATTTTTCATAAAATGCCTATAACTAATTAGTTGTAAGCTATTTTTAAATACATTTTGGGCTATATTTGAGTAATTTCTCCCCCGAGTTTATAAATTGAACATAGTTAGTTTCGTATGAAAAGAAAAGTGCTCATTCAGCAAATCGGTAGGTATTTAATTGACTTTGCACTTATTGCAATTTGTTACGAGCTGTCTTTATTTTTTACTGAAATCAATAAATATTATAAAGTTGACATCCTTTTTCTAGGTATGTCATTTTTGGGTTGGTTATGGGTATCCAGATATTCCAATTTATATTCCGATCGTAGATCTAAAAAGTTTTCAGAGGAAATTGTATTGGTAGGCTATCATATGATTTTATTAACCGTGATACTCGGTGCGGGCATCTTCTTTTTAAGATTAAACCAGGTAATTTTTAGCGTCCGATTCATCAAATTATTTTTAATATTTTTAGGAATAGGCACGTTGACAGTAAAGTATTTTTTCAGAAAACGTATACATGCCTATTTACAGGAAGGGCAATTGTTTGATAATGTATTATTAGTGGGATCAACCCCATCTGCCCTTAATTTTTTGAAAACCATTAATCAGTTTTATTATTACGGATATAAATGTGTGGGATTTTTAGATATACAGGAAAGCAAGATTGAAGGCTATAAATATTACGGTAATTTAGACAATATAGAATCAGTTGTGAAAAGTGAATCAGTGGATGAAGTAGTCATTGCTTTGCCTGCTAGCCGACAATCTGAAATACAAAAATGTATAGATGTATGTGATTACTATAAAATTAAAGTAAGTATTTTACCTGATTTAAGGCAATACAATAATTCAACCATCTACATAAATAATATTGGACAAATGCCAGTAATCAATGTAGGTAATTTGCCCTTGGATAGTTTAGAAAATAAACTCATAAAGCGCTCCTTTGATATTTTTATTGCATCCATATTTTTTATCTTCTTTGGTATATGGTTAATGCCCCTCATTATCATTTTGATTAAGTTAACCTCGAAAGGTCCGGCAATATTCCAACAGGAAAGATGGGGATTGAACAATGAAAAAATTATTTGCTATAAGTTTAGAACCATGTATCGCGAATCAACGGATATAAATGATGATGGTGAATACCAACAAGCATATAAGGGAGATCCAAGAGTAACCAGGATTGGCAAAATATTAAGGAGCACAAACTTTGATGAGTTACCACAGTTTTGGAATGTACTCATAGGCAATATGTCGGTAGTAGGGCCTAGGCCGCATCCAACCCCATTAAATATTGAATCTATGCATACCGTTGAAAACTATATGCTACGTCATATTGTATTACCAGGCATCACTGGCTATGCGCAAGTAAACGGCTGCAGAGGGGAAACCAAAACTGCTGAGGATATGCAAAAAAGAGTTGACTTTGATTTGTTCTATATACATCGTTGGAATTTTTGGATGGATTGCCAAATTATCATTCAAACTATTATCAATTTTATAAGAGGCAATCAAGATGCGTACTAATCCACTTATAAAAGGGGTACTATTTAGCCTACTCTTCTTACAAATTCAGGGTACAGTATTAGCACAAAATATATTTGAAAATCATCGAACCGAAGTATATCCATATCTATCAAGAATGGCGCAAAAGGGCTTAGTGACTATTGATGATTATATACAACCCATTAGCCGACAAGCCATATTAATGGCATTATTGGAGTTGCAAAAAAATGAATCCAGCTTAAGTAAAATAGAGCAAGCGGAATTAAACTTTTACTTACAGGAATACAATACCATTGAAGGATTAACCAATAAGGACAATACCAAAGCCGACTTATTAAAAAAAGATGAAAATGGACGTTGGCGAACCATTGCTATAAATGCAAAGGATTTTCAATTCAATATTGATCCCATCGCCAATATACAAGTAAGTAGTAATGATGGCAATAAAATAAACCAAGTAAGCAATGGATTTAGCTTATGGGGGGCAAGTAAAAATATTGGGTTTCAATTGTA
>Ga0209596_1000577_pt1 | contig 34067 bp, 30 predicted proteins | sample M_130807_MF_Meta_FD_187314 | JGI IMG/M metagenome (GOLD analysis project Ga0209596, IMG submission 187314) | Freshwater microbial communities from Lake Montjoie, Canada to study carbon cycling - M_130807_MF_MetaG (SPAdes) (version 2) | ecosystem: Environmental > Aquatic > Freshwater > Lake... | reverse complement strand
ATGAACTCATGACATCACCGTAGTTCGCGCGAGGCAGAGAACTCTCGTTTGGTCTATTTTCGCCTAGCCTTAACGATGTGAGCAATAAGTTTGACATCAACGGCCCGATCGGAATCTTTGATTCTGGTTTCGGTGGACTCACTGTGGCTCGCGCGGTGATCGATTTATTGCCCAATGAAGACATTGTCTATATCGGCGATACCGGCCGATATCCATATGGTGATAAAGACCCCAATGACGTTCGTGGGTACGCCCGTGAGTTGGCCTCGAGTTTGGTGCGCGACTACAACGCGAAAGCGATTGTGGTGGCGTGTAATACCGCTGCAGCCGCTTTGCCAGTTCACGAACTTGAAGCCGAGTTGGCCGCTGATGGATTGCACGTTCCAGTCATTGGTGTCATTGATCCAGGTGCACAATCTTTGGTGCGCGCGACGCGCACTGGAACAGTGGGCGTTATAGGAACTATTGGCACGATTGGTTCGGGTGCTTATGATTTGGCTTTCGCGCGCGCATCGCTTGGTGCTCCTGTCAAATTGATCAGCGCAGCATGTCCAGGTTTCGTTGAGTTTGTTGAACGCGGGCGTACGTCTGGACCAGAAGTGACGCTGTTGGCACAACGCATGTTGGCGCCAATTGTTGAAGCCAAGGTCGATGCATTGTTGCTGGGCTGTACGCATTATCCGTATTTGTCTCGCGTGATCTCCGACGTGGTCGGTCTTGATGTCACGCTGGTGTCATCGGCTGATGAAACTGCATTTGCATTGCGTGATCAATTAGAAAATCAGCACATGTTGAAGTCTGATTCAAGATCGTCCGGTCAGCACGTTTTCTTATCGAGCGGAGATGTGAGTTGGTTTAAGGCCTTAGGAACCCGATTGTTGGGTCCTGAGTTATCAAATGTCGACATATGGAACAAAGGAAACTGAGAAACATGAGCACTGCAGGAACACGATTTGACGGGCGCCAACACGATGAGTTTCGTCCAATTTCATTTGAACGCGATTTCACCGAAATGTCAGCAGGAAGTGTGCTCGTTTCTTTCGGTCGCACGCGAGTCTTGTGTACCGCGAGTATTGATGAAGATGTTCCGCGTTGGATGAAGGGCAGTGGAAAAGGCTGGGTCACTGCCGAGTATTCGATGTTGCCTGGTTCGTCACCCGATCGCGTCGATCGTGAAGCTGCCAAAGGTAAGCAAAGTGGCCGTACTGTCGAAATTCAACGGCTCATTGGTCGTAGCTTGCGGGCTTCGTGCGATATGGGCTTGTTGGGAGAACGTCAAGTTGTTGTCGACTGTGATGTCCTGCAAGCCGACGGTGGAACCCGAACAGCGAGTATCTGTGGTGGCTATTTGGCACTTCATGATGCGCTCTCACGTTTGGTACAGAACGGTGTGATTTCCCAGCATCCGTTGACGTCGTTGTGCGCCGCGATCAGCGTGGGCATTGTGAACGGTACACCAGTGATTGATCTTCCGTATGTTGAAGACAGCACTGCAGAAGTTGACATGAACGTCGTGATGTTGCGTGAAAAGGGTTCAACGTTGAGTCGTTTTGTTGAAGTGCAAGGAACCGCCGAAGGTATGGCGTTCTCGCGCAGCGAACTCGATTCATTGTTGGGCTTGGCCGAAAATGGTCTTGCGCAAATCTTTGACTTGCAGAGCGAATTGCTCGAAAGTCAGCCGTCGCGTCGCGCCAAGTGACTCGTAAAAAATGAGCGGTGATCGTGTGTTGCCCACTTTGGTGTGTGCGTCGGCTAATCCAGACAAGGTGTACGAAATTGAGCAGTTGCTTGATGGGGTGGTGCAACTGTTGCCTCGGCCGGCAGAAATACCAGATGTCGTTGAAGATGCCGACACTTTGGTGGGTAATGCACGCTTAAAGGCATTAGCGATTTTACGGGCGACCGGATTATCAGCAGTTGCCGACGATACGGGAATGTTTGTTGATGCTTTGCCGGGCGAGCTTGGTGTGCGAACAGCGCGGTATGCCGCCGATCGACCCGAGCATGTAGAGAATCCGTACGCGGCAAATCGCGCGAAATTGCTTGTTGCTTTGCGTGCAAAGAATTGCGTGAGCGATGTTGAGCGGGCGGCCCATTTTGTGACCGTGGTGATCGTGTGTTTTCCAGATGGCAGCGAATTAATTGTGGAAGGCCGCTGTGATGGACATATTGCGTTGGCCGAGCGGGGGAGTCGTGGGTTTGGGTTTGACCCGCTGTTTGTTCCTAACCCTGGCGCGTTTGACGGTGATGAGCGAACGTTCGCCGAGATGAGCGACGACGAAAAGAATGCGTTGTCCCATCGTGGCCGAGCCTTCCGCGCCCTCGCCTCCCACCCCCATTTTTCCGCCACTTTGGAATTTCCCTGCCGCTAGGCGGTAACTAAATTCCAAAGTGGCGGATAATTGCCGCTTGGGTGTTAAGCGACATTGAATTGCAAGGTGCGTTGGGTCGCGGTTCGGCTGATCATAGAAATCACTTCCATCAAGTGATCGGTGACATCACCGGTTGTGGGTCGGAGAATCTGCCAACCCAGTAATGCGGCCTGCATATCTCGAAGTTTGTCACTGTGTATTGCGACGACTGTGTCGTGTAATTCGCCATCTACCTCGACTCCAAGCTTGATATCGGGACGGGCGATATCCACATGGATCGTGTGGCTTCCTGGAATTTCAATAGGAAATTGTCTTTGCCAACGCGGATCGCGTTCTTCCAATGCTTGGACAAGTTCAAGTTCAGGGTGGCTCATCGCGATCGGTAATTCATCGGGGCGACCCAAAATTACTCTGCGAAAACGAGAGGATCCATGACGACCCATTTTCACGGCACGACTACCAAATTTTCGAACCCCCGAAATAGTGACGAGTTCTCGATTGAGGCAATCTTCATATGCTGAAAGCAAAGTGCGATCGTCAACTTCAAGCGCAATCTCGAAGAGTGTTTGTTGGGGAGAACTGACGCTCCATCCATGAATTGACGTCAAAATTTCTGGCTCGGGCAAGTTGACTCTGCGGATTCGGACTCCGGTGAGATTTGGATGAAAATCAGTGTTTACAGAAATCTCGATCCTTCCTTTGGGGACGCGACGGATCCCCCAGTACTGGGCGGCGCTGACCCCCGATGCCCATGAATCTGCAACCGCAAAGCAAGCCGCTGCGATTTCGGCTTCAAAGTTAAGGTGAGCGTCGCTGAGCGCATACACCGTCCCTCGATGAACCCGGCGCAAGATCCCCCGAGAAACGAGTCGACTGATTGCACTCGGGCTGAAACTCAATTGTTTGAGATCATCAAGCAGCACGAGACCAGATCGTTGTTGTGCGATTTTTATGAGCAATGAGAGTTTGTCGTCCATGTCCAAAATGTGGGAATGGGACCAAGCTTTCGGCGACCGCGAATCATCAATTTCACCACTTTGGAATATGGCTGCCGCTAGGCGGCAACCATATTCCAAAGTGGCAGAAAAAGGGGGAGGGCCGCCGTGGGAGTGTTCCCAGGGCGGCCCTCGTTTCTTGCTTCGTTTTTTGCTTTGTTTCTTGCTTTGTTTCTTGCTTAGTTACTTATTGTGTTGCGTAGTACTCATTCACAACCTTGCGGTCAGCTAATGGGTGTCCAATCGCTGACCACAACACCACAGTTGACTGGTGCGGCACAACCGTTGTACAAACCGTTGGCATCAGGTGCAGTATCAAGTGCTGCTGCAGTAATTCGCACAGTGTGTAATGCATTAGCTGCGAACGGCTTGCCTGGCTCAAACTTGCCAGTTCCACCACCAGCAAGAGCCAACGGCACTTCGCCAAGGTTCAACACAGCATCGATGTATGACTGACGGGTCGGATTGACACCGGCACCAGTGAGTCCAAGATTGATGATGTTGGCCAACGCGCATTCCTGGGGCGTGTAGTCCGAATTCAAAGTCTTGCCATTGGCATCGGTATAAACGTTTCCTGCTGGCACGCCTGGGTTGGAAGGTCCACCGTAATACTCGGAGAAACTTGCATCAAAGAACGCTCGGCATTCAGCTTCGAATTCACTGTCGGCACGAATTGAGGTTCCGTCAGTCGAGTGGTCGTAAGCGGTGACGCAGTCACTGCCAACGGCAGCAGCTGGAGCACGGCTCAAACCGAACGCTGAACAACCAGATGATGAAGTATCAAGCAACGAGAACTTCAAACCAGCAGCGGCAGCAGCACCCCAGAAACCTTGAGTTTCAGTGAATGGTGTCGAAACGAAAGTCTGAACAACGCCTTCAGCTTCGAAGACCGCAACGGCTGCTGCGCCTTCTTCGTTGGTGGCAGCTGCGTCGCCCTGCGTTGAGTTGATCTCAATCAACTTCGGAGTGAATCCACCAGCTGTCAGAGCAGCTTCGGCGGCCTTGCCGGCAGCAGAGCCGACCACAGTGTTGTTCGAGAGAACTCCAACAACTGAACCAGGTGCTGCATCAGTTGAGCCCATCCATGCGGTGACTCCGGCTTCAGCAACAGTTTCAGATGGTGCGGAGAGAGAAATCGCGAGACCGGTGTCGAGTTCTGCTTGACCCATGACGTCTCCGTACATGATTGGTACGCCAGCGGCGAGGAGTAATCCACGTGCGGTCGAAGACAATCCGGTTCCATTCACGACCATAAACAGTTCATTGTTGACCGTTGCGTCGGCAACCAAAGTATCGAACGTGCTTGGATCAAGCGGGTTCCAGACGAGGCGAACTGGTTCGACCATACGTCCATTAATGCCGCCTTCGGCGTTCCACTTTTCGAAGAAGACGTTCCAACGATCAAACAAGTGGTCGGTCGTCAAGGTCTCGGGAATCGAGATTCCCATGGCCCGAATGGCTTCGAGGTCAGAGACCGCGACGCCGATCTTGATGGTGTCAGCGGTGATGCCGATGTCTGAGGCGGTGAGTTCTTCGGTTGGTGCCTCGGTAACAGGAGCCTCGCTTGAGGCCGGAGCCTCGCTGGTAGCGGGAGCCTCAGTTGCTACTGAGCCTCCGTCATCGCCGCCACAAGCGGCGAAAATGAGTGAAGCGCCAGCGACGAACGCGAGCGCAATACGTGATTTCTTCATGTGATATCCCCCTCGGAAGTTGTGAAGTCGGTTGGCCTCAAGACCAACCGCATGCGCAACCTAGCAGAGAATTTGACCGTTTCTGACGGTCCGTCAGAAACTTCTGACGGACCGTCAGATTTTTCTGATTCGCCGTGAGAAGTTGAACTGAGTCCCACTATTGTTCCAAGAGAAGTTTCAGGGGGAATATGCAGGAATTTGAGGGGAAACAAGTCGCCGGACCTTCGGCTGCGGCGCTGGCTTCATCGATTGTGGTCGATGAGCAAAGTCGCCGGGATCGCGACGCCCAGGCCAATGAAGCCGACGATGACATAGCGGCCCCTCAAGAATCGATGAAGTTGCGCGAAGGCCTGCGCATTGGCGGATTCAGCGTGGCCACGGTTTTGCTGTTGTTCACGGTTTTTGAAGAATTTGACCGGGTGGCGATGCAAGTCCTTGGACCAGATATTCAGGCAACTCTTGGAGTATCCGACACTGTTCTTCTCGGTTTACAAAGTTTTGGTGGCGTCGTTCTGGTGTTAGCAACTCTTCCGTTTGCTTGGCTGGCCGATCGTCGTCGTCGAGTGCGTGTGATGTCAGCGGCATCGGCCTTATGGCTCGCGTTTGTCGCCATCACTGGGTCGGTTGTCAATACGTTCCAGATGGGATTAGCACGAGCCGGCTCGGGTTTTGGTGCTTCGGCTCGGGTGCCTATTGGGCCATCTCTTGTTGCCGATCAATATCCGCTTGCTGTTCGTACTCGAATCTTTGCAATAGAAGCGCTTGGTCGTCCGCTTGGTCAAGTGCTCGGACCATTGTTTGCTGGAGCGATAGTGGTTGCTGCTGGTAACGATGCCGGTGATTGGCGTGTCGTTTTCTTTGCGCTGCTTATTCCAGCAGGTCTCACCATCTTGTGGTCATTCACGATGAAAGAACCAGTGCGCGGCCGCCAAGAGCAGCAAGCTGTTTTGGGTACAGAAGTTGTTGAGGCAGAGGCAGAACCGCCGGTGTTGCTATCGGCAGCTTTTCAGCGATTGAAAAAAGTGCGCACTTTCTACTTCTTGGTTGTCGGAATTGGAGTTCTTGGATTTGCGCTCATCGCAGTGCCTGGTGCATTCAACTTGCTATTGAAAAACACCTATAACTACAGCGCGTTTACACGCGGATGGGTTGGGGCAATTACTTGGTCTGGCGCGTTGATCGGTATTCCGCTCGCTGGTCGCATTGGTGAAAAATTGTTCCGCCGTGATCCTCCTTCGGCGTTGCGCATGATGGGTATGTGCATTCTGTTTTACGGAGTTTTTGTCACTGTCGGATTGCGCTTCCATAGCGCTGCCGTGATGATTGCTTTTGTCACTATTGGCAATGCATTCCAAGGCGCGGCATTCACGCAAATGGGTCCGGCTATTTCTGCCATCGTCCCATACCAAATGCGTTCGCAAGCTTTCGCCATGGTTGGCGTGTATATCTTCTTGATGGGCGGCTTCTTTGGTGGTCTTCTCGCCGGTGGATTGTCTGACGCACACGGTGAACGTACGGCGTTGACTGCAGTGGTGCCACCCGCTGCGCTGATTGGCGGACTTCTGATCATCTACGGCAGTCGATTTATGAAACGCGATATTGCGCTCACAATTAGCGAGTTGAAGGAGCAACAATCTGAGTTGCGGCGTTTGCAAAATGATCCCGGCAATATTCCGGTTTTGCAAGTACGCAATGTGGATGTCAGCTATGGCAATTTGCAAGTTTTGTTTGACGTAGGTTTTGATGTTCGTAAAGGCGAAGTGCTTGCCTTGCTCGGAACAAATGGTGCTGGTAAGTCGACAATCTTGAAAGCGATTTCGGGACTCGTGATGCCCGACCGCGGAGTCGTGCGCATGAATGGTCGCACGATCACTTTGGTTGAACCGCAATACCGAGCGTCGATGGGATTGGTGCTAGTTCCTGGTGGCGAAGCGGTGTTTAGTTCGATGACGGTTGAAGAAAACCTTCAGGTGTGGAGCCGTCAGATCGCCGACCACGGTAAGCGCAAAGAAAAATTGGCGCAGGTGTACGAAACATTTGACATTTTATGGCAGCGACGAGACCAGCGAGCTGGATCGTTATCGGGTGGTCAGCAACAAATGCTGGCGTTAGCCAAGGCAGTCATGCTCGATCCCGAGCTGTTGTGCATCGACGAACTTTCGCTCGGTCTGGCGCCCGTTGTCGTGCAAGATTTGTTGAAGATTGTGGAGAAGCTCAAAGAGCAGGGAGTCACCATGGTCATCGTTGAACAATCGGTGAACGTGGCTCTTTCGATTGCCGATCGTGCTGTCTTTATGGAACGAGGCCAAGTGAAGTTTGAGGGACCAGCCCAAGAACTTCTTGACCGTGACGATCTTTTACGAGCCGTATTCTTGTCAGGAGCTGGCGCATGAGTGCTCTCATCGCTCTGACCTATTCCAACAACATTTTGTTTGATGGGCTCATACAAGGACTTGTCTATTCATTGGTTGCGTTTGGATTGTTGCTGATTTATCGAGCGACTGGCGTCATCAACTTTGCGCACGGACAAATCGGAGCCTTCGGTGGCTACATCATGGCGCTTTTGCAGGTGCGCTATGACATCGCCTACGGATTGTCGTTGCCAATCGCTTTGATTTGCGGAGTCGTGCTTGGTGTTGCAGCCGAGTTAGTGCTTCGACGGTTGTTTACTCAACCTCGGCTCTTGCTTTTCGTTGCCACTCTTGGTCTGACACAAGTGATTCAGTTACTGCAGTTACGTCTACCTATTCCTGATGAACAAGCCACAAACGTCACTTTTCCGGTGCTGATTAGTGGTAGTTGGAAAGTTGCCGGCATCAATGTCACGGGCCCACAACTCACTGTGCTGCTTTTTGTGCCAGCACTGATGCTCTTTTTGGGTTGGTTATTCCATCGCAGCGCATTCGGTATGAATGTTCGCGCGACTGCGGACAATTTCCCGGCAGCTCGCCTTGCCGGAATCGGAGTTCGCAGCGTCTCCACAAAGGTGTGGGCATTGGCTGGATTGCTCGCAGCATTGAGCGCACTGTTAATTGCCCCGCTGCAAAGTGGGTCGATTGCTTCGGTACAAAACGCTTTGGGTCCCAAGATGCTCCTTCTCTCGCTTGTCGCGGCGATGGTGGGCCGAATGAAATCGTTTACATGGACACTTGTCGGCGGACTCTTGGCCGGCGTTGTTGATCGGTTCTTGATTACCTGGTCATTAAGTGGTGACTTGCCGGCAGGTTCAAATATCGCCGTACTGTTTGTTGTCATCATCGTCGTGCTGTTCACGGTCGGACGTTCGGCGTCGATGAAAGACGAGGCTTGGCAACTCTCTTCTAAAGTTCGTGCTGCCCGAGTTGAACTGACAAAGCATCCGTTGTATCGGGGTTTGACATTTGCGGGATTCGGTCTGCTCGCTGCGCTTGCACTGGTACTTCCTAGCCAAGTCGATAGGGCCAGCGACATGCTGAAGTTTTCTTCGGTCCCGGTGTATCTGATTATCGCCCTTTCGGTCACGGTGGTGACTGGTTGGGGTGGACAACTTTCGTTGGGTCAATTCGGGTTCGTCGCCCTTGGCTCGTATCTCACGATCCATTACGCCAATGACTTGCCATATTTGGTGGCGCTACCAATTGGCGTGGCGTGGGGTGTCATTGCTGCAGTCATCGTTGGAGTTCCGGCGTTACGCGTCAAAGGTTTGTACCTCGCTGTCGTCACATTGGGATTTGGCTTGGCGATTCGTTCATGGTTCATCGTTGGTGAGAAGTTCGCTCCTGGTGGCGGTGGAAGCGCCCAATTAAACGTCGATCGAAATGAAGGTTTCCGCTTAATCTTCTGGACCGTCAAGGGTAAAAACTTTGACGGGGTGTATTACTTCGTTTTGCTGATGGCGCTCATGTCATGTTTGTTGGTTTGGAGAATTCGTCGCACTGGAATTGGGCGTTCAATCATCGCAACGCGCGATAACGAAACCGCATCTTCGGCCTACACGGTCGCTCCGAACCGAGCCAAACTTTTGGCATTTGCAGTATCGGGTGGACTTGCGGCTTTGGCAGGTGGCTTGTTGCCACTAGTAGCGCGCAACGCTCAGTTCAAGGTTGATGGATTGCTTTTTGACTTTGATGAATCGTTACGCATTGTTTCGGTAGCTGTGGTCGGGGGTATCGGTTCCATCACTGGAGCCGTCCTGGGAACACTTTTGATCATTGCCGTTCCGCTCTTCTTTGACGGTACGAAACAAGTCGAACTTTTTGCTAGTGGATTCGGAATGCTGATTGTTCTTCTGTATTTCCCGAGTGGACTGATTTCAATCGTCCACACCGGTCGTGACAATTTGCTGAATTGGATTGCGCGTCGATCAAATTGGACACCACCGGTTCGTAAAGAAGGCGCGGCAGTCGCCTCGCTCGGCACTGGTAAGCAAGTGCAAGAAACAGACTCACCGTTGGTGACAAAGGGTCTCTATGTCACATTGGGTGGACGCACGATCATTGATGACGTGTCGCTCGAAGTTCGAAGCGGCGAAGTGGTCGGTCTCATCGGAACAAATGGTGCAGGAAAAACAACGATCCTCAATGCGGTATCGGGTTTTGTACCTTCGTCAGGAATCATTGAACTGTTTGGTCAAGACATTTCAAAGATGCTGGCATATAAGCGTGCTCGACTGGGCCAAGGTCGGGCATTTCAAAATGCGCGACTATTCAGTTCGCTGACCGTACGTGAAACGTTGATGGTTGCTCTTGAATCTCGTCAACGTTCGATTCTTATCCCATCAATTTTGGCGTTGCCTCCTTCGCCTAAACATGAAGGACGCAAACGACGCGAAGCTGACGAAATCATTTCGTATCTTGGTTTAGGTCGCTACGCCGATTCATTGATGGGTGAATTGTCAACCGGAACTCGACGCATCGTCGAGCTTGGTTCTTTAATTGCTTTAGATTCAAAGCTGATGTTGCTTGATGAACCAACTGCTGGTGTTGCACAACGAGAAACTGAAGCCTTCGGACCACTCATTCGCCTGATTAAAGAAGAACTTGGAGCATCAATTCTGATCATTGAACACGACATGCCCATGGTGATGTCTATTTCTGATCGTATTTATTGTCTAGAAGCTGGCCATGTGATCGCAGAAGGCACTCCGGCCGCAATCCGAAACAATCCAGCCGTGATTGCGAGTTATTTAGGGACCGACGAGCGTGCAATCCAGCGCAGCAATACCAAAGACTGAAAGCCTTCGAGAGAATCAATGATGACCAATAATCAATTTGATGCGCTTCTTGCCCCTGGTCGTATTGCGGGGCTTGATCTCAGCAATCGCGTGTTCCTGCCAGCAATGGATATGAACCTGTGCGTTGAAGGCGAAATTAGTGACGGCGAAATCGCCCATTACACCGCGCGTGCTGCTGGCGGTACAGCAATGGTGATCACCGGCACTGGCGCGGTCGCGTGGCCCGTTGGCGCAACGAGTCGTCACCAACCTGCTTTCTCAGATGACAAGTTCATTCCGGGAATTCGCCGACTTGCCGATTCAATTCACGCTGTTGGCGGAAAACTGTGCATGCAGTTATGTCATCACGGTAAGACGGCCAGTGTCGATACTGCAGATGGTCGACCGCAGTTGGTCCCATCTTTGTTGGACAGCAAGCCAGATTTGTCGGCGCTCCGCGACAATCCGATGTCAGAATTAATGGGATTGGCGACAGCGACGCAGGGAAAGAAGGCGACGTACAAGATTGCCGATGAGGATGATCTGGCATGGGTTATTGACCAGTTTGCTCAGGCCGCTCGACGTGTTCAACAAGCGGGTGTTGATGCCATAGAAATTCACGCTGCACACGGCTACCTCCTTTCAACGTTTCTTTCGCGTGGGTATAACAAACGTGATGATCGTTGGGGAGGCTCGCTGGAAAATCGCGCCCGCCTGACGTGTGAAGTAGTCAGGGCCGTCAAGCAGGTAGTGGGTGTCGATTATCCCGTGCTCGTACGTGTCAATGGTTTTGAGTTTGGTCTTGAAGACGGATTAACTCCAGAAGAGACGGCGCGAGCTTCGGCATTGATTGAAGAAGCTGGTGCAGATGCGATTCATGTGTCGGCGAATGCGCACAATCCGTTCGCCGATTTCACACAAGGACCTTTGCCTTCAGAAGTTGCCCAATACCGTGAATACGCTAAAACAGTGAAGCGGCATGTGACTATTCCGGTGATCGCCGTTGGTCGAATGCTTCCCGAAATTGCCGACGAGATGTTGGCGCTCGGTGAATGCGATTTTGTTTCAATGGGTCGCCAATTGTTGGCCGACGCCGAACTGGTGAACAAAATTCGCGAAGGTCAACGGGCTTCAGTTCGCCCATGCATCAACTGTTATGTATGCGTTGAACAAAACTTCTTTGACGGTAATCCGAAGTGTGCAGTCAACCCAGCGTTGTGCAATGAAAGCGTTGCGGTGCTTGCGCCAATGGTGAAAGCAAAGCATGTGGTGGTCATTGGTGGTGGACCAGGAGGTATGGAGGCAGCGCGAGTTGCAGCACTTCGCGGAGCCAAAGTCACCCTGATTGAGAAGGGCTCGCGACTCGGAGGAACCATGTGGTTCTCGCAGTTGACGACTCCGGCTAATCAATTGTTAGTTGATTGGCTCAATCACGAAATTCAACGACTTAATGTTGATGTTTTGTTATCAACTGAAGCGACTCGCGAAGTCGTTGCTGCATTGAATGCTGATGAAATTGTTGTGGCGACCGGGGCTCGCCGCGGACTACCAGACGTGCCGGGGGCCGACCTGCCACATGTGCTGACAGGTGATGCTTTGCGGGGCGTCATCACTGGTGAGGCAGGTGCCGATCAGCGGTCACTTGGTTCGTTTGGAAAAATTGCAGTGGCTGCTGGCAGAACTCTTGGACTTCTCAATTCAGCAGATCGCATTCGAACGCTCTCAAAGACTTGGATGCCAGTTGGTAAGCGAGTCGTGGTGATAGGTGGAGGTTTGGTTGGGCTTGAACTCGCAGAGTTTCTCGCCGAACGCGGTCGGAAGGTAACTGTATTAGAAGAAGGTCCGCATTTGGGGCTCCCTATGGCGATGCCTCGTCGGTGGACTGCAGTAATCAAAGCAACGAAGCACGGGGTTGTGCTAGTTCGCGATGCCACAGTTGTTTCAATCGACAAGGTTTCGGTGCGCTATCGCAGCGGAGAAGATGAATTTGAAGTTCGCGGTGATTCGGTCGTTGTTGCATCTCAAGTTGAACCAGACGTGCATTTGGCAGAGTTGCTGAGCGATCTTGGGATACGAGTTCAAGTAGTAGGAGACGCCTTGAATATCGGTTACATCGAAGGTGCAATACATACAGCGAATCGAGTTGCTCGTGAGCTCTGACAATGCAGTGATGACGTTTGCCGATCACGTCCGTGCTCGAAGTACCGATGACAACATCGCAATCCGCTTTGACAATGAATCGTTGACCTATCGAGAATGGTGTTCAGGGGTCGCGTCGCGTGCAGCGATGTGGCTTGATATTTTGCGAAGTCGACCCGAAGGCACATCCCCTCATATTGGGGTATTGCTGGAGAACACGCCCGAGTTCACAATGTGGTTGGGGGTTGCTGCAGTGACTGGGTCGGTGATCGTCGGTATCAACCCAACTCGTCGAGGTGCCGAGCTTGCCCGCGATATCACCCATACGTCGTGTCAAATTGTCGTGACCGAAACGAGTCAGATTGAACTTCTTGACGGACTTGATCTTGGTGATGCCAATGGTTTCATCTTCGTGACCGAGTCAAATGAGTATGCCGAGTCAGTAAATACATATGCCGGGGCTGTGTTGCCAACCTCTAAAGAATGTCCCGTTGATCCCGCACATACATTTTTGTTGCTCTTTACATCCGGAACCAGTGGTGCTCCAAAGGCAGTGATCACCAGTCATCAGCGGCTTAACTTCGTTGCTCAGTCAATGAACATGATTCTGACATTGACGGCTGACGATACGACGTATATCTGCATGCCGCTGTTTCATTCAAACGCGCTCTTTACTGCATGGGCCCCAAGTTTGGTGAGTGGATCGACAATTGCTCTGCGCCGAAAGTTTTCGGCGAGTGAGTTCCTGCCCGATGTTCGTAAATTCGGCGCAACGTATTTCAATTACGTGGGCAAGCCACTGACTTATATTTTGGCAACTCCCGAAATGGCTGACGATCGCGATAATCCGCTACGTCGTGGATTTGGTAATGAAGGTTCAGAAATTGATTTGCTGCGATTCGCTGAACGTTTCGATTGCAAACTTACTGATGGCTACGGGCAGACCGAAACCGGCGCTTCAATTGTGCGTATCCCTAACATGCCCACTGGATCTCTTGGCGTGGCAGCGCAGCCATCTATTACGGTGCGCGATCCTGCGACTAACCAAGAAAGTCCACGCGCAATTTTTGACGCTGACCGTCGACTTCTGAATGCCGAGGAAGCCACTGGCGAAATTGTCAATGGCGGTGGCGGAACTTTTGAGGGCTACTGGAATAATCCCGAAGCAAATAGCGAACGTATTCGTGATGGTGCTTACTGGACCGGAGATCTTGCGTATCGCGACGCCGATGGCTTTTTCTATTTTGCGGGCCGCAGCGCCGATTGGATGCGCGTCGATGGCGAGAACTTTGCAGGCGCTCCCATTGAACGCATTTTGATGCGCCATCCCGATGTCATTCTTGCTGCTGTGTATGGTGTTCCAGATTTCGACATGGGTGATCGCGTCATGGCGGCGCTACAGATACAACCAGGGACAACAATTAACCCAGACGAGTTTGCAGAGTTCTTGCGAGCACAATCAGATCTCGGTCCGAAGTGGGTGCCAACCTTTGTTCAGATTGTTGCAGATTTCCCGATGACCCCGTCAAACAAAGTGATTAAGCGCGAATTGGTTTTAAAACGCTGGCACGATGTTGAACACCGTGATGATGTTCAGATGTGGTGGCGTCCAACGAAAGAGATTGCTTTTTCACAATTCACTCGGGTTGAAGCAACTGAGCTCCGTGCAAAGTTCGCGGCCAACAATCGAGGCGCATTGTTGGATTGATCCGTTAGGGGATCAACGCTATTTTCCCGGCTACTTTGCGGTCTTCAAGATCTTGTAGGGCTTGTGCTGCCTGTTCTAACGGATATGTCTGGGGTTCGACAGGTCGAAGTTCTCCGGCCGCAATCAAAGCCATGACTTCAGTCAACATTCGGTCATTGAGCCCGGGGTTCTTGCCGGCCCATCCGCCCCAATCAACTCCCGTGACGCGGCGATTACGCAAGAGAACTTGATTGGCTGGAAGTTTCGGGATGCCACCTACAAAGCCGATCACAAGATATTGACCGTCATCGGTGAGCGCGCGTAAACAAGTTTCGCCGAGATCGCCACCAACGGGGTCATATAGATAATCAATTCCGCCATCAGAGAGACGCTTGGCTTCTTCCTTGACTTGGTCGGCTGGCAGCGTTGAATCAATCACGGCGAATGCACCGCGTTCGAGCGCAAGATTGCGTTTTTCTTCAGTTGAAGCGGCGGCGATGACGCGCAACCCGAGTGCTCGACCGACATCAACCGCACCTAGACCAACTCCGCTACCTGCACCCAAAACCAAGAGGCACTTGTCGCGTTCGACGTGGGCGCGTTCAACAAGAGCAAACCAGGCGGTGAGATAACTCTGCATGAACGTTGCGGCCTGACCATCAGACAGAGTGTCAGGCAGTTTCATGATGCGCTTGGCCGAGACGACTGCCTCAGAACTAAAGCCTCCGAGGCCAACATTGGCGAATACTCGCGAACCGAGTGCCACATCGGTGACGTCTGGGGCAACTTCGGTAATGCGGCCGACGACTTCCATTCCTGGAACAAATGGGGTTGGCGGTTTGATTTGGTATTTGCCTTGCACGAATAGGGCATCGACAAAATTGACGCCACATGCTGTGACGGCGATACGAACAGAACCTGGGAAAAGTTCGGGTGCAGGCTTTTCCTCAAGCCGTAATTCGGACAGGGGGGCAAACTGATTGCAAACAATTGAACGCATGGCTCAACCGTAGCGATCCGCGAAGTACTCCTACGATCTGACACACTGTCAGAAACGGGTTTTACAGCGAGGGGCAGTCATGGGGACAATCTGTGTCACGGGAACGGCATCAGGAATTGGTGCTGCCACCAAGGTGAAATTGGAATCGCAGGGGCATCGAGTGATTGGAGTCGATCTTCGTGATGCCGACGTCTGCGGCGATCTTTCAAAGCCCGCCGATCGGCAACGCATTGTTGATGAAGTCACTGCTCTATGCGGGGGAGTGCTTGACGGGCTTGTGCCCTGTGCGGGCGTGAGTAATCCGGCGCCTAATGAATTGAAAGTTCGGGTCAACTTCTATGGGACCTTGGCCATTGTGAATGGACTACGACCGGCGTTAGAGCGGGGCACGAATCCGGCCGTCGTGATGATTTCATCAAACTCAACGACGATGACTCCAGGATTATCGTTAGAAGAAGCATTTGCTTATCTCAACGAAGACGAAGAAACGGTCGTCGCACGTCACAACGTTAAAGATGAATACATTGCTTACCCCGCCGGAAAATTGGCGATTGCATTTTGGGTGCGCATGCAATCTGCAGATTGGATCAAATCGGGGATTCGTTTGAATGCGGTCGCCCCTGGCGTGATTGATACCGGGATGACTCGACCGTTGTTGGATTTGCCAGAAGTGAAAAAATCCCTGGAGATGATTCCGATTCCACGTGGACGTTGGGGCAAGCCAGAAGAGATTGCATCTGCAGTTGCCTTCTTGCTGTCAGGAGATTCGTCGTACGTGGTTGGTCAAATTTTGTTTGTTGATGGTGGGACCGATGCACTGCTACAACCAACCGCTCATCCCCATCCACTGCCAGGAGGTCCGCGAACGTGACACACTCGAATGCATTGCGGCATGTTGACCCCGTTGCGTGGCTGGTTGCATCCGAAGAGATTCGTCAACTAGCAAGTCGGTACGCGATTTTCTATGGTGCTCGAGATACGCAAAATCTGGCCGGGCTATTTATTCCAGATATCAAGGTAACGAGAGAATCTTCGGGAATGCAGGCCTTGAAAGAAAGTTTCGACAGTCAGATGCACGCATTGGGTCGGGTGATTCTGCAGGTTAATAATCATTTGATCGATGTTGCCGATCAGTTCAGCGCGACAGGGATCGTGTCATGTCGCGGTGAAATAGAAGATGCCGATGGAAATTGGATCATCCAACAAATTCAATATCACGATACGTACAAGTGTGTTGATGGACATTGGTTGTTCGCTCGACGCAAGCACTTGCTGTGGTACGGCCACACAATGGCTAACGCACCAGTAGGACTAGACGACGCGAATTGGCCGGCGAATCAAACGGGCAAAGGCGAGTTGCCCGATTGTCTCGAATCTTGGCAGACGTGGAAATCAGAAAACTGATTTAAAGCGCTGACAAAATATGGCTTCGGCCATTTGTTGTAAAGCGTTGTTCAAGATCATTCTTGTCGGAATCGGTCATGAGTTGTAGAGGTTGGTTGCGCTCTGTTCGCCAATAGTGCGAATCTGAGGTGAGCCATTTGCTCGCACGAAGCGGTGGCTTATGTACTTTGTTGTTGGCAGTGAGTGGCATCGCCTTGATCACCCGAACAATTTGTGGTGACCATTTGGTGCCGAGATCGCGTTGCTGAGAAAGAAACTGATCAAATTCGTACGGAGAAAACTCTGCAGTTTCGTTCATCTCAATAGCCACCATCACCACGTCGCCAGTGGTTGGGTCGGGAACGGGGTAGACGGCAGCCATGATGACCCCGGGAAATCGTGAGACGATGTTTTCAACTGGTCCGGCCGCAAAGTTTTCACTATCGACGCGCAACCAATCGGCGCTTCGTCCGCCAAAATAGAAAAACCCAGCGTCATCTCGATAGCCAAGATCTCCGGTCCAATACCAGCCGTTGCGGACACGTTCAGTTGAGGCTTCGCGGTTGTTGTAGTAACCCTCAAACGAAGTCCCACCGCTCAGACTGACAATTTCGCCGATGCACTCGGGATTTGTGATTGCCCCGAACTCATCAAATTGAACTCTCGGGCACTCAACATTGGTGTCGGGATTAATGATGCACACTTGACCAGCCATGTCGGCTCGTTCTTTGCCAAGTGCGTGAGTTGGTGTGTCGGGAGTGCGAATGATTGCGACGACACTTTCGCTTGACCCATAACCTTCGACCAGGTCGCAACCAAATCGTTCGAGGAAACGTTCGCGGTCAAGAGCGCTGGCTTCTGTGCCAAACCCGAGACGCAACGTGTTGTTTTGATCCTCACTCGAAACAGGCTGGCCAAGGATGTAGGCAATAGTTCGCCCGACATAGGTGAAGTAGGTGCATTGATGGGCGCGAATATCGGGCATGAAATTGCTTGCGGAAAATTTGCGGCGAAGAACCAGTGTTGCTCCAACGGCAAGGGCTGGTCCCCAACAGGCCATCAACGCGTTGCCATGGAATAGTGGCATCGGGCAATAGCAAACCTCGTCGGCGGTGACTCCGTAAATCTCTCCGGCCCGAACGCTCGCGGTTGCCATACGCTGGTTGGTACACACAACTGCTTTGGGTGCACTTGTTGAACCAGATGTGAAGAGTAAAAAGAGAATGCTATTTTCGTCCGGCTCGTAATCGGGGAGCGTCGCCTCACGATGTTGCAGAAGTTGATTGTGATGTTGAACTGAATCAACGTCAATAACTTTGTTCTTGTCAACTCCAGTTTGTAAACCATCAATAAGTTCCATGCCAGTTTGATCACTCACAATGATTTGGCAATCGGTGTGCTGGATATCGCGTTCTAATTCACTTCCGCGCCGAGTTGGGTTGATGCCAACGATGCATGCACCAACAAGCGCTGCACCACCGATCCAAAAGAGATAGTCGGGGGTATTTTCAAGAAGGACTCCGACGTGGGGCGGGCGATCATTCGAAAGTAGTTCGGCCAAAATTGAGGCACGAATTGCCGACTCAGACACAACTTCATCCCAGGTGTAAGAACGATTTTCAAAAATATACCCAGCACTCTGGTCGCCTTTTCTGGCCCGTATCAATGAGGCAACAGTGGTCATGGAACGATTCGTGCGGGCAGAGGATGGCGATACAACGCAGCTGCATTCTCGCAACAGAATTTACGCAGGAGTTGTGGAGAAAGGTGACCCCATGCATCTCGCAAAATAGATTGGCTATGTGGCCAGGTGCTGTCGCCATGTGGGTAATCGATTTCGACCATGATGTGGTCGTCGCCGATGACATCATGGAGATCAATGGTTGACGGGTCATCAATGGTGCAGAACCAAAAGTTGCGGCGCAATAAATCGGCGGGTCGAATATCCCAGCCCGCGCCATAGCCACTGCGATCAACCACATTTTCGAGACGATCAAGCAACATCGGAACCCAACCAATGCCACCTTCGCTCATGGCAATCTTCAAAGTGGGGTATTTGTTTGCGTATCCGCTCCACAACCATTCGGCACATGCGGTGAGCGATAGTTGACCAAACAATGTGGCCCCAAGCTGAAGTGAAGGTGCTCCCTCGGGCATTGCATGCATACCTGATGATCCGACATGCAACGAGATCACGGTGTCAGTTTCGACGCAAGCTTCAATGATCGGATCCCACCAACCACTAAACAAACTGGGGAAACCAACATTGTGTGGCCGTTCGGGCAATGTCACCGAAACGAATCCGCGTTCGGCATTGCGGCGAATTTCATCGGCACCAAGTCGAGCAGTTCCGTCGGGGCCAGGAGCAAGCCAAGTAATTCCGCACGGGATGATGCGGTCGGGGTATTTCTGCCACCACTCTTCGTATAGCCAATCGTTCCACGCGCGCATCGTGGCCAAACCAACTTCTGGATTTTTGCACGCACTAAAAATACGACCAGCAAAACCAGCAACTTGGGATGGGAAGTTGAGCGAAGCCCAACAACCAATGAGATCCATATCTTTGATGCGGGCGTCAATGTCCCAACATCCACGTCGCATATCTTCAAATCTTGCTGGTTCAAGTGAACGCAGTTCTGGCTTACGTCCGACAACTGCATTCATTCCGACCTGGCTAAAGATTTGGTCATCGAACGACCACACTTGATGACCGCGATCGTTCACGATCAGTTGAGGGGCAAGCGACTGTAGTGATTGCGGCAAGCGCCCGTCAAACATGTCGGGCGGTTCAACCAGGTGGTCGTCCACAGAAATCAGGGTGTAGTAGATCGGTGACGGTTCTGGCTCGGGTAGCAACATGTCTTGATTGGTCGGCCCAATGACGTATGTGTCAGGTGTTGTGTTGCTCATACGAGTTTTCCATTCGTCACAGAGATTGAGAGTAAGCGTTCGTATTCCTGGTCGCCAAGTGCTTCGTAGAAATCTTCCTGCGAGCGTCTGATTTCGCTCCGAATACCCCGATTCGCGCCAGTGTTCAGCGCGACTGGGCGACGATTTGTATTTTTTGTGTTCACCATCGCCCCCAACGGTTATCGGTCTTTGCTCAATTCCGACTAGTTTCTGACACGGTATCAGAAACATTTCGCGGGGCTCTTGGGCGCCGTTCAACATGAGGAGTTACGCCATGGGTGCATTAACCGGCAAAGTCGCCATAGTTACCGGAGCAGGTCAAGGCGTCGGTCGTTGCCATGCTGAACTGTTGGCTGCTGAAGGTGCTGCGGTCGTGGTGAACGATCTGGGCGAATCAGCAGATGCCGTTGCCGCAGCGATTGTGGCGAGTGGTGGGCGAGCGGTCGCACAGCGCGGAAGTGTGAGTGACTGGACAGCCGCCAAAGCGTTAGTGCAGCGGGCTATCGATGAGTTTGGTGATCTGCATATCTTGGTCAACAACGCTGGCTTCATTCGTGATGCAATGAGCTTCTCGATGGAAGAGGCGCCGTTTGACAGCGTGGTTTCGGTGCACCTGAAAGGTCACTTCGCTCCGGCGCATTTCGCCGCGGTCTATTGGCGTAACCAAGCCAAAGTTCTTGAAGGAACCGACGGCGGTTTGCCGCAACGTCGCATCATCAACACCACGAGTGAAAGTGGTTTGTTTGGTGGACCCGGTCAAGGAAACTATGGCTCGGCAAAAGGTGGCATCGTCACGATGACCACGATCCTTGCCCGTGAACTGGGTCGCTACAACGTGACGGTGAATTGCATCGCACCACGTGCTCGCACGCCAATGACCGAAGTAAATCCGAAATTCACGAAGCCCGAATCTGGTTTTGATAAGTACGATCCGGCCAACATCAGCCCGATGGTCGCATTCTTGGCGAGCGATCATGCAGCAGATATCAATGCACAAACGTTCATCGTGTTGGGCGATCAGGTGCACCGCATTCGTCCAACCGAAATCGCTAATTCAGTGACGGGTGGCGACAAGAAGTGGACCGTTGATGCGCTCGTAGCTGCGAAAGATCAAATGTTTGGTGGTGCGCCATCGGGAGTTCCCGCTTGGGGCGGACCACCTATGTGATGTCGGTGATGTGAATGTCAGTGGGGAGCACCGAATTGACGATCGCCAGCATCGCCGAGTCCGGGCACGATAAACGCACTTTCATTCAGTCGCTCATCAATTGAGGCTGTAAAGATTCGCAAATTCAATCCTGTCGTCTTCAAGAACTCGATTCCTTCAGGTGCGGCCAATACGCAAATCACCCTGATGGGTCCAGTGGGGTTGCGCTCCATGAGCAGTTCGCACGCATGAGCGAGCGAACCACCGGTAGCCAACATGGGGTCAAGCACGAAACATGTTCGTCCCGCCAAAGTCTCGGGCAACTTGTTGACGTATTGCTTGGGTTCAAAAGTTTTCTCATCACGACTCACGCCGATGAACCCGACGTCGGCGTTGGGCATGAGTTCTTGTGCTGCATGAACAAAACCAAGCCCGGCCCGAAGTACTGGGATGACGACGGGCTGGCTGCTCAAGACGCGACCAGAAGTTTCAGTGAGCGGGGTCTGAACTTTGATTTCGGTCGTCGGCAGATCGCGGGTGGCCTCGGCCAGTAGCAGCATTCCTACTCGTTCGAGTTCTTGGCGGAACAATGCGTTGGGGGTTGTCACGTCACGGATGCGGGTGAGCGAATCGGCAATTAAAGGATGATTGACGACGGTGACTTCGACGGTGCCTGCGGTATGAGCCATGCACCTATTGTCGCGCATCAGCGATCGTTTGACCCCATGGCAACTTCGGCCTTCAAAAGGGCGTAACGGGGCTTCACAAGCCCATTAATGATGCGTAGGCGCTCGGGGAAGGGGGCAAAGGCACTCTTCATGGCATTGAGCGTCAGCCATTCGAAATCTTCAAGACCCCAATCGAACGCTTCGGCCAATTGCACGAACTCTTTGGTCATGTTGGTGTCGCTCATGAGGCGGTTGTCGGTGTTGACCGTGACTCGAAAACGCAGTCGACGCAACATCCCGATTGGGTGCTCGGCAATGGATCCGCAGACTCCGGTATTGACATTGCTGGTGGGGCACAGTTCGAGCGGAATTCGGCGATCACGAACATAAGCCGCCAGGCGACCGAGTTGTTCTGAACCCACAGGGCCAGTGATGTCGTCGACGATGCGCACGCCGTGACCTAAGCGCTCGGCGCCGCACAACTGTACGGCTTCCCAAATACTGGGCAAGCCAAATGCTTCGCCGGCGTGAATGGTCGAGTGAAAGTTTTCGCGCTGAACATGGTTGAACGCTTCAAGGTGGCGAGTCGGTGGGTGACCTGCTTCGGCACCAGCGATGTCGAAGCCAACAACGCCACGATCGCGCCAACGAACTGCAAGATCGGCAATTTCGAGACTGCGACGTGCAGTACGCATTGCCGAGCAAATGGCGTAGATCGAGAGATCGGTCCCGGCACTACCTCGAGCGAAACCATCAAGGATGGCCTGCATGACTTCTTCGAGTGTGAGACCCTTTTCGGTACACAGCTCGGGGGCCATGCGTACTTCGGCGTAGACAACACCCTCGGCTGCCAAGTCGTCAGCACATTCGTATGAAACTCGCTCGATGGCATCTTTGTCTTGCATGACACCAACGGTGTGGGCAAATGTTTCGAGATACAAGACCAGGTCATTGCGCTTAGCTCCGCGGTGAAACCATTTTGAAAGATCGGCAACGTCGGTTGTCGGCAAGTTTTTGTAGCCATACTCGCTTGCAAGCTCAATGACTGTTGCTGGTCGTAGACCACCATCAAGATGATCGTGTAAGAGTGCTTTTGGAGCACGTAGCAAAATCTCTGGTGTAGCCGTAGTCATAGTGATGCCGCCACTTTGTCAAGACGGCGCAATGGCAATTCGCTATTGCGTTGCAACCAATTCCACTCTGGGTATTCAGCCGATTCGGAAATGCAATGTATCGAATAGGCATGGCGGCTCTTGTCGCTGCGATTGACATCGCTCCAATGCGGCAACAATCCATGCAGAACAATCAGCGTTCCCGCTTTAACTTCAAGAGGCACTAAATCGGTTGGGGGCATGGGGAGCGGGGTGCCATCGAGCACTTCAAACGTCGCGCCGTCGTTCGCTTCATTGCGTACAAACTTTTTTCGCAAAGTTGTTTTGTGTCCACCAGGTGCTGCCCACAAACATCCATTTTCAAGCGTGGCGTCTTCGATGGCAAACCAGAATCCGGTGACGGTGATCGGATCGCTATATAAGAAAGTTGCATCTTGGTGGCAAGTCACTTCGCCACCAATGCGAGGTTGCTTGCAGATGTACATCGTTTGTAATGCAAGGGCATCGGGCATTCCGATATCACTCGCAACATCAGCAAGTTTGTTGGTGTAAGTGAATGATTCGAAAACTGGATCGAGATCGTGCATCGCGTGACCGATTTTGTTGATGCTGAGTTCTTTGCTCTGTTTCAAATCGCCTTTGTCGTCAAAGGCTTCCTCTTCGAAGAAACAAATGATTCCGGTGGCCGAATCAATGAACTGTTGATCGGCATGACGTGATTGTTCATTTGTTGTGAAGACACTGCGATTGGCGTCGGGGTCAAAGTTGTGCAGTATCTCTTCTGCCTGAGCCTTGAGGGCGACGCAGGACGAAGGTGTTGCGAAATCAGGAAGTACTAAGAACCCGTCACGGTGGTAATCGGCAATTTGTTGATCGGTGAGGAAGGCTCCCATAGTCCAATTCTAGAGGGCGTTTGAGCGGGGCGTGGGCGAGATAGGGGGCGTACGGGTGCAGAGATGACGAAAGACCTTTACGCTGACGGTATGAATTCACCCAAAGGCCCGAACAACGAACTGGTAACTACCCCAGTCGCCCCGCAGTTAACGATTCTGGGCAACACAGTGCGTGAGGCCGTTGACCATGTTGAAGTCTTTCCGGCTCCGGCCAACGTCGATCTGGTGCGCTTTACGACTGATGAATTGTCGTCAATGTGCCCAGTCACCAGACAGCCCGATTTGTCACACGTAGTGATTGAGTATCAGCCTCTCGAATGGTGCGTTGAGTCGAAGAGTCTCAAGTTGTATCTCTGGAACTTTCGCGATCGCGCAGTATTCGCTGAAGCTCTAGCGGCCGAGATTGCTGGCGAAATCATGGAGACGGCCAAGCCGCGCAAAGTCATTGTCACCTTGACACAGCGTCCTCGTGGCGGAATTGAAGTTCAAACTGTTGCCAGTTTGGGCCACTAGAAAAACTGCTGATTCAGCTAGTGATTTTCGCCTGCACGGTAGGCGATACCGGCGTGAGCAGGTGGACGCAGCTGTTGTCGAGCACCTGCAAGAACCAAGATCGTGACGATGTATGGAGTTGCCGCTACAAATTCTTGTGGCACCTCATCAACCAAGAAATAGGTCGCTGCTGAAACGACTGCACCAATCAGTAGTCCGGTCGCGAGTAGTTGCTTATTTTTGAGCAGGCTCACAATTGCGGCAGCAATCAAAATGACGGCGATGACCAAGAGAAGTGCGGGCACATTTTTTTCATCGCGGAACTTGAGTGCCGATGGGAAACCAAACAAGATGGCACCACGGAAAACTCCGAATGGTGTCCAGTTGCCAAAAATCGTTGTTGCTAAACCGATGTAGCCCTGGCCGCCGGTTTGTCCTTGGCGATAGGTGCTGGTGAAAACACACGACAAGTACGCTCCACCGAACGCTGCTAATCCACCACTGATTGCCATCGCCTGATATCGCAAACGATTAATGGGAACGCCCAAACTTTCTCCGGCTTGGGGCGATTCGCCACTTGATCGAACGCGAAGTCCAAATCGGGTACGCCACAAAATGTACGCAGTAATGGGCACGAGCGCGATTGCGACAATGGTCGGAATATAGATGTCACTCACGAGACCGCGAAGTAAGCCCGCAAGGTCGGGCAGAAGTGGAAGATCGTGTTTCTTTTCAATCCAACCCAACATGTCAGGGCTACGCCATGAACCGATACGCCCTCCAGATAAGAACGGCATGTCGAACTCACCGTAACCACCCTTGCCAGCAGGCGATTGACTTTCGCCGCCACCTTGTTGGCCCTTAAAGAAAATGATCGACAAGTACTCGGTTGTGCCAGCCGCCAAGATGTTGATGGCAATACCTGACACGACATGGTTGACGTTGAAGCGCACAGTGGCGAGAGCGTGCAACAAGCCGACGAGCGATCCAGCAACGATCGCGAGTGCGATACCCGCCCACGAACCCCACTTCCAGGCCCCGTAGCCACCGAACCAAGTTCCGATAATCATCATGCCTTCGATGCCGATGTTGACAATTCCAACTCGTTCAGCCCAGACGCCAGCAAGACCAGCAAGCAAAATAGGCGTGGCAACGCGCAGGGTAGACGAGATTGTTCCAGAACTTGTGATGTCATCGGCGTTGGTGAAGAGTCGAACGATTGACAAAACCATCATGAAGCCCAATGACAAAGCAATGGTGCGTTGTCCAGTCGATAGCGACTTGAAGAATTTCATGCCGCCACCGCCACTGCTTCAAGGGCCAATGCGGCTTTATGTTGAATACGCCGGTCATCCCAGCGTTTCACTGCTTCATTGATAATGACGACGGCTAGGACAATGATGCCCGTCATGATGGTGGTGATTTCTTTAGGAATGTCAATCAACTGCAGGCGACCTGATGCTTCACCGAGGTACCCGAAGAGCAGCGCCGAAATGAATATGCCAAGTGGATGGTTGCGGCCAAGAAGCGCAACGGCGATTCCGTTGAAACCTTGTTGTTCGGCAAGGTTGTTTTGGTAGGCATGGACATCACCGAGAAGTGAACGCATTCCGACGAGTCCGGCAAGCGCTCCTGACAGCAACATTGAAATCATGATCATGCGCTTTGGATTCACGCCAGTGACGCGAGAGGCACCAGGATTTGCTCCCGATGCTCGTAACTGGAATCCGAACTTTGTTTTCCAGACCAAGACGTAGAAGAGAATAAGTACCAAAACTGCGACGAAGAACATTCCGTTCAAGCGACGATCAACGATGTCGGGAAACCATGCTGAAGTCGGAAGTTCTTTGGTTTTGACTAACAAGCTACCCGTGGTGCTTTCGACGCGAAAAAAAGAGTCAAAAGCCCATGCCACCAAACTCAGGGCAACGAAATTCAACATGATGGTTGAAATCACTTCGTTCACGCCGCGCTTCACTTTGAGCCACCCTGCAAAGGCTGCCCACAGTGCACCTGTCGCCATGGCAACGATAAGGCAGAACAAGACGTGTAGGGGTGCGGGCAAATGAATTGCCGCACCAGCAACTGCAGTCGCTAAAAGTGAGATTCGCATCTGGCCCTCAACGCCGATGTTGAAGAGATTCATTTTGAAACCGATGGCAACAGCAGATGCAGAAATCATGAGCGGTGTTGCACGGTTGAGTGCGCCTTGTAAGACCTTGGTATCACCAGCGGCGCCGAACAGTGTTCGGTACGCCTCGATGGGGTCTTTGCCAGTGATTAAAAGGATGACTGCGCAGATACAGAGTGCGACGAATACCGCAAGGAGCGAACTGGCTGATGTCACAGCCATTCGCTGTAGGCGCTGATTTTTCATTGAGCTGCTCCTTGCACTTCGCCAGTCATATACGTGCCCAACATTTCGGGAGTCGCAGTGGCTGGATCAAGGTGGGCGGTGACGCGGCCATCGAACATCACCAAAATGCGATCAGATAAACCGATGAGTTCTTCAAGGTCGGCCGAGATCAGTAGAACCCCTAAACCATTGTCGCGGGCATGGCGTAGTTCATCCCAAATTGCTGCCTGGGCACCAACATCGACTCCGCGAGTTGGATGAGCGGCGAGCAAGACCTTGGGGTCGCTGGCCATCTCGCGACCGACGACAAGTTTTTGTTGGTTGCCACCTGAGAGTGCGAACGCAGGGACCTGTTCGCTCGGCGTTAAGACTCCGAAGCGATTGATAATCGATCGGCTATCTGCTTCAATCCTGTTTCGGGAAATAAACGGACCGCTTGTGAGTGATTGATTTTCTTCGCGACCCAAGAAAGTATTTTCCCAGAGCGGAGCATCAAGTAGTAATCCTTCACGATGTCGATCAAATGGGATATACGACAATCCCATGTTGATTCGATCACGAGTTTCGGTGTGCGAGAGTTCTTGTCCGCAGACCGAAATAGATCCGCTCAAGATTGAGCGAAGTCCCAAGATTGATTCGCACAATTCAAATTGGCCGTTGCCTTCAACTCCAGCGATTCCAACAATCTCTCCCGAGTGAACCGCAACGTTGATATCTTCAAGCGCAAGCTTGGCACCTACGATTTCGCCAGCCAGATTTAGGCCCATTACTTGAAGTCGAATTTCAGTTCCGACTTTTGTTTCACGGCCCGACGGATCGGGGAGGTCGCTTCCAACCATTAATTCAGCAAGTGAACGCCGGTTGACTTGCGAAGGAGTCGTGCGGGCGACCGTAGTTCCTTGGCGGATGACCGTGATCTCGTCGCAGTAAGCCAACACTTCATCAAGCTTGTGCGAAATGAAGATGACGGTTGCGCCGTCGGCAACGAGACGCTTGAGCGTGGCGAACAATTCGTCTACCTCTTGGGGAACCAACACTGCGGTTGGTTCATCAAGAATCAAAATTTTTGCGCCTCGATACAAAACTTTCAGAATCTCAACGCGTTGACGTTGTCCGACGCCTAGCTCGGAAACATTTGTATTTGGATCGAACGTCGCACCGAGCGACTTCATCAAAGTTTCAATACGTTCGCGAGCTTCTTTGAATTTGATGCGACCGCGGCCGTCGACAGGTTCATCTCCGAGGATGATGTTTTCGGTAATGGTGAGATTGTCGGCCAACATGAAGTGTTGGTGCACCATTCCGATCCCTGCTGCGATGGCATCGGTCGGAGTCTTGAACTGCACTTGATTCCCGTTGACGGTAATGGTGCCCTCATCGGGCTGATGCATGCCATACAACGTTTTCATCAACGTTGATTTTCCGGCACCATTTTCACCGACGATTGCGTGAATAGTCCCGGGTCGAACGAGGAGCTCAATGTCGTGATTGGCAATGACCCCTGGAAAGCGTTTGGTGATGCCATGTAATTCAACGACAAATTGATTATTTGATTGAGAGTTGTCAGTCATGTCGCCCCTTGAAGTACATATCCCGTTATAGCAGAGAGCCCAGGTCATCGACCTGGGCTCTCGACTAACTAAATGCCTGTTGCTGAATCAGGGCTTGGTTGGAACTTCGATTTTGCCGGCCACAATGTCGGCCTTGATGGCGTCGAGTTGATCGACGACATCATCGAGGTATCCACCTGAAGTTGAGTATCCAACGCCGTCATTGCTGAGGTCGAACATCTTGATGCCACCAGAGGTGTCACCATTGACTGAAGCCTTGATGGTTTCGAACACAGCAACGTCAACGCGCTTGATCATCGAGGTCAAAATGACTGCCTGAGCCTTGGGGTCACCCGAGGTCAAGTACTGGTCGCTGTCAACACCGATGGCCCACTTGCCGGCTTCGATAGCAGCTTCGATGGTGCCTGCACCTGAACCGCCAGCAGCGGTGTAGATGATGTCGGCGCCAGCGGCGTACCAGCCAGCAGCGATTTCCTTAGCACCAGCAACGTTGCCCCATGCGGAGTTGTCGCCGGCTGGTCCGAGGTACTTCACGTCCACGATGATGTCGGGATTGACGTACTTGGCGCCTGCGGTGTAACCAGCTTCGAATTCTTTGATGAGGTCAATTTCTTGACCACCGATGAATCCGATATGACCCGATTCGCTCTTGAGAGCCGCTGCTGCACCAACGAGGAATGAACCTTGGTTGGCTGCGAACAACAAGCTGCTCACGTTCGGAGCGTCAACAACTGAGTCAACGATACCGAAGTGAATGTTGGGGTTAGCCGCTGCAACTTCGGTCATGGGATCGGTGAACATGAATCCAACACCGACGATGACCTGAGCGCCGCCACTTGCGAGCAACTCAAGGTTGGCCTTGCGGTCTTCGTCAACTGAAGCTTCGAGTTCTTTGATCTCAACGCCGAGTTCGCTAGCGGCTTGCTCGCCACCCTTGGCTGCTGAGTCATTGAATGTTCCGTCGCCACGTCCACCGGTATCGAAGGCAACGCCTGCGATGATGCCACTTGCGGGCGCATCAGAGCCAGCAGGTGCTTCGGTGGTTGTGCCCTTGTCGTCGCCGCCACAAGCGGCAGCGAAGAGGCTGAGTGCGGCAATTGATGCTGCCAGCAATCGTGCATTCTTACGCATATTTTTTCCTCCCCTTAATCGAATGGCGGGAATGCCAAACGAACGGTAGGCAAAGGTTACACGACCTCAGAATGGCCGTAGAACTAACAATGGCGTGACATGTCTGCCAGAACTATTGCGGTCCTTTATTGCTGGCGACCGCGATCTTGGATAGCGCGGCGACGCTCTTCAACTTTCTCAGAGGAAAATTGTTCTTTGCGCCATTTAGCCCCATCACGGGCCTCGATGGTCCAACCCGTTGTCTCGGCGTGGATTTCAGCGTAAGTGCCACGTATTTGACGAACGCCGGGTTGATCGTTTCCGGCGATATCTCGGGCAATTTGACGGGAAAATGGCAGCAATTCAGCGTGTGGGACGACGTGGTTGACAAGTCCGCGGTCATATGCCTCGGCGGCCAACATGAAGTTGCCGGTAAAACTCATTTCGCGGGCTCGACGTACTCCGATGGCTTGGGGCAGCAAAACCGTGAGTCCCCATCCCGGCATGACGCCAACCCGAGCGTGAGTGTCACCAAATTTGGCGTGTTCAGACGCAATGAGAAAATCGCAATTCAGTGCGAGTTCAAATCCGCCGGTGACGGCAACGCCGTTAATCGCTCCGATGAGTGGCTTTTTAAGTGCCGGAAAAGGTCCACGAATGCCGTCAGCATTCGGGCGGCCATCGGCTCCGGTGCCCGCGCCAAGGTTGTCACCAGTTGAGCCAAGTTCTTTGAGATCAAGCCCAGCGCTAAACGCTGGATCGCTTCCCGTCAAGATGATGACATCAACATCATCTGATGCATCGGCTTGCTTCATGAGTTGCGGAAGAAGTTTCAACACTTCGGTCGAAAGTGCGTTGCGTGCTGATGGGCGATTGAGAGTGATCGTCGCGATGCGCTCGCTGATCTCTAAAAGGACAACGCTGTCGGCAGTAGTAATGAGAGTCATGGTCGTCTTTCTATTATGAACTTTCTTTTGAGTTGATAGAGAGTTAGTCGCTGTCGGGTGTGTCGGCTGGCAGAAATGAATACTTAATGTCGCCGAGTTTGACCAACATGGCGGCAACCCAGCCACCAAGGGCGCCAAAATGTTCGTCCAGCAAGGTGTTTGCGCCGTCAGCCAATGATTCTTCGGCTAATTCGTACATTCCCTCATATGTTGCTTCAACTGCATGCTCGGCGAGAGCCTCATCATCGAGGTACGTGGCCTCAACGGTGAGACCAGCGCGTTCAAGTCGGCCATTACCAATGAGTGGGCTCAAGACGGGAAGTAGTGAACGAACTGCGGCAAGATCGGGGTTGTCTTTGATGCGTTGAATACGCAAGACGATTTCCATTTCGATTGCTGGCAATTCATCAATCGACTCATCGACATACCATTTGCGATACGCGGTTTGGCTCCACGATGGCCAATCGAAAGAGATGTGCGCAACAATTCGGGGTGGCTGACCTTCGCCAGGCAAACCATAACTCGTTTCCCAACTCACATCGCCAAGTTGGATGTCAACCTGAAAGTGTTCTTCAAAAGCTTGACGTTCAAGAAACGCACCTTCAAATGCATCACGCAGCGCGCTAATGACATCGGTGAATACATGGTCAAGCATGCCGATGACGCTACAACCCGACGGACTCAAGTCTTCTAGGCGGACCGAATGTAGGTGAACACTGGTCCACCAAACCCCTCAGGCAACAGCAAACGATTTCGCGGGCCCAGAACATCGGGATCGCCAGATTCGTAACCAGCGTCGCCGTGCCATAAGAAAATCGACGAACCATCGGCGGCAACGGCGGGGCGAGTGACATACGAAGGTGGATCAACGCGACCACGATGAATCGCGTCATGGCCACCGGCTTCGAGAAGTTCATGCAACGTCACAATGGTTGGTGGCGCCATCGGAATACCTGATGTCAACGCGTGATCGGGGGCCATCCATCGGTAATCAACAATTTCATGATTGTCAATGTCGACTTGGTCGCCGGCCCATGGGGCTACGAAAAACCACGTCGTGAATCGCGCGGGGGCATTCAAGGGTGGAGTCCAGTGGCTCCATACCGTCAGGGTTGAATGTTCAAGGACAGCTGAGACCTCTTCGGCTGCTTCGCGTACGGCGGCCGAACGAGCCTTCGTCAGGTCATCATGACCTGCGTCGGCGTCGTCAATGCGACCGCCAGGAAAAACCCACATTCCAGCGAATGCGCCCACCGTGCTGCGTTGCAGCATCAGAACTTCGAAGCCACAATCAACGTCAGAATTATTGCGGGTCAAAATGACGGTGGCCGCTGGGCGACTCTTGCGGTCGGGGACGCCCTGCGAGGTCGGGTCAGCAGACATGTCTCAACCTTATTGCCAGAAATGTTTTGGATATCAGAATCACGCCGTAATTCTGCGAGACTAACGGCGTGACTTCTTCTGACTCTCTTGTCCTGCTCGATATTGCCGACGGCGTAGCAACTATCACCTTGAACAATCCTGGCGAACGCAACACCTTGACGGCTCCACTAGTCGCCGAAATCATTTCGGCGATGGATCGCATTGAAAATGACAGCAATGTTGGGGCAATTGTTGTGACGGGTACCGCGCCGGCTTTTTGCGCTGGAGCGAATCTCGGCAATCTGCAACAGAGTTCGTCCGAGAGCCTAGGCACTATTTACGAAGGCTTCTTGCGTATTGCTCGCAGTCCATTGCCAACTTTGGCTGCTGTTAATGGCGCTGCTGTTGGAGCAGGAATGAATTTGGCGCTTGGTTGTGACGTTCGTATCGCAGCGCGTCGCGCAAAGTTCGATACACGTTTCTTGCAAATCGGAATTCATCCAGGCGGTGGTCATACGTGGATGTTGCGTCGAATCGCTGGACCACAAACGACGATGGCTGCGGTCATTTTCGGTGAGGTCATTGATGGGGCAGAAGCAGAGCGTCTTGGCATTGTGCACCGTTGCGTTGATGATGATCAATTGCAAGCAGTCGCCCACGCAATGGCAGCACGTGCTGCTTCAGCCCCGCGCGAATTGGTGATTGAAACGAAAAAGACGATTCAAGCAATGGCCGATGTCTCTGAACATGTTGTTGCTGTTGAACGTGAACTCACGCCTCAGTTGTGGAGCACGCGTCAGCCATGGTTCGCCGAACGTATTGCGGCGTTACAAAACCAAATTTCGTCGAAGAAGTAGACGCCCGCTGACCTTGGCGTTATTTGGGACTATCGTCCTGCAAAAAGTGACTTGCATTTCCCTTGAATTGATGTACGGTTCTCTTTAAGGGGAGTTCAACGGAGCCTTTAAAGGAGGACCGAATGAGCAAGCGCCATCGAAGTCAGGAAGCGGTACCGCTACCTCGTGCCGAACAGCGGGCCCACGCCCATGGTGAACGCCATCGTGTTCACGGTGAGTTACACGAATTGGCCGAACTGGTCAGTCACGGAGTCGAACCAGACGATGTGGTTGAACCTGGGGCTGAGTGGAAGCCACTCCATCACCACGATGCCGCGAAGGCGGTCAAGAAACTTGATCAGAGTCGCAACTTGCGCCACTGGAAGGTTAAGGAATGGAAGCGCCGTACCACGGTTCGTCGACAAAAGGCCGAGGCGTATCGCAACCTTGCACGATCGGCTTGATTGAACTTGTTCTAGAGCCATTGCTCCGCTAGTTCGTCGCGTCGCTCATTCCATTCTTCAGCAGTGATGGCGTATCGCGCGTGGTCTTCCCACACGCCATTAATTTCGAGGAATCGAAGCGCCGTACCTTCGTCGCGGATATTCAACTTTTCCATCACGCGACGACTATTGCTATTGCGTGGAACGATGCAAATCTCAATACGGTGCAAGCCGAGGTTTTCAATCGCGTAGCGACACATCACGACAACACCTTCGGCGATGTACGACTGCCCAGCCTGGCCTTGGTCGATCCAGTAGCCGACGGTACCGGTCATCAATGCACCGCGCTGAACCGAATTGAGATTGACCTCTCCAGCAAAGTTTTGATTGACGAACAATCCAAATGTGTGGGCCGTGCCGTTTTGGCGTTCGCGGTCACGGATACTGCACCTCGCGCTGAACGCATCACGATCAGTTTCAGGATCGGGGGCGTGTTTGATTTTTTGCGGTTCCCAAACGCTGAGCCACTCATGGTTGCGACGGCGGACGTCAGACCATGCCGCAAAATCTGAAGGCACCAATGGGCGCAAGAGAACTCGTCGTCCGTACAAACGAGTCCCCGCATTCGCGCGAGCTGGATGTGAATCGAAATTGCTCATACGGCGCTCATAAGTTGTTCAATAGTTCAGCACATACACCATCAAGGATGTTGTTCGTCGAGACAATTAATTCTTGTGCATCCAAGGCACGCATTAATGCAACCAATACACAGCAACCGCCAACAATGACGTCGGCGCGTTCGGGTGGAAGACCTGGGTTATGTCGTCGATCTACCAAAGATTCGGTCGCCAAGGTTCGAAATACGTCTTCAATAGCGTCACGAGTCAGTTTGAACCCGTGCAGTTCGTTGGCATCAAATTCTTGCTGGCCGATTTCAATTGCCGCAATTGTCACGATGGTTCCAGCGGTGCCAATGATTTGACGCACATGCTTAATGGATGGATTAGTTCGTAGTACATCCTCAAAGAAATCTTCGACTTCGCCGATGGCATTTAATAGTTCTTCTGGTTGAGGTGGATCATGACGCAAGTGTCGTTCGGTCATTCTGACTGCTCCGACGTCAATGCTGTACGCCTGCGAAAGCTGAGTGGTTCCCACGATGAGTTCGGTTGAACCGCCGCCGATATCAATGATGAGGTGACCATTGGGGTCTGGCACAAGTTGTGAAGTGCAGCCTCGGTAGGCAAGCCGGGCTTCTTCTTCGCCGCTGACAAGTTCGGGTCGGACTCCCAAGACTTTTTCTGCTTGATCAAAGAATTCATCACGGTTGAGCGCGTCGCGTGATGCACTTGATGCAACGATTCGCAGACGTGGTGAATGATGTTGATCAAGTAGACCTCGATACATCGAGAGACAATTGATTGTTCGTTCGATCGCTTCAGGTGACAGATTGCGAGTTTGATCAACACCTTGTCCAAGTCGAGTGACCGTGACTCGCCGTTCAAGAGTGCGTCCATCGCGATTGACGATTAACAAGTTGGTGGAGTTGGTGCCGATGTCAATTGCTGCGACTGCACTATGTACTGAGGTATTCATGAGCCACTTGCGATTCGTTCGGCGACCCAACGACCAACTGGATCGTCTCCGCCGGCCAAAAACCATGCGTAGTGCGCGTGTAGACACTTCACTCCAATTCGAGTGCCAGCAACTCCACCCGAAGGCCGAGGACCAACATGATCAAGAGGGATATAAGCGTCACGCT